>FWWL01007014.1_pt1 | contig 15756 bp, 10 predicted proteins | sample 2228331 | NCBI WGS metagenome assembly FWWL01 (sample SAMEA103939775, study PRJEB20133) | metagenome
GGAGCCGCGAAGGTTTATGAGGCCAAGGGCTGCAACCACATGCAGGAGCAATTCTGGAATTACACGCCTATTGCGAATGCCTTTGTGGATTTGTTCAGTGGCAATGCAGGGCCGGCGTTTGCGGTTCCGAAATAGCATGGGCTGGCTTAGCTTGAGGTGTTTTCTCCAGCGAGCGCCCCTGTGGGTGCTCGTTGGAGTATTTGTAGTTGCCTGTAGCTCTCCGTCGGGGCAAGAGCAGGGGGTATCCGTCCATCATCGGTGGAGCATTCAGCTGGCAGGCCCAGAAGAACCACCTGGTTTACTGACATATCCAGAAGTTCGGGATGGCAAGGCATTCTGTCTGTCGGCTAGGTCTGGGCTGGGCGTGCGTTTGCTATGTGTGGACATTCCCAGAAAACGCCTTCATTGGCAGCGTCCGTTGTTGTCAGACACTGCGAGTGTGCCATACTATAATACACGCATGTTGTCCGATGGGCGCTTGGTTTATTTTGTCTTGAAAAATACACTGTACGCTGTACGTTGGGCTGATGGTGAAGAGGTAGGAAAGTGGGACTTGGGGGGCTCTGTTGTAGAGGCTCCTGTTTTTGACCATCGAGGGAACATTTTTATCAGTTCCAATGATTGGATGAATAGGCAAAGCTACGTATATCGCCTTCAGCCGGGTCGAGATAGTGCGGAGGTGTGGTTTGCGTTAGAGTGGCCAGAAGACTATGTTCTCCTCTTACAGGCGCCACTGGTGATGAAGAATGGCGTGTTTTTGGCTTACTCGGCGCAACATCAGAGGAGTGGCCATACTTACTCCCGTTGGCTGTGGTTAGATGCGGCCTCAAGTTCAAGCGTATTAAACCAAGGAGAGGTTTACCCAGAGAAAAAACACGGGCATGGCCCAACCAAACCGCCTATCGCGTGTGGCCAAGAGGTGATTGTAGTGGCTTACGACCATATTTTGCGACTGAACCCTGCTGAAGGTAAGGAGCGGTGGCGCATTGTGCTTCCGCGCGATATGCTGACGTCTCATCCACTTTTGGAGGAGGGCAAGTTGTACGCGGCCATGGAAGACGGGTATCTGTATTGCATTGATGCTTCCAATGGTCAGCTGCTCTGGAAGAGTCGCCTGAGCGGGACACCCAGCCGGATAGTAAAATGCCGAGAGCACCTCTATGTAATTGGCGGAGGTGATGGCTTGCTTCACATATTTGAGGCTTCGAAGGGCACTGTAGTAGGCACAGAAAAATCTCCAGACCACGATTACTTGCCCTACGGCCACTTTCACCGCTTTATTGGTGTAGATTGCCGGAGGCGAACGCTTCTGCTGTTTGATGGCCGTTACATAAGGGCTTATGAAGTGCTGTAGAGAATAGTAGTGCTTGTCAGCGTTGTGTATTCACAGAGTATTGTCTATTGCTCAAATAATGCATCCACAAAAGCCTTTTTGTTGAAAATCTGGAGTTGGTCTACACGCTCGCCCACGCCGATATAGCGGATGGGTACTTTCAGTTGGTCGCTGATGCCGATGACGACGCCTCCTTTGGCCGTGCCGTCCAGTTTGGTCAGTGCCAGGGCCGTGATGGGCGCTACCTCGGTGAAATGGCGCGCCTGCTCAAAGGCATTTTGGCCGGTAGAGGCGTCCAGCACCAACAGGATGTCGTGCGGAGCGCCGGGAAGTTTCTTCTCGATAGAGCGGCGTATTTTTCCCAGTTCCATCATGAGGTTGGCCTTATTGTGGAGGCGGCCGGCAGTATCAATGATGGCTACATCGCAGTGGTTGTTGAGAGCGTACTGGACGGTTTCGTAAGCGACGGCGCCAGGGTCGGCATTCATGCCTTTGCTATAGAAATCGCAGCCGGCGCGCTCGGCCCAGATTTTAAGTTGGTCCACGGCAGCAGCGCGAAAGGTATCGGCAGCGCCGAGCACCACCTTATGGCCGCGGCGCGCGTATTGGGCGGCCAACTTGCCGATGGTGGTGGTCTTGCCCACGCCATTGACGCCAATGACCAGCAAGACATAGGGCCGTTGGTCGGTCGGAATGTCGAAGTCTTCTACGTCTTCAGCGTTGTTTTCGCCGAGCATCTGGACAATCTCTTCGCGCAGCAGGTGGTGCACTTCGCTGATGTTGAGGTACTTGTCGCGCGCTACGCGGGCTTCCAAGCGCTCGATGATTTTGACGGTGGTTTCCAAACCCACATCGGCAGAGATAAGGGCTGCCTCGATTTCGTCCAGCACCTCATCATCTACAGTGCTCTTGCCAGCTACGGCGCGAGTGATTTTGCCAAAGAAGCTCTCCTTGGTTTTTTCCAGGCCTTTGTCTAAGTCGGCTTTTTTCTCGCGGCTAAAAAACTTGTCAAAGAAACCCATGGTAAGACAACAGGGCAAAGAAGGTTGGTCAATGAAGGCGATTTACTTACCGTGGCAGTGTTTGTATTTCTTGCCACTACCGCAGGGGCATGGGTCGTTGCGGCCTACGGTGGCTTGGCGCACTACGGGCTGAGGACGTGTTGCGGAGTGATGGCCAGCATTTTCGGCGGCGCGCTGTGCGGCGCGTTGGGTTTCGGTCATGGTCTCTTCCAAGGGTCTGCGATTGGTGCTCAGGCGCATGCGTTGGGCGGCGGCCATCTGCGCGCGGCGCGCCTCTTCGCGGCGGGCGCGCTCCATCTCGCGCTCATCGGGCAGGGCGAGGGTGCCTTTGAGCAGGAAAGCAGTTACCTGCGAATTAATCTGGCCTATGAGGGCTTCAAACAACTTATATGCCTCCATCTTGTAGATGACCAAGGGGTCTTTCTGCTCGAAAGAGGCGCCTTGCACAGAGTCTTTCAGGTCGTCAATGTTGCGCAGGTGTTCTTTCCAGGCCTCATCTATGATGGCTAATGTGGCCACCTTCTCGATGTCGTGCATAATGCTCTTGCCTTCTGTTCGGATGGCCTGTTCGATGTCCACACTGATGTTGAGGCCCTGGCGGCCATCGGTAAAGGGCACGAGCACGCGCTGATAGCGGTTGCCTTCGCGCGCGTGGATGTCCTTGATGAGCGGTAGCAAGCGCTCAGAGACTTGTTGGCGCTTCAGCGCATAGAGGTCGAAGATTTGCTGCTGGAAGGCTTCCACCACCTCTTCGGCTCGGGCGCTTTTGAACCACAGCGGGTCCATCTGCGGGTCCACCCCAATGAGCCGAATGGCGTCGAAGCGGAAGGTCTCGAAGTCGCCTTCTTCGCGGTGGAGGTGTACCAGTTCGGTAGCGATAGCGATGAAAGCGTTGCTGATGTCCACGGCTAAGCGGTCGCCAAAGAGGGCATTGCGGCGCTTTTTGTAGATGGCCTCGCGCTGGATGTTCATCACGTCGTCATATTCGAGCAGGCGCTTGCGGATGCCGAAGTTGTTCTCTTCCACGCGTTTTTGCGCGCGCTCGATAGACTTGGTAACCATGGGATGCTGAATGACGTCGCCTTCCTTATGGCCCATGGTGTCCATAAGATTGGCGATGCGCTCGCTCTGGAACAAGCGCATGAGCGTGTCTTCGAGTGAGACGAAGAACTGCGAAGAGCCAGGGTCGCCCTGACGCCCGGCGCGCCCGCGCAGCTGGCGGTCAACGCGGCGGCTCTCGTGGCGCTCGGTGCCGATGATGGCCAAGCCGCCCGCCTCCTTGACGCCTGGGCCGAGCTTGATATCGGTACCGCGACCCGCCATGTTGGTAGCAATGGTAACCTTGCCGGCCAAGCCCGCCTCAGCCACAATCTCTGCCTCGCGCTGGTGTTGCTTGGCGTTAAGCACGTTGTGCTCTATACCGCGCAGGCGCAACATGCGCGAGAGCAACTCCGAAACCTCCACAGAGGTAGTACCCACCAGCACTGGACGGCCGGCCTCCTTGAGGCGCACAATCTCTTCAATGACTGCATTGTACTTCTCGCGCGCCGTCTTGAAAACCAAGTCGTCCTTGTCCTCGCGGATGACCTTGCGGTTGGTGGGAATGACGACGACGTCCAGTTTGTAAATGTCCCAGAACTCTTTGGCCTCCGTTTCGGCCGTGCCAGTCATGCCGGCCAGCTTGTGGTACATGCGGAAATAGTTCTGCAGCGTAATGGTGGCATAGGTCTGGGTGATTTCGCCCACCTTCACGTTCTCCTTGGCCTCAATAGCCTGATGCAAGCCGTCCGAATAGCGGCGCCCTTCCATGATGCGGCCCGTTTGCTCGTCCACAATCTTCACCTCGCCCTCGGGCGTAACGATGTATTCGTTGTCTTTCTCAAAAAGGGCGTAAGCCTTGAGCAGCTGTTGTACGGCGTGAATGCGGCGGCTCTTGACCCCATAATCCTGCGAAAGGCGCTCTTTGGCCTCTGCCTTCTCCGCAGCGGAGAGTTCAGGATTGTTGTCAATATTGACCAGCTCCGTGCCGATGTCGGGCAGTACGAAGAAGTTAGGGTCGTTATTGAAGCGGCTGAGGTATTCCAAGCCTTTATCCGTCAGCTCTACGCTTCGGTTTTTTTCGTCAATGTGGAAAAGCAGTTCGCGGTCCACCTCGGGCATGCGCTTGCTGTTTTCCTGCATGTAGAAATCCTCCGTTTTCTGCAGCAGCACCTTGACGCCCTCTTCGCTGAGGAATTTGATGAGCGGGCGGTACTTGGGCAAGGCGCGATGGGCGCGCAGCAAAGGCAGGCCAGCTTCGCCCTCCTCATAGCCGATTTTGCCGGCGGCAAAAAGTTTGCGCGCCTCGGAGAGGAACTGGTTCGTCAGGCGCACCTGCTCTTCGTAGAGGCGCTTTACGGTGGGGTTTAGCTCGACGTACTCCTGGTCTTCGGCGCCGCGGGTAACGGGGCCGGAGATGATGAGTGGCGTGCGCGCCTCGTCAATGAGCACGGAGTCCACCTCGTCCACAATGGCATAGTGGTGCTTGCGCTGCACCAGTTCGTCGGCGCTGATGACCATGTTGTCGCGCAAGTAGTCGAAGCCGAACTCAGCATTGGTGCCAAAGGTGATGTCGCACTGGTAGGCCCGCACGCGCTCAGGAGAGTGAGGGCGGTATTTGTCAATGCAGTCCACCGTGAGCAGGAGGAATTCGTAGATAGGCCCCACCCATTCTTGGTCGCGGCGCGCCAGATAGTCGTTGACCGTTACCACATGGACGCCTTGGCCCGAAAGGCCGTTGAGGTAGGCCGGAAGGGTTGCCACCAGCGTTTTCCCTTCACCAGTGGCCATCTCGGCAATCTTGCCCTCGTGCAATACCATACCGCCGATGAGCTGCACGTCGTAGTGCACCATGTTCCACACGATGTCGCCGCCAGCGGCTACCCAGCGGTTTTTCCAAATGGCCTTGTCGCCCTCGATGCGCACATAGGTCTTCGAGGGTTGGGCTGCTAACTGTCGGTCGTGCTCAGTGGCCGTTACGACGAGCTCCTCGTTCTCTGCAAAGCGGCGGCTGGTCTCTTTCACCACAGCAAACGCCTCTGGGAGCAAGTCCAGGAGGATTTCCTCCAGCTGCTTGTCGCGCTCCTTGCGCAGTTCGTCCACCTGCTTGAAGAGAACTTCTTTCTCATTGAAGTCCTCCACTTCAAGGGCCTGTTGGTTTATCTGAGCAATTTCGGCGTCAATGTCGCGGAGGTAATCGGCAATGCGCTGGCGAAATTCCAGCGTCTTTTGACGCAGCTCGTCGTTGGTGAGCGAGCGGTATTCTTCAAAGTAGCGGTTCGTCTCAGCAACAGCCTCTTCATAGCGCCGCATGTCGCGCTCCTGTTTGGTGCCGAGGATTTTTTTGAGTAGTCCTAACATGTCTTTTTATGTCTGGGCAAAAAAGTAGTCTTGACAGGTAAAACAGCCCCTTAGGCTGCTGTCTGTGGCACTGCAAAGGTAGCGCGCAGCCCGTTGGCCGAAGGTACTGAAAGGAGCACATTTCGTTCCATGCTCGAAATGGCACACCGAGCGGCCAAAATGGCAGCCACCGCGCCGGCTGGCGCGTGTGTGGTGGCACTGACCTGCGCCGTCGGGCCGAGAAGCCGCAGGTTGAAAAGGGTACAATTTTCCCGCTCTCTACAGAACCAACAGCCTCGAGGCCAAAACCTGCCTGCCATTTTATGTGAAAGATAGAACAGCCGGTTTCTATCACCATCGCCTTTCTCTCCTCCATTTTTGGGGTGAAAAAACGGCCGCCGGCTTCGGAGCAGCTGCGTTGGGCATAGCGGACGAGTGTAGCTCCTGTTTGGCCCCGGGCGTGTTTTCGTCCCGCTTTCGGGCGAGACGGGCACATGCTAAGCCCAAGCCCAAGGCGCTACGGGCGCAGGTGCGCGAGAAAGCCAAGCCAAAGCACTGGAGCCGTTTTTTCCCAAAAAAATAACTTGGGTGAGGGTGGCGCAGTAGCGGCAGGACGCGGAGCGGGTGGCTCGGAAAACAGGTGGCGGATTTCGCTCCAGAAAATGCGTATTTCTCCAAAACCGCAACAAGATAACACCGCAGTGCAGAACTTTAGGGCATGCAAACCTACTCTTCCTGACATGCGCTGGCTCTGGCTTTTGGCCATACTACTCACCCTGACCTGCGCGCCTGCAGAGCGCAGGCCGACCCTAGGCTTCTTTCATTGGAAAAACCGCTTGGCCCTGACGCCGGCAGAGAAGGCCTTGCTCGACAGCACTCGCTGCCAAACGCTGTACGTCAAGTTTCTCGACATTGCTCGCTCGGGCAGCGGCGCCATCCGCCCTTACGCCCTGCTGGAGGTGGCCGACACCGCCGGGCTGACTGGGCGCGATATCGTGCCGTGTGTGTTTCTGACCAACGCTGTGTTCTCCGGCATCCGGGCGGACGAACTGGAAGACCTTGCGCGCAAGACCGCCTTGGCCATTGCCGACATTGCCCGCCAAATCCCAACTACAAGATTTTCGGAAGTGCAGTTTGATTGCGACTGGACGGAAGGCACGCGCGCGGCATTTTTTCTTTTCCTGAAGAAAATAAAACCGCTACTGCCCGCTGGCGTGCGCCTAAGTGCCACTATTCGGCTGCACCAGTACAAGTTTCCCAACCGCACGGGCATACCGCCCGTGGCGCGCGGGCTGCTTATGCTTTACAACACTGGCGACATTCATCATCCGCTGGAGGAAAACTCCATCTTCCAGGCCGAAGACGCCCTACGGTACGTAGTGGGCGCTCCGCCGCGCTATCCACTGCCTCTGGATGTGGCGCTGCCAGCCTTTTCTTGGACGTTGGTCTATCGCGAAGGGCATCTGTGGAAGATTTTGCCCCAAGGCGCTGAGCCACCGCCTTACGACGGCGAGCAGTACGTCCGCACGGAAACGGTGGACACAACACTGCTGCGGCAAGCGGCCCAGGTGGCGGCCCGTGTGGCATTGGCGCCCGATGCGAGGGTGGCTTTTTTCCGATTGGACAGCGCCGCCGTCAGCCGTTATCCGGCCGCTTTCCTGAACGAGATGGTCGAGTTGGCCGCAGGAGCAAGGCGTTAAGCGGCGAGGCCTTACACCTTGAACTCTACCACCCACTCTTGGGCGTGCTCCTGCGGCAGTGGCCAGTATTCGCTTAGCAAGAGCGGCCCTTTGTGCTGGCGCAAATGGCGGAGAAAAAGCCTCATGGACAGCGGACTGTCGGTATCGAAGACCACAGGCCCTTTATAGGCTACCCACACAGTCTCAAAGAAACGCGGCATTTCCAGCTCCTGAAGCGCCCGGCGTAGTTGCCAAAAAGCGGTGGCTTCCGCAGCAGAAGGTCGGTCTTTGGGCAGCCAACCCTGCCAATGGGCCTGCTCGATGCGCCATGAGGCCCGCGCCAGTACCCAGCGGCCTTGCTGATAGCGCGGCCAGTGCTGTACGCCCTCGGCCCAAATTTGGGACTGGCGCTGGGTCGGTAACAAGGCGCGGCGCGACACATAGGGCGTGCCAACCTGCCAAAGGAGGCGCATCACCGGCGGGCGAAGAGCAGGAGCCTCCAAACCGAGGTCTGTCAGGACAAGGCGCTGCCTGTGAACCATGTCGTACAGGAAGGCCTCTTCCCCCTCAAAACCTAAGGCAAGGTCGCCCAATTGAAACATAGGCTCCGAAGGCAAGGGGTGTACGCGACCCCCGGGCACAGCCAACGCGCAAGGCAACAACACAGGCTGCAAATTGGCATTAGAAAAACCCTGCCACGGAAAGGCCAACATGATTGGTTCGCCCGCTTCAGTAGCAAGCCACTGCTGCCAAGCCTCCGCAATATTGCTGGGAAAAAGATGCAGCCATCGGGCAAACAACTTCCCGCCGCCCGGGTAAAGCGCTTCGAGCACAGCACAGCGCTCTCCTTGCACTTCGAACATCCGAAAAAGGGCACCTACCCTGGTGGCACGCGGCGGATAAACGCTTGCTGCAGATGCCCTTGGCAGGTGTTGCTCGCGGAGAAAAGCCTCAGCCAACGAAAGAAAATGGCCAGAATGGCCCTCGCGCAGGCGGTCGTGGGCAAAGGACAGAAAGGCACCTCGCTCAGGGGGCAGCTCCGTTTGGGGACGACAGTGCCACAGGGCATGCAGTTGCTCGACAAGCGCCTCGATATCGGCGGGCATCTGCACTGCGCCGCTGGCCACGTCTTCGTAAAAAAAACGCTCGGGCGGCGGGGTAGGAGAGTGCACTTGGTAGTCTTCGAGGTACTGGCGCACGCGAGCAGCGGTTTGGCGTTGCACTGCTGCAGCCTCTGCCAGTGGCTGATAGGGCAGTGTGCGGGCGGCAGCACGAAGCCACTGTAGCAGCGCTGCGGTGGCGATGATGCGCGGCGTTGCCGGCAAAAAGGCCAAGTGGCGATACAGCTCATCGCACCATCCCGGAGAAAGGCCCGACACCGGCAGTGCCCACTCCACGAAGCCAGCATCAGCCAGGCTAAGTAGGTAACGCTCGGCCTCTGGGGCAGCCGTTCCAGTGGCTTCGACTAACTGGTTGCATAGGTGCTCAAAGCGGCAGGTGCCGCCCTCTGAGCGCAGTAGTTGCGCAAGGTATTGGAGTGCTTCGTCGGCCGAGGTGCGCTGGATGCGTTCTTCGGTGCCCAGTGAGGAAAGCCATGTGTAGGCAGCGGCCTCGGGTTGAGTAATGCATGGATTGAGCCGTACCCGCTGTGCCTGATAAAAGGCAGGTTCGCGCAGCAGTACCTCGTACAACAGCGGCAACAGGGCACTATCGGGAGTTGTGGCTATTTTCTCCACGAGGAAAGGTGTCTCCTCCCGGGTACCCTGTGCTACAGTGGCCAAATGACTAAGTGGCGTGGTGCGCGTGGCCATGCGGCTTAGGTAATGCGACACCGACAGCGCCATGTGGCAGTCTTTTTTGGCGAATGCGGCGGGGGCCTTGCTCAACCATCTGGGCAGCTGCTCCAGCAGGGCGTGCGAGCAGAAAAGCATGGCGCGCTGAAAGAGCGGCATCGCGGCCAGCGCCTGGGTGCGTTGGAACCCCTCCAGCATAGAGCGCTCATAATGCGCGGCAAAAGCCGCTTCGGCCGACTGCATCTGGCACTGCGCCGCTTCAAAGACCTCGACGGCGGCCAATAGTGGTGCCAGGGCAGGATTCGAGCGCCACTCTTCTCGCCACGCGGGCGGCGGCAGGCGGCGCCGCTGGTGAAACGCCTTGCGCGCGTTGTACACAGCCGTGCGCTGGGCCGATGCGGGCAAGTTGCTCAAGGCACCATCAAAAGCGCGCTGGAGCGCGGAAGTCGTACTGACAACTGCGGCATGTGCCCTGGCAAGCGCTTCTTCGATAGCCGCCCAATCAGCGCCAAAGTCTGCAAAGGCGGCAAAGGGCAAGCCCGCTTGCCTGACCAACACAAAGGGAAAGCGCTCCACAGCAGCCATGTCAGCGAAGGGATGCGAGTTGCTGAGGGCTGCTCAGCACCTGCGCGCCATGCAACTTATACTTCTTTACCACATCGAGCAGCAGTTCGCTGCGCACCACCAAGAGCAGCCGGCCCGGGTAGGCGCCTGTCTGGTGCATCCGAATGACCTCTCCCAGCGCTGGCTCGTGTCCTTCGCCGCGCAGTTCCAGCTTGCCCACTTCGTCCACCACTATCCAGGGCGTGGGCCGTTGGGCATCGGCCCGCAGAGTGGCCTGTGCCAGAGCAAACGCGGAGGCCAGGAAAGAATAGCGGCAAATGTTGACCACAGCCTCGTCGGCGCCGTCCTTGACCTGGAAGGGATGTCGCCGTCGGTCGCGCAGGGTCAGCAGGTAGCGCATGCCGTCGAGGTCAGGGGCTAAAAAGCCGCCCAAGTCTGTGCGCCCTTCGGCCCAGGCCATCAGGGCCGTAGTCTTACCCGAGTGCACGGGAGCAGTGTAGAGGTAAAGGCGCTCTGTCAGCATACAAGCGAGTAGGTGGTTATGCCCAGCAAAGAAAAGGCGCCCTTTCTAAAACTGCAGCGCAAATGAGCAGAGAAACCATTGAGACAACCACCCATCGGCCGACAAAAAGCCCAAGAGTTTTTAATTTAAATATCCTTCCGTCTAGCTTCCTCATCGCATTCAACCGATCACCCACGATGGAAACAAGGGAGTTTTTCACCTTTCAAAAGCTGTTACACGAGGTTCACCAAAAGGCCTTCGGCGAGCCGCTATCTACACTCACGTACAGCAAGGCACAGGCGCTTAGCTGGCTCATCGAGGAAACAACGGGCTATGTGCTAAGCTATAAGACCCTGGCCAATTACGCCAAGGCAGCGCTGGGAAATGGCAGGATGCAAGTCAATCCCCACGTCAGCACGCTGGCCATACTGGTGCGCTATCTGACTAATCAAGCACCGCCCAACGATTGGATGGCGTGGTGTGGTTACTGCCAACAAGCGTACAGGCAACGGGAGGAGCAGGCATCCTGCTGAGTCTTCAGGTCGAGTATGGTAGTGGAAAAGGGTTAAACAATAGGCTCTGGCTTGCTGTTAATGCGTGACTTGAGCGGGCATCGAGAAGATGTAAGTAGTCAGTTGCTATAAGTACCGCCTTCCTTTTTCACCTCCGTTTTTTGGGAAAAAACAGCCACCGGCTTCACTTGACCGCTTTCTTTCTGTAACGCTGTCGGGCAATGGCCCTGTGTTACAGTTATCGAGGGTGTTTTTCATCCTTTAGTGGCGCAAGTACGGCAAGTCGCATGGGTATCGCAGTCTCTGAGCATTTCCAACGTTTGCCTTGGCAGGCTGTTGCGATGAATGTGTTGGTATAGGTTGCCAACTGGCTTTTGTGCGTTGGCTTGTTCTCATGCTGTTAAATTGTCTGCTAATAATTCTGCTTGTTTTAATACGGTTTCAATTGCCTTTTGTTGTTTGTCTGGTGGATAGCCGTATTTGTTCAATGTCCGCCTTACAAGCACCATGAGTTTTGCTCTTGCACTTTCTCTAATTGTCCAGTCAATCGTTGCGTTGGCTCTTACCTTGTCGGCTATTTCTCTTGCAATTTCTTTCAAAGTGTCGTTACCTAAAACCTGAACGGCGCTGTCGTTTAATTCAAGTGCATTGTAAAATGCTACCTCCTCCGGAGTAAGACCTAATTTTTCGCCTTCCTTGTCTGCTTCTTTAATTTGTTTGGCAATGTTGATGAGTTCCTGAATGATTTCTGCCGTTGTAAGCAAGTTGTTTTGATAGCGTTTTATAGCACCTTCCAACATTTCTAAAAGCTTCTTGCTCTTTACAAGGTTTGTCTTTGCTCTTACTTTCAGTTCATTGTTCAGGATCTTTTTCAGCAATTCGATGGCTAAATTCTTGTGCTGCATTCCCTGAACTTCCAAAAGGAACTCGTCTGAAAGAATTTCTAATCCTGAAATTTCGGGCTTAGCAACTCCTGCTGCATCAAAGATGTCAATTACTTTATCGCTGCTCAATGCTTCGTCAACAATTTGTTTGATGGCTGTTTCAATTTCTACGTCTGTTCTACCACCGCCAATTGGAGCATCAAACTTTACCAACCTTGCCTTCACGGCTTGGAAAAACGCAACTTCGGGTAAATATGGCTGCACTTCTTCTTTAGTAATGCAAAGTGAAAGTGCCTGACTTAATAAACTTACCTCTCTGATGAATCTTTCTTTGCCGTCTTGCAAACCTAAAATATGTTCTTCGGCTTGCAGAATGATGGAGAGTTTTTCCTGTGCATCTACAACAAAGAATCTGCGATAGTTGAATTTGAAACTGCCTTCCCTGTCTGCCGTGTCGGCACAGGCAGAATAATACGCTTCGGACTCTTCAACTAAAATATCGTTTCGGGTTGCGCTATTCTCATTAAACATTTGTTGTACCACTTCCAATTTCTCTTTGAAAATTTCAAATGCCTTTTCAATGTTTTCAGCGGGGTCTCCTTTCCCACCTGCTTCCCCATAAAACGATAGTGCCTTTCTCAGATCTGTTCCAATACCCAAATAGTCCACAATCAAACCGCCTGGCTTATCTTTAAAAACACGGTTTACCCTGGCAATGGCTTGCATCAGGTTATGTCCTCTCATGGGCTTGTCAATATACATGGTATTCAAACAAGGAGCATCAAAACCAGTCAGCCACATATCCCGAACAATAACCAATTTTAATTCATCAGCAGGGTTTTTCATTCGCTCAGCCAGATACCTCCGTTGTTGTTTGGTTGTATGATGTTTTGAAATTTCTGGGCCATCACTGCTGCTTGAGGTTATTACCACTTTGATAACTCCTTTTGTCAAATCATCATTATGCCAATCGGGGCGAAGGGCAACTATTTCTTTGTAAAGTTCGGCTGCAATTCTGCGGCTCATGGCCACAATCATTGCCTTGCCTTCAAAAACGGTTTGCCGTTTTTCAAAATGCGCTACAATGTCTTTCGCTAAGTTCTTCAATCTTTCGGGGTGCCCGACAATGGCTTCTAACTTCGTCCATTTGGCTTTGGCTTTTTGCCCTGTCTGCGTGCCACGCACAGGTAGATTTTCGGTGAGTTCTTCGTCTTGCTCTAATTCCTGGTCGAACTCTTCAATTAATCTTCTGCCTTCTTCATCAAGATTGACTTTAGCCAAACGACTTTCATAGAAAATTTTAACCGTTGCTCCATCATCAACGGCATCTTTAATGTCGTATCGGTCAATGTAATTGCCGAAAACCTGCGGAGTGTTTATGTCTGTGCCTTCAATAGGGGTGCCTGTGAAACCAATGTAAGTTGCATTGGGCAAAGCATCACGCATATATTTGGCAAAACCGTAAGCAATGCGTTTTCCGATTACTTCTTTGGTTTCTTTGTCTTTTTCGTCAACCAATTTTGCTTCAAAACCATATTGCGTTCTGTGGGCTTCATCTGCAATGACTACAATGTTGCTGCGCTCTGATAAAGTCGGGAATTGGTCTCCCGTTTCCGGCAAAAATTTTTGAATGGTCGTAAATACAATGCCACCACTTGCTACTTTCAGCAATTCTTTCAAATGTTCTCTGTTTTCTGCCTGAACTGGTTCTTGTCTTAGCAACTGAACGGATGAAGCAAAAGTGTCAAACAATTGATCGTCCAAATCATTACGGTCTGTAATTACCACAATGGTCGGATTTTTCATTTCAGGTGAAGTGATTAGTTTTCCTGAATAGAAAACCATGCTCAAACTTTTACCCGAACCTTGTGTATGCCAAACTACACCGCCTCGTTTATCTCCGTTTTCACCTGATGCTTTTACTGTTGATTGCACGGCTTTGTTAACAGCAAAGAATTGATGATAAGCAGCTAATTTCTTTACGGTCTGAATTTGTATCAATCCTGTTTTTGCATCTTCTTTTTTCTGCCTGTGCGTTGCACGCAGACAGGTTGATTTTTCAAACACAATGAAATTGCGAACCAAGTCCAACAATGTTGCTGGTTGCAACATTCCTTTTAGCAAGGTTTCTAATTGCGGTTTAAAGCGGGATGCTTCTTTTATTCCGTCTGCGGTCTTCCATGCCATGTAACGGCTAAAATCTGCCGAAACGCTTCCTGCCTTACATTCCAAACCATCTGATATAACACAAATAGCATTGTAGGTAAACAAACTTGGAATGGTGGCTTTGTAAGTTTGTATTTGCTGATAAGCACTTTTAATGTCAGCGTTTTCGCTGGCTGCATTTTTCAGTTCAATTACTACCAAAGGCAAACCATTTACAAACAGCAATATATCGGGGCGTTTGCTCTGATTGTTCTCTATGATAGTGTATTGATTCACTACCAAAAATTCATTGTTGGCGGGATGCTCAAGGTCAATCAATGCTACTTCATGACTTCTTTCGTAACCGTCTTCATGATAAGGTATTTTTACTTTCTCAACTAACAAGCGGTGAAATTCTTCGTTGTTGTGCAGCAAGTCAGGCGAAGAAATCCGCAATACCTTTTGAACGGCTGCTTCCTGTGCATCTAACGGAATGGTGGGATTGATTTTGGCAATGGCGTTTCTGAGCCGATTCAGCAAAACAATCTGACTAAAATCTTCTCTTTCACAAAAGCGCCCTTCAGGGGAAATATCTTTCCCGTTGGCATATTCCCATCCTTGCGATTGCAAAATTTCAATCGCCGACCGTTCGATGATATTTTCGGTAATCAATTTCATGAAAGTGAAAAACGAAAAGTGAATAGCGATAAATTGAGTTTCATTTTTTTGCAGTTTTAACTGATGATATCAGCATGGCAGTTAGTTCATTGCAATCAGAACGAAGGCTTTCAAACATTTTCTCATCCAAATAATTAGTGTCCTTTAAGATACTCAGCCAATAATCCGTTTCATTGTCTTCTTTCAATGCAATATTCATTTTGCTTGCAAAATCTGTCTTGCTTTGCCCAAACTCTGCTTCCCTTATCAATGCACCGATAGCTGTTCCACTTCGTAAAACCTGCTTACTCAGCACAAATTCTTTTTTCTCGCTTTGCAAATACTGCGACAGCTTCACAATCCTGATTGCAAAGGCATAACTCTTATCTTTCAATACCGACTTTCCCATAATTTTTCACTTTTCACTTTTCACTTTTCACTTTTCACTTTTCACTTTTCACTTTTCACTTTTCACTTTTCACTTTTCACTTTTCACTTTTCAATTTTCACTTTTCACTTTTCACTTTTCACTTTTCACTTTTCACTTTTCACTTTTCACTTTTCACTCTCACCTCTCCACTCATTAACTTCGGCAGCAAGGTGTCCCGTAGCTGTGTTAGGGTGCGGATTTGAATTTTATTATTCAATACTTTTTGAATTAAAGGTGTTACTTCTCTTGAAAAGTGTTCAAGTCTTTCTTGTGGTGGAATTTGAATTTCTAATCTTCCTGTTTCAATTGGACTTAAATTTGCTTGTGCGGTTCCTTTTGCTAGCTCCTCTAAAGTTCTTCGCATAGAAGTTTGACGGAACAAAAGATAGGTGAATGCCCAGTCACGTTCATTCAATGGTTTTAATTTAGCTACCCGTTGATTGAGTAAGAGATAGTCATCATCTACTAAACAGCATCTACCAACATTTCCTGTTAAAGAAATAAGAATATCGCCTTTTTGAAGTGAGCAATAATCTGGCATATTTTTAGGAATAATACTTAAGAAGTCGGATTTTGCAGAATCCAAAAAACCATCTTGAACATTTTTTATCGTTATTATCCTGTATATTCCATTATCAGAATAATCTTTACTCTTGAATGCAAAGCCAGATTGAATTTTTGCAAAATCATTCACATTACCAACCTCCCAACTCTCCTCCGCCTCCTCCACAAACCACTGCCTGAAAAGCGTTTCGGCTAATTGCTCTAAGGTTTTGTTTTGGCGGTGCAGCAGGTCTATTTTGTCGTCTAAGCTGCTTAATACTTCGGCTATGGCGGTTTGCTCTAATTCACTTTCT
>FWWL01007015.1_pt1 | contig 15756 bp, 16 predicted proteins | sample 2228331 | NCBI WGS metagenome assembly FWWL01 (sample SAMEA103939775, study PRJEB20133) | metagenome
GACACGCTTACCCTGTATCTGCACGGCATCTGCTGCGACATCGACGTCGAGCCCGGCCCGCGCCAGATCCCCTCGAATTATCTGCGCAGGCGCCTTCAGCTGCTCCGCGAGCTTTTCCCGCCGCCGGAAGGCTATGCGGTCTTCCCCGAGGAGCTGTAGCGGCGCGTGATACGCTGAAAGAAAAACCCGTTCGGTTTCCCGGAAAATCGCTTGAAAATCGGATTCGTCAGTCTGGGTTGTCCCAAGAACCTGGTGGATACGGAAGTGATGATGGGGACGCTTGTGTCCCGCGGCCATTCGATCACTTCCGATCCGGGCGAGGCGGACGCCATCGTTGTCAACACGTGCTCGTTCATTGATCCGGCCAAGAGGGAGTCCGTGGAGGCGATCCTCGAAATGGCCGAGTTCAAAAAGACCGGCCGCGCCCGCAAACTCATCGTCGCAGGCTGCCTGGTGCAGCGCTACCGCGACGAGATCCGGCAGGAGATCCCCGAGGTCGACGCCGTGCTGGGGACCAACGAGGTGGAGCGCATCGCCGACCTGTGCGAGGGCAGGGCGGAGGAGGCGGAGGACGCGGCGCCCTATCTCTACCACGACCTGACGCCGCGGCTGCTGGCCACGCCGCGCCACTACGCCTACATCAAGATCAACGAGGGCTGCGACCATCCCTGCAGCTTCTGCGTGATCCCGCAGTTCCGCGGGCGCTTCCGCAGCCGCCGTCCGGAAAGCGTGGTGGCCGAGGCGCGCGCGCTGTTCGCGCAGGGTGTGCGCGAGATCAACCTGATCGGGCAGGACACTACGGCCTACGGCGACGATCTGGGGCTGAAAGACGGGCTCCCGGCGTTGCTCGAGCAGCTGGCGCGGATCGAAACTCCGCACGCGAAGTGGATCCGCTTCCTGTACTGCTATCCGAACCGCATCACGCCGCGTCTGCTCGACACGCTCGCCGCGCACGAGCCGCTGGTCAAGTACATCGACATGCCGCTGCAGCACGCCTCGGCGCGCATCCTGAAGCGGATGAAGCGGGGAGGCTCCGGCGACATCTTCCTGCGGCTGATCGAGCGCATCCGGCGCGCTGTGCCGGGCGTGGCCATCCGCACGTCGATGATCGTCGGTTTTCCGGGCGAGACAGAGGACGATTTTCGCGAGCTGTGCCACTTCGTGGAAGCGGCGCGGTTCGACCGTCTGGGCGTCTTCGGATACTCGGATGAAGAGACCAGTCAGAGCTATCATCTGGACGGCAAGGTGGACCGGCGAACGATTTACAACCGCAAGCGCCGCCTGATGGCCCTGCAACGCCAGATTTCGCGGCAGAGCAACCGCGCGCTGGTAGGACGAGAGCTTCCGGTGCTCGTGGAGGGCCCCTCGCCGGACAGCGAGCTGGTCTGGCAGGCGCGCCTTTCCACGCAGGCGCCGGACATCGACGGCGTCTGCTACATCTCCGATCCCGGCCCGCGCCCGCCGCGCGCGGGCGAGTTCCGCCGCATGCGCATCCGGCGCGCGCACGACTATGATCTTGTGGGAGACCTGACGGATGCGCCGCCGGCCGTGGATGCGCCGGCTGCGGCAAGCCCGTTTCGCATCATCCACGGCACGGCCGGCCGTCAGCACGTGCACCAATGAAGTGCCCGGTTTGCAAAAAAGAAGTCGCTTTGGGCGACCCGGAAATGCCCTTCTGCAGCGAACGCTGCCGCCTGATCGATCTGGGCCGTTGGGCCAACGAGGAGTACCGGATTCCGGCTGAACCCGCGCCCGTACCGGACCGCGAGCCCGAGGACGCGGATGAAGAGTAGGGCGGCATTCGCGCTCGCCACCTGGTTCGGCTGCGGTTATTGGCCGTTCGGTCCGGGCACCGCGGGCTCCCTCGGCTCGATTCTTGCCGGGTGGCTGGCCTGCCGGTGGACGGAGCTACCGCCTGCGTGGCTGTTGGCGGCTGTGGCGCTGCTGCTGCTTCCGGCAGTGCGGGCAGCGGCCCATGTGGCCCGTGTGAAAGGATCCAGCGATCCCGGCATCATTGTCATCGATGAAGTGCTGGGGCAATGGATCGCACTGGCCGCTCTGGGAGGCTTTCATCTCGCGGGAGTGGCTGCGGCGTTCTGCCTCTTCCGGATCTTCGACATCTTCAAGCCCTGGCCCGTTCGCGCCGCCGAGAAGCTGCCCGGCGGATGGGGCATCGTCGCCGACGATCTGTTGGCGGGAGCGTGGGCAGCGCTGGTTTTGCTGGCCGGCCGTGCCCTCGCTGCAAACATGGTTCAATCGTAGTTGGAGGCCAAGTCCCGGATGCCTTCGTTGCGGAACTCCACCCCGAGGCCTGTCATCGAATCGGTGACGCCGCCGGCGGCTCTGCCCGGCGGAGAGATCCAGATCCGCGGCAAGAATTTTCCCGCCGCTCCGCGGCCGGTGGTCACCATCGGCGGCCGGGTGGCGCCGCTGACAGTTTCCTCCAGCCGGTACATCGTGGCGCGGGTGCCGCAAGAGGCGGTGTATGGCGAAATCCTCGTGCGCAATGGCAACGCGGAGAGCGAGTCGGCGGAGGTCGTGGTCGCCACGCTCGTCGCTGACAAACTGCACCCGGTGGCCAATCCGGCCATCGACAGCGAGGGCAACATCTACACCACTTTCAGCGGCTCGCGAGGCCAGAAGACGCCGGTCAGCGTCTACAGGATCGATCCCGCGGGCGAGGTGACCCCGTTCCTCTCGGACCTGACCAATGCCACGGGCCTCGCCTTCGACCCCGAAGGCGTTCTGCACGTCTCCTCCCGCTTCGACGGCATCGTGTATCAGGTCTCCGAGTCCGCCATCATGACCGTTTACGTCGAGGGCATGGGCGTCGCCACGGGCATCGCCTTCGACGCGGAAGGCAACCTTTTCGTCGGCGACCGCTCCGGAACCATTTTCAAGATCAGCAAGAGCCGGCAGATTTACGTCTTCGCGACGCTTGAGCCAAGCGTGGCCGCCTATCATCTGGCCTTCGGCCCGGACGGCTACCTCTACGTCACCGGCCCCACCACCTCCAGCTACGACTGCGTGTACCGTATTGCGCCCAGCGGCGAGGTGGAGACCTTCTTCCGCGGACTTGGAAGGCCGCAGGGGCTGGCGTTCGACGCAGACGGCAACCTCTATGTGGCCGCGTCCTGGCGGGGTCAGAAGGGCATCGTACGCCTGACTCCAGGCGCGGAGATCACACAGTTCCTCGCCGGGCCGAATGTCGTGGGACTCGCCTTCGCGCCGTCAGGGGATCTTTACATCACCACCACCAGCGCGCTCTATCGCGCTCCTGTCGGCATCCGCGGCTGGTGGCCGTTCTGAGACTTCCATGGACGCCGAAATCATCGCCGTCGGCAGCGAACTGCTGACTCCCGCCCGCACAGATACCAACTCGCTCTGGCTCACGGCGCAGCTGAATGAGCTGGGCGTCGAGGTGATCCGCAAGACGATCGTAGGCGACGAGCGCAACTTGCTCGCGCAAGCCGTCTCGTCAGCGCTGGACCGCGTGCCTCTGCTGCTGTTGACCGGCGGGCTCGGACCCACGGAGGACGACGTCACGCGCGAAGCCGTGGCGCAGGCGTTGCGCCGGCGGCTGCTGCTGAACGAGGAGATCCTGGCAGGCATCGAGGAGCGCTTTCGCCGCATGGGACGGCAGATGGCGCCGAACAACCGCAAGCAGGCATTCCTGGTGGAGGGCGCGATCGCGCTGCCGAACCCCCACGGCACGGCGCCGGGCCAATGGCTGGACCTGCCCGGCGGGATCGTGGTGTTGTTGCCCGGTCCGCCGCGCGAGCTGCAGCCGATGTTCGAGAACCACTGCCTTCCCCTGCTGCGCGAGCGTTTGCCGAAGGCTTTCATCCGCACACGCTTTTTCCGCGTCGCGGGCATGGGCGAGTCGGACCTCGACAACCGAATCGCGCCAATTTACAAGGGCTGCACGAATCCGGTGACGACCATTCTTGCCGCCGAGGGGGACGTGCAGATCCATTTGCGAGCGCGCGGCAACAGCGAGGAAGAAGCCGAGCGGCTGGTGGAAGAACTCGGCTCAAGGATTCTGGCGGAGCTGGGCGACCGCGTCTATTCCACCGACGGTTCGCCGCTGGAGGCGGTGGTCGGGCGCGAACTGGAGCGCCGGCGCCAAACCCTTGCGGTTGCGGAGAGCTGCACGGCGGGGATGCTGGGCGCGCGGATCACGGAAGTGGCCGGCTCGTCCGCATGGTTTGCGGGCGGATTCATCGTCTACGGGACAGCCATGAAGACGCGCCTGCTGGGGCTGGACGAGGCGATGGTGCGCCGCCATGGCGTCGTGAGCGAGGCTGTGGCGGTGGCGATGGCCGAATCGGCGCGCGACCGCACGGGATCGACCTACGCGCTTTCCATCACCGGAGAAGCCGGGCCCGAGCCCTCGACGCCCGTCATCGAGCCGGGCACCGTCTGGATCGGGCTTGCCACGCCCGAAGATGTCACGGCGAGGCTGTTCCGCTTCCCCACCGGGCGCGAGCGGGTTCGCCGCTTTGCCGTGCAGAATGCGCTGTACCTGCTCTGGCGCAGGCTTCTGGAAGCGCGCTGAGCGGGGCTCTCAGGCCACTGTCAGCCCGAACCGTCCTGCCATGTCCTCGTAGGCTGCGCCCCACGCGGGCAGGCTGGCCAGGATTTGGGAAGCATGCTCGGCCACCCACGGATCCGTGCCCGGGCCGGCCTGCGGCACGCGTTCCAGCCCGTGCAGTTGCCGCCATGCGGCCTGCCACTTGGCGTCGTAGCCATTCAACGACTGCGGATCCGCGCCTCCGCGCAGCACGGATTCCAGGCGCGCCGCAAGGTCGTCGCCTTCCCAGAAGCCGAGGTTCATCGAATGCACCCCTGCAGGTCCCGTGAGGTGCGCGGCGTCGCCGACGAGCCACAAACGGCCCGCGCCAAAGCGCTTCGCCAGCCTGTGCTCGAAACGCACGACAATCCTCCAGGTGAGCTTCTCGATCGATCCCGTGAACCACGGCGCCCTCTCCCGCAGATACTGCCGCAGATGCGCTTCATCGAGCACCGGCAGATCGAGCCCGTGCGAGAGCAGCACGCGGTCCTTCTGCCGCTCGGAGGGGAAGTCGCCGAAGCCGGCGCGCCGCAGCGCCTCCGCCGGATCGGGCGCCGAGGGCTGGTAGCCGGGCAGCTCGAAGCTCCAGCGTGCGGCGCCTCCCGGCAGCGGCCACAGCACGTTCATCGTGCCGCCATCGAGCGCCACGCGCACCGTGTGCTGCAGATCGGCGTCCGTTTTGAACTCGAACACGGCGAAGTATTGCGCGGGCCCCACCTCGGGAAACTCGGCATCGAGCGAACGGCGCACCCGCGAGTTGTAGCCGTCGGCGCCGACGACGAACCGGGGCTCCAGCTCCCAGGTCTTCGCCACCACCCACTCCGTGTGAGCCACGATGTAGCCGCGGGACTCTTTCTCGAACTTCTGGACGGTGACGCGCGCGTGGTCGGACTGCTGCGAAACGGCAGCGGCCTCATGGCGCCAGCCGACGCGCACGCCCAGCCGCTCCAGCTCGTCTTCGAGAAGGTTCTCGAGCGTGTCCTGCCGCACGACAGCCAACGGGTGCTCGGCGTCGCCCGTTTCCGCCGCCACCCGCGTTCCATCGCGGTCGCAGAAGGCGATCCTTCGCACCGGATAGGACTCGGCCAGGATCCGCTCTTTCAGGCCCAGCCGTGCGAACAGGTCCAGCGCTTGCGGATGGACGGCCAGAGCGTAGCTGTGCGTGCAGGCCCAGACGCCCGTGTCGATGATCCTGACATTCACGTTGCGCCGGGCGAGCGACAGCGCCGTGAACAGCCCTACCGGTCCTGCACCTACCACGAGAACTTCCGGCCTCAATTCGTCAAACATGACATGACTCCTGCATGAATTCGGGCAGATGCAGAATACACCGGCGCGTGACAGCGAGACAAGGCGGCCTCCCCCGGCCTGTCAGCGCGCGTGAGGCGCCCGCGCAACGGAACGGCCGAGAAGAATGCCCGTGAATGCGCCGAAGTAAACGTCCGAGGGCCAGTGCCGGTAACCGGTGGTGCGGCTGATGCTGACGGCCGCGGCAGTGGCGACCAAGGTGATCTTCAACCATTTCGGCGCGCCCGGATGCGCCGCCACCGCCGATGCCACGGCGAAAGAGGTGAGGGCGTGGCCAGAGGGAAAGGAGTCTCCGCCGGAATAAAACGAACCTCGCGAGCCCGGCGCATCCGGGCGCTCCCGCCAGGTAGCTCCCTTGATGGCATAGGTCACCGTCAATGCGGAGACGAAGGCCAGCGCCGCGTCCCGCCCCATGTGAGACCAGGCCGCCTTGCCCGCGACATGGCCATAGCCCGTGGTGGCAGCCGTCGCGATGGCCAGTCCCGCCATGGATCCCGCCAGCGACACGCGCCGGCTCCAGTCGCGTTGAGCGGGCGTGCCGGGCAGAGAGTCGACGATGGAGCGGTCTACGGACTTCAGCGCCACCGTGCCTGCCACCAGCGGCAGCGCCAGCGTCCACGCCTGCCTCTGGTTCATCCGCAAAGGCGCAGTCCAGATGCGCTTTTGATCTGCGGCGAAATCGCGGAGGAAGTCTCCAGCCGGACTGGATGCCTGTCCGGCAGCCGAGGTCACTGACGCAGCCATCAGCGCCGAAAACGCCGCCATGCGCCTTACGCGCTTGAAAATGGCCCGGATTCCGGACTTGCCCATCCGTGTATTCTGTTTCGCTGCCACGCCCGCGCTGTCTCTCGTGTCCCGGCTTGGACGGAACGCACACCAACAGTGCAAAGAAGCATTGAAGGCGCCTTCTCCTGCTGGCCAGGCAAAGAGACGAGGATAGCACAGCCGCGGCGCACCGCAGCCACACAGGGATGGCAGCGTTCAGCGGAACCTCGCCCCGCGCACGATGGGCGAGCGAGGCGGCTGCGCAGGAGGAGGCTCCGGCGGCGGTGGCGGCGCCGGCTTGCGCACGCGCCCGTCCAGATGCGCCGCGATCCGCTCCTCCCGGGCCTTCCCGAATTTTGGCGAACCCGGCTCCAGCCCGGAGACTTCCTGCACCTCCGCGTCGGTGACTTCCATTGCGACGGCGAGGCAGCGGCTGAGGAAATTCTTCACGCGGTCCTGAACAAGGCGGTGGTCGCTGGTCAGCCCGAGGTAGAGCACCTGCTCGCCAGGCGCCTTCGACAGCACGGCGTAAGTCTGCGAGGCGCGTTTCAGCTTGGCCGACTGAATGGCGGAGGCGAGCTTTTTCGCCGATGCCTCCAGCTTCTGCCACGGCGCCGCCTCCTCTTTGGTCATCTGCGTGGCGGCGATCAGCGCCGAGCGCTCCTTCGGCGTGAGCTTCTCCGTGAGGCAGTACATCACAATTGCGTACCAGTCGACCTGGAACGGCGCGCCAAAGGGGATCATCGCTTTCAGACGGGCCAGTTTCTGGAACGCCGGCAGGTTCACCTTGGCGCCCGTCAGCCCCGGGCTGAACAGCGTGAGCAGCCCCTCTTTGTCGAGGGCAGCGAACACGTCGCCCGGGTTGGGCTCCTGCGTGATCTCGTACAGCTCCCGGAAAAGGGCGCGGGGCGGGATCAGCTTGTGCACGCCCGCCTCGCGGGCGTTGAGAAACTGCTGCCAGGTTTTCTCTTCTACGGTGAAGCCGAACCGCGTGCGGAAACGCACGAGGCGGAGCAGCCGGACGGGGTCGTCATAGAGCGCGTAGGGGCTGACCGCGCGAAGCTCCTTCTGTTCGATGTCGCCGGCGCCGTTGGTGGGGTCGATCAGCAGCCCGCGCGAGGCGCGGTTCAGCGAGAGGGCGATGGCGTTGATGGTGAAGTCCCGGCAGCGCAGGTCTTCGTGGATTGTCGCGGGGGACACCTGCGGCTTGGCGCCCGGCCTGGAGAATTTCTCCGTGTGCGCCATGGTGATCGCGCAGCGCGCTCCGGAAGGGAAACGCAGTTCGACGGACTTGCGCACTTCGTCCACGGCCAAGACTTCAGCCTTGTGTTTCCGGGCCAGGTCGCGGGCGAACTTCACCGCGTTGCCATCGACGGTGAAGTCCAGATCGCGAATCGGGAACCCGCCCAGCATGTCGCGCAGGGCGCCGCCGGTCAGAAAGAGGCTGAGATTGGCCTCCGCCGCGGCCTGCTGCAGCAGATCGAGCAGCGCCCTCTGTTCCACGCTGAGGTGGTTCTCCAGAATAAACATGTAATCGCTCATCTCGCCGGCCTCGCTTCGCCGCGCACGCCGGCATCAGCTTCGCGGATGATGCTTCTCCACGATGCTCTTGAGCCGCGTACGCATGACATGGGTGTAGATTTCCGTCGTTGAGATGTCGGCATGGCCCAGCATCGCCTGGACGCTCCGCAGTCCCGCGCCGCCTTCCAGAAGATGCGTGGCGAAGCTGTGCCGCAGCACGTGCGGCGACAGCTTCTGAAAGATCCCCGCTTTCCGCCCGTGCTGCCGCAGGAGCATCCAGAATGCCTGGCGAGTCATCGCGCCTCCGCGCGCTGTGACAAACACATACGGGCTGGCGCGCCCCTTCAGCAGCGCGCCCCGCGCCGTGCCGAGGTACTCCCGCAAAGCCTGCTGCGCCTTCGAGCCGAGCGGAACCAGACGCTGCTTGCCGCCCTTGCCGGTAACCCGCACGAAGCCCAGATCCAGATTGACGTCCGCCAGCCGTAGCGAGACGAGTTCGGAGACGCGCAGCCCGGTGGCATAGAGCGTCTCCAGCATCGCCTTGTCCCGGATGCCGCGCGCCGTCGCCTCCGGCGCCTCCAGCAGACCCTCCACCTGAGCAGCGGTCAGGTACTTCGGCAAGTTCCGCCATGTCTTCGGGGCTGACAGAAGCGCCGTGGGATCTTCGCCAATTCTTCCTTCCAGCAGCAGGAACCGGAAGAACTGCCGCAGTGCCGACAGCCGCCTCGCCGCCGTCCGGGCAGACAGACGCGCCTCGCGCATCGCATCGAGATAGCCGCGGACATCTTCCGCCGACACCGGCCAGGACAGCTTCGAGCGGCTGCAGTAGTCCCGAAAGTCTTTCAAATCAAAGGAGTAGGCGGCAATCGTGTGGGCCGAGAGTCCTTTCTCGATCCGCGCGCAGGAGAGGAATGACTCGATCGCTCGCGCCAGCTCTTCCTCTGCAGCCATTTGTGTAATGATACAATACCAGCGTAATTCTTTGAAAGTAAAGGCACACTGAAGCCGCGGCGCCTTCTCGCCCACGGAGCGCAGCCCGATTTGAGCGGATCCACTGCAAAAAAGGTGCTGGTGGACCGGTATGACCGGTCGCAGGTCGGCGGCTTTGTGCAATCGCAGAGCTTCATTCAGGGCGGGGAGTTGGAACTGCTCAGCGCCGAGGGCACGGTGCTACGCCTTCCGCTGGCGCAGGTCAAGAGCGTGTCTTTCGTGCGGGAGCTCGACGGGCCTTCCATCTGGCAGGAACGGCGCGAGTTTCTCGCCCGCCCGAAAGCTCCCGGACTCTGGGTGGAGCTGCGCTTTCGGGATGGCGCCCGGCTGGAGGGGGTGGCGCCCAACGACCTGCTGCTGATGGACGGATCCGGAGTGATGCTCACGCCGCCCGATCCGGCGGGCAACACCCAGCGGGTGTTTGCGCCCCGCCAGGCTCTGGCGGGCGCCGCCGTGCTCGGCGTAATTGGAGGCGCCCGCCGCCGCGCGCAGAGGTCCCGCGAGTCGGCGGGCCAGATCAGGCTGTTCTCAGAAGACTGACCGGCGCCAGCGGGTGGCGGCTCAGATCCTGCCAGCTGTCGGGAGCGAGGCTGCGCACCAGCACCAGCTCCTCCACCATGAAATGGCGCGGCCAAGGGCATTCCTGCCAGCGGCGCCTCGCCTGCTCCAGAACCTGCTCAAACGGCATGGCACCGAGGTTCTGCGCGATGGTTACGTGCGGGTGGAACGGAAACAGGTCTTCGGCGAAGAGAATTCCGTGGTTCAATGCTGCGTGCGCCTGCTCCACGCTTTGCCTGCCGCCGGACAGCGCCACATAGATGACGCCGGTGGAGGAGAAGACCTCCACTTCGCCCAGCGTCACTTCGAAGGCGGCGACGTTTCTTGTCAGCCGCTCCATTTCCGCCGAGAGGGCTTGCTCGCCTGCCGTCAGGCGGCGCGGCGGCAGGATGGTGATGTGCGAGCGGAGCGTGCAGCCGGGCACCAGTTCGGCGCGCAAGGCGCTCAAATAACTTCCCAGCGGCTCCGGGATGTAGGCCACCACGGCGTATTGCCCGGGCGGGCATTGGCCCGCCGGGTGGCCGCCCGATGAGGAATCCATTGCTGTCAATTGTACCGTGCCTCCGGCTGCCTTGCGGCTGCCGTGCATCCCCTGAGATGCGCCAGGCCGGCGTTCCAATGCACGTTCGCCGTCAGCGCTGCCGCGGCGCGCGCGAACCCGCATCCCGCTGGTAGACCCTTACGTAGTCGATCTCGAACCGCTGCGGGAAGATCGAGTCGTCAATGCCCTGCTGCCCGCCCCAGCTGCCGCCAATGGCGAGGTTCAAGATCAGGTAGAACGGCTGGTCGAACGGCCAGGTGGATTCGCCGGTCCCTTCGTTTTCGAATGTGAAATACCCCTGCCCGTCCACCGACATGGTGATCCGGCTCGGAGACCAGTCGACGGCATACACATGGAAGCCGCTCCAGGGCTCCTTCACCGTGATCTTGTTGCCCTTGTTGGTGCCCTTGACGTGGTTGTAGGCCTCGGTATGGATGTTGGCGTGGATCACGTTCGGATCGAAGCCGACATTCTCCATGATGTCGATCTCGCCGCACTTCGGCCAGCCGACCTTGTCGATGTTCTGGCCGAGCATCCAGATGGCCGGCCAGGTGCCGCGTCCGGTGGGCAGCTTCGCCCGGACCTCGATCCTGCCATATCGCCAGTACTGACGGCACTGCGTCGTGACGCTTGCAGACGTATAGCGGGCCGTTTTCCCATCCTGGGTCCAGTTTTCCCGGCGCGCCTCGATGACGAGCACGCCGTTCTCCACGCGCGCGTTCTCCGGCCTCTCCACCGTGTAGAACTGCGCCTCGTTGTTGCGGATCATCCCGCGCTCGTAGTTCCAGCGCACCGGATCGGGCAAGCCGGGCTTGTCGAACTCGTCCGACCACACCAGCCGGTAGCCGGGCGGTTGCGCCAGCGCAGCGAGGGCAGCGGCCGCGAAAAGCAGAGGAAAGGCTCTCATCGTCGTGGTCTCCCGCAACCAGCTTATCCTGCCCCGGGGAATCCTGTGGCGGGAGGGGGCGCAGGCGGCCGCTCAGGCGGCGGAGGAAGCGCCTTCCAGCGGCAGAGGCTGCGCTTCCGGCTCCGCCTCCCGCCAGCGCGCCTCCTCGAAGCCCACGTACTTGCAGATCCGGAGAGTGCCATCCGGCGCTTCGAGCACGTCCCCGATTTCGAGAGGGGCAGCCGAGCCGCGGAGCCGCATCCAGGCGTCGTAGAACCCGTCCGCCTCGAGTTCGCCGCCGGGTTCGAAATCGCGCGGCTTCAGCAACGCCAGCCCGCTGGTATGCGGCGCCCAGCGGAAATTCTGCCGCACGTGCTCCTTCATCTTGTGGATGCGGAACAGGGCCATGCCCTGATTGTCGCGCTTCAAACAGAAGCGTGTCAAAATGTTTCGGCAGCGGGGGGCTCGGGCGCTACGGCCAGCAGGCGCTGGGCGGCTGCGTCGTAGATCCGGGCCGGGGCTGCGGTGGCCGTGGAGTCCAGCAGGAACAGGGGAGCCGCCCCCAGCCGCTCCAGCCGCGCAGGCGGCGCTTCCAGCCGAACCGGGGGATCCAGCCGGTTGGAGCGGAGATCCAGCACCAGCAGCTCGCTGGATCCGGCGCTGGCTACAACCAGCTTCTTCTGCTCCGCCAGCAGGGCGAGCCCGACCGGATCGTCCAGCCCATGGCCGGCGGTCACCAGCAGATCCAGCCGCGGCATGGCATTCCATCCTGAGTAGCGCAGAACCTCGTTCCTGCCCCGGTCCGCCACATAGGCTGCGTCCCCGTAAACCTGCACTTCGCCGGCGCGCAAGAGCGGCAGGAGCATCCGCGGCTCGCGCCCTTCCTCCAGAAGCCAGAGCGTGCCGGACTGCCGGCCCTGCGTCGTCAGAAACGCTGCCTTCGCCTCCGGCGCCACTGCGAGCGACACCACGCGCTCGTTCACCCCAGTGATGTCCACGCTGAACGCGCGCCGCAGCTCGCCCTGCTTCTGCTTCCAGAACTCGATTTGCTGCTCGCCAGGCATCAGCAGCGCCAAAGCGGAAGAGTCGGCGCTCCAGACGGCGCGGGAAACCGCCGGGCCGTCCTCCCTCAGCTCTCTCCAGACGGGAATCCCGCCATCCAGCCTCCGCACCAGATACAGCGCGCCGGACTTGGCCAACAGCGCCGTGCGCCCGTCCGGCGCCGCCCAGGCGGCATCGAACTCCCGGACGCGCGCCCTGCCGGCACGCACGGCTTCTTCATCGGCGACCACCGTGCGGATCGTGCGGTTCACATGATCCACCAGGATGCCCGCCATCGGCAGGGGCTGTGCGGGTGCAGTGGCAGCAAGCAGGCAGAGAAGGAAGGGGAAGCGCATAGCCAGAAAGAGAGCTTTGTTCTTTGGATACGCTGCACCCCGTCCGGGTTGCGAAAATTACGCTGCTTCCACCGCCACCGCCCGCCCCCGTTCGGCGATGGAGCGGCGGGCTGCCTCGATCACCGCCTCGTTGTAGGCCGAATTCGCAGGAGTGGCCATCAGGCCGGCGCGGTCCCACTCGGCGAGCCTGGCTCTGCGGTCTTCCAGCGGCAGCCCTTGCAGTTCGAGCGCGCGCTCCACGATGTAGGCCACCGAACGGTAGCCGTATCCGACCGGTGTGAGCCCCGGCCCGCCAGTGTCCACGTACTGGAAATAATCGGTGGAGGGTTCGGCGTAAATCGTGGAACCGGCGCCGCCCGGGTTGCGCACATAGCAGTACTGAATGCCCCGGTACTGGTCGTCATGCCGCAGCCAGGCGCCTCGCTCCGCGGTGGAGCAATACATGGTCAGGCCCTGGGTGTTGGTGCCCGGACCGGCGTCCGGGAAGCCGATCGCGTTCTGCACGTTCAGGCACGCGCCGTTGGACCAGATGACGCGCGCGTCCGTCCACAGCCAGCCTTCCACTCCGTTCGGGAAGCGGTCCCGGATGCCGTAGACGGAAACCTCCACAGGGCGGAGCCCGGTGATGAATGCCACCAGATCCACATAGTGGCAGCCGATGTAGGTGAACGCGTCGGTGGCGTCGCAGCTGAACCAGTTCTGGAAATTCGAATGGCGGTAGTACCACTTCTCGAGCAGGCACGCAGTCCCAAGACGGAACTCGCCGAACAGCCCCTCCCGGTAGCGGCGGCGCGCCAGCAGGGAGCGGTCGTCGAAGCGCTTGTGATATTCGACGCCCACCAGCAATCCGCGCTCCCGCGCTTCCTGCTCGATATGCCGCGCATGCTCCAGGCGCAGCACCAGCGGTTTCACGGCCAGTACGTGCTGCTCGTGGCGAAGGGCGCAGAGAACGGCATCGTAATGCAGCTGATCGGGCAGAGCCATCACGACCAGCTGACGCGGCTGCAGCCCGGCGATCACTTCCTCGTAGGGCTCCAGCCTCGGCTGGAACTTCTGCCCGGGAAACGCGCGCGCCAGCTGCGGGGCCGATGCCAGAGCTTCCAGCGTCTCGCGCCGCCGCGCGCAAACCTCGATCTCCCCGATCCGCCCGAGGCGCTGCAAATGGAAGAGGGAAGGCAGCAGCTGATCGTGCGCGATCATGCCGCCGCCGATCATCGCCACGCGCATGGCAGCCTCCGTCAGGACCGCGCGGCCAGCGCTTCCGCAAAGGCTTCCCGCAGCACCTCGCAGCCCTCGCGCAAAGCCTCTTCGGGGATCACCAGCGGCGGGCAGATCTTGATCGTGCAGCCCTGCGGACCCACGGGGTTGAACATGAGCAGGCCTTTTTCCGCGCACCGCCACACGATGTCGTGTGCCAGCTGCCCGTCCGGAGTGCGGTGCTTCGGATCCACGACGGCCAGCCCCGCTACCAGGCCCTTGCCCGCGCGGAACCCGGCCTGCGGAAATTCCTCCTGAATCGCCTGCAATCCGGCCTGCAGAACCGGCTCCAACCGGGCTGCGCGGCCCGGCAGGTCTTCCTTCAGAATGATGTCGATGTTGGCGAGCGCCGCAGCGCAGCATACCGGGTTGCCGGTGTGCGTGGAGGAGGCCGATCCCGGCGCCGGCAGGTCCATGAGCTCCGCGCGCCCGGCAACCGCAGAGATGGGCAGCGAACTCGAGATGCCCTTGCCCCACGTGGTCAAGTCCGGTACGACGCCGTAATGCTCGTAACCCCAGAGCTTGCCCGTGCGGCCGAAACCCGCCTGCACCTCGTCGAAGATCAGCAGCGCCTTCTGGCCGGTGCACCACTCGCGCAGCGTGCGGACATACTCCACAGGCGCGAATGCCGCCGTGCCTCCCTGATAGGTCTCCATCAGCACGCCGCATACCTGGCTCGGCGCTACGCCCTGCTCGGCCAGCGACCGCTCGAACAGTTCAAAGCTGGTGTCCTCGGTCCAGTAGCCGTCGGGGAAGGGCACCTGCACGAAGCGCGGGTCCGGATCGCCGATCCACTCCTTCAGTGCAGGAATGCCGCCGGCGAGCTGCGAGCCCAGCGTGCGGCCGTGGAAGGCCTTCTCGAAAGAGACGATCACGTTCTTGCTGCGTCCGCCCACGCGCAGCCCATGCATCCGCGCCACCTTGATGGAGAACTCGACCGTCTCGCTGCCCGTGGTCAGGATGAAGACCTTGTCGAGCGGCGGAGGAAGCAGCGACACCAGCTTCTCGGCCAGCTCGGCGCGGATCTCCGACGGGAAGCAATAGTTGGTCAGCAGCCCGTGCTGGGCCTGCCGTGCGACCGCCTCGATGATCTCGCGCCGTCCGTGGCCTGCATTGGTGATGAGCACACCAGAAGACCAGTCCAACCACATGTTGCCCCAGCGGTCGTACACCTGGCAGCCTTCCGCGCGGTCCCACACCACCGGCGGCTGGCCGTGCATCGCCCGCAGCTCGCAGCGCTGCAGCGTTTCGAGGATGGGCAGCGATTCCGGCACGGGGAAAGGCGTCACGATCCGGCGGAACCTCGTCTCCACGCGCGGCACGGGATGAGAAACGGGCAGGGCGTCTACAGGCATATCAATATTAAATGACGATGGCTCCCGGAGCCGCAATATGATAGATCTGCTGGCAGAAGGAGAATGTCCGGATGATTCCCGCCTCCCAGCTGCGCAATGGCATGGCCATCCGCTACGAAGGCGAGATCTACAAGGTCTTGCTCGCCGACTACCACCCGGGGCAAGGAAAAATGGGCGGCGTCGCCCACGTGCGCCTGAAGAACCTGTCCACGGGCACGATCTGGGAAACCAGCCTCCGCGGCGACCTGAAGGTGGAGGACCTGCCGCTGGAGAAGAAGGCGATGGATTTCCTTTACAGCGACGGGGGCGTGCTCACCTTCATGGATCCGGATACCTGCGAGCAGGCGGAGGTGCCCGAGAAGGTTCTCGGGGAGGCAGCGCGCTTCCTGCTGCCCGAGATGCGCGTCGCTGTCGAGTTTCTGGGCGACAAGCCCGTGGGCGTGGAAATGCCGGGGTTCATCGAAGCCACTATCACGGATACTGCGCCGCCCGTGCATGCCCAGAACGACAGCACGTGGAAGCCCGCCCGGCTGGAAAACGGCGTCGAGATCATGGTGCCGCAATTCATCAAGACGGGCGACCGGGTGCGCGTCGACCTCAACACG
>FWWL01006999.1_pt1 | contig 15755 bp, 12 predicted proteins | sample 2228331 | NCBI WGS metagenome assembly FWWL01 (sample SAMEA103939775, study PRJEB20133) | metagenome
TGGGGGAGTGATCGAGGACGGAAAACTGTTGCTGGGGTATAAAGGGCTGGCGGCAGAAATCGGGCATATCACGGTAGATCCCAACGGTCCCCAATGCGGTTGTGGACAACGGGGGCATCTGGAAGCGCTGGCATCGGGGACTGCAATCGCCCGGTATGTGACTGAACAACTGGCTCGTGGGGTGCCTTCATCTATGGCGGAGTTACCCGCTGTATCTGCGCGTGATGTCAGTCTGGCGGCAGAACAGGGTGATCCACTGGCTCGCGAAGCCCTCGCTCGTGCGGGGGGGTATCTTGGGCGGGCAATTGCGGATTTCCTGCACTTATTCAATCCGCAGATTGTGATTATTGGGGGAGGAGTTTCTCGGAGTGGCAAGTATTTGCTTGACCCTCTCAGGGAGTCCATCGCCGCGTATGTCATTTCGCCAGAGTATCTCCATGGTCTGGTGGTTACCACTGCCTCTCTCGGAGATGATGCGGGGCTTTTAGGTGCTCTGGCACTCGCCCAAACAGTAGAATGATGATGCAGGAAACGGAGGGAGCCCCCTCCGTTTTTTATTACAAAGCATAAATATCGTTTTCCGAGTCTCTCTGGTTGATTGGCGAAATTTGGGCGAATTTGCTACACTAATTGAGGAAATCCCAATTTCATCTCAGAAACTTTCAGGAGGCATGCTGGTATGGTGACAAGGCTCAAACTCCCCGGTGTGGTGGCTCAATCCCTGATTGAACGCGATCATCGTGTGATTTCCCCCTCTTACCCTCGTGGGTATCCTTTTGTAATGGATCATGGGAAGGGATGTGAGGTATGGGACGTAGATGGCAATCGTTTTCTGGATTTTGCTGCGGGGATTGCGGTTAATTCAACCGGACACAGCCATCCCAGGGTGGTGAAAGCGATTCAGGAACAAGCCGAGAAATTTTTACACATCTCATCCGATTTCTATCATGAGAACTGGATCAGACTGGGTGAGGCGTTAAACGATATTGCTCCATTCAATGAACCGGCGGTTTCCTTTATGACCAATTCAGGCACAGAAAGCGTGGAAGCCGCCATCAAACTGGCGCGTTATGTTACGGGAAGGACGCAATTTATCGGCTTTCTCGGAGGTTTTCATGGACGCACCATGGGAGCCGTTACGTTCACTGCCAGCAAGAATCATTATCATCGGGGCTTTTTCCCTTTGATGAATGGGGTCACCCATGTGCCGTATCCCGATCCATACCATCCGGTGTTACAAAGTCTTCCGGGAGAACCCTATGGAGAAACGGTTGTTCGTTACATTGAAGAACAGGTGCTGGCAAAGGTGCTCCCTCCTGAGGATGTTGCGGGAATTTTAGTTGAGCCGATCCAGGGAGAAGGAGGATATATTGTCCCGGCGGATGGATTTTTCCCGGCTTTGCGTCGATTGTGCGATCGCTATGGCATTCTTCTAATTGTCGATGAAGTACAGTCTGGTATGGGACGTACGGGAAAGTGGTGGGCAATTGAACATTTTGGGGTGGAGCCTGATATTGTCTGTGCGGCAAAAGGGATCGCTTCCGGTTTACCCCTCGGCGCAATGATCGCCAGACAATATCTGATGAAGTGGCAAAAAGGTGCGCATGGTAATACGTTTGGAGGAAATCCGATTTCATGTGCGGCGGCGCTGGCAACGATTGAATTAATTGGAAATGAATATATGCAAAATGCTGCCGAGGTGGGGGCATATACCCTGGAAAAATTACGGGAAATGGCGCTTCGTCACCCGTCAATCGGGGATGTCCGGGGAATTGGTTTGATGATTGGAATAGAATTTGTGAAGGATCGAGAAACCCGAAAGCCCGATGAACAATTTAGAGATAAGGTAGTAGATTTGGCTTTTGAGCACGGATTGCTTTTACTGGGCTGTGGAAAGAGTGTGATTCGCATTTCTCCGCCGCTTTGTATTACCCGTCAGGAAGTAGATGAAGGATTATTAATTCTCGAAAGGGCTATTCAACTGGCAGAGGGAGCATGTTAGAGCCGCTTTTACCCGATTTTCGTGTCCGCCAGCGTGATTATTTGCTGGAAATTGCTCGAGCGCTGACGCAGGAACTGGACTTAAAGAAGTTGCTCGGGCGAATACTTCGCATAGCCATTGAAATGCTGGCTGGACAAGCCGGGTTGATTGCTCTGCGCGAAGAAGAAGGCGGTTGGAGAGTGGTGGTGACTCAGGGCATTCCCATGCCCTTCTTGCGGGCAATTGAGAATGTGCTGGCTAATGTCCCTGCGGATGAAGACCCTGAACGCTACGAATTGCCTGAAATTAATCGGCAGGTGAATGAACTGGCGCAAGCCGCCAGTATGGGACTGCTCCATGGGATTGTCTTACCCTTGATCACCCTCCAGCGTGTAGTCGGATTGATTGTGATCTTTCGCTCTTACGCTGGTAGTTTTACGGCGAACGATATTGCCTTACTGAGCAGTTTTGCTGATCAGGCGGCAATTGCAGTACAAAATGCCCAGTTGTATACCCAAACCACGCTGGAAAAAGAGCGCTTGAATGCGTTGTTAGACTCTCTAGCCGACGGAATATTGATCCTCCGTCCAGACAATCGCATCGAGCGTTGTAATCCGGCAATTTCTCGCATGCTCAATCTTCCGTTGGAAAAGATACATGGAAGACGTCATGAAGAGATCATCCGATGGAGCAAGCCACCCCAGGACATTACCCTTGAACAAGCCGAATCGGATGGTTGGCCCCTGACTCCGCATGCTTACCTCTATGTAGAAGGTGATCTTGCTCGTCCTGGATTAGCCCCTTTGCCGGTGGGAATTACCTACGTTCCTTTGATTTCTTCTGAAAATCGTCTGGTGAACATCATTGTAACGGTGAGGGATATCACCCGCTTTCGCCAGGCGGAGGAACTGAAATCTACTTTCATTTCAATCGTCAGTCACGAACTTAAAACTCCGGTGGCTTTAATCAAGGGATATGTCAGCACTTTACGCAGGGAAGATGCTTCCTGGGACCCGGAAATTATTCAGGACAGCCTGAAGGTGATTGAAGAAGAAGCCGACCGTCTGGCAGTGATGATCGAAAACTTGCTGGATGCTTCCCGCTTACAAGCCGGTGGGCTCACGTTGAAGAAAAGTGACTTATCTCTCCGGGACCTGGCTCATAGGGTGGCTCAGAGAATGCAAACGCAAACCTCCTCTCATCGCATTGTGGTAGATTTTCCTGAGGATTTTCCCATTGTACTTGCCGATGAAGGCAGGATACAACAGGTGCTGACCAATCTGATTGGAAACTCGATCAAATATGCTCCCGGTGGCGAAGTTCGGATTCATGGAGAGGTGCGTGGTAATCAAGTGATTGTTTGCGTCAGTGATGAGGGTCCTGGTATTAACCCTGAAGACGTCCCTCACGTGTTTGATCGTTTTTACCGCAATCCTGAAGCCGCAAAAGTAACCAAAGGAGCAGGATTAGGTTTGTACCTCTCCCGTGCCATCGTTGAAGCCCATGGAGGTAGAATCTGGGTGGATAGCCATCCCGGTCAAAAAGGTGCTCGTATTTGTTTTACCTTACCAAGAGACTAATTGCCTGTTTCGGACTTCGCAGAGTGGTATAATCCCTTCATCTTACGTCTTAAGGATTCCCTATGGCAAAAATTCAAACTTCTTGCCCACGATGCCGCCAGCCTGTTCTCGCTGAAGTCGAGCAATTGCTGGATATGAAAGTTGATCCAAAAGCCAAACAACGCCTTCTGACAGGCACTTACAATCGTGTAGTATGCCAGAACTGTGGATACGATGGTCCCATTCCCATGCCTTTGGTTTATCATGATCCGGAAAAAGAATTGCTCTTGACCTATTTCCCTCCCGAATTGGGCATTCCCCTGAATGAACAGGAACGGATTTTAGGTCCCTATATTAAACAGGTCACTGAGCGTCTCAAACCGGAAGAGCGCAAAGCCTATCTTTTACGCCCGCAGTCCATGTTGACCATGCAAACCATGATCGACCGAGTGCTGGAAGCGGACGGGATTACCAGAGAAATGATTGAAAAATCCCAAAAGCGTCTTAACCTGATTCAACGCTTGCTGAATGCCACTCCTGATTCCCGTCCGGAAATTGTCCGGCAGGAGGAAGAGACCATGGATCAGGAATTTTTCCAGATGATTGGACAATTCATTGAAGCCTCGCTGGCTGGGGGAGATCGGGCTACGGCTCAGGCTTTGGTGAATTTGCAGAAGGAGATTCTTCCGTTAACCGCTTTGGGGCAGCAAATCTTATCCGATTCTGCGGCGATTCAAACCGCCTTGCAAGAACTTCAGGAAGCAGGCAAACGCGGGTTGACCCGTGAAGCCTTGCTGGATCTAATGTTGAAGCAGTCCAGTCCGGCGGCGGTTGAAGCCTTGGCGCGGGTTACCGTATCTGGTCTGGATTATGAATTTTTCAGCATCCTCAGCAATCGCATGGAAAATGCTCCCGAGGAGGAGAAAAACCGCCTCAAGGAACTTCGGGATAAATTACTGGCGATGACGCAGGAAGTTAATCGGCAGATTCAGGAACAGATGCAATCCGCCCGGAAATTGGTAGAGAACCTGCTTAATGCGCCTAATCTGGAAGCGGCTTTGGAAGAAAACCTCGGATCGTTAGATGAGTTTTTCGCCGAAGCCTTACGTGAAGCCTTGGATAAGGCTCGTCAAGATGGCGACATTGAGCGTAGCGCCAAGATCCAAAAAATTGTGAACATCCTGCAGGAAGCCGCAAAACCGCCTGCTGAGTATGAATTGATTGAAGATTTGCTCAGCGCTCAGGATGATGTTGCCCGTCGCGAATTACTCGAAAAGAATGAAGAGAAAATTTCGCCTGAATTCCTTCAAATTCTGTCTGGTCTCGTTTCTCAGATGCAGGAACAGGGACAGGAAGAACTGGCTCATCAACTGGAAGGTGTTTACCGGCAAGCCTTACGCTTCAGCATGGAAATGAACATGAAAAAAGGTTAATCCCTAAATCATTTCTTTTTCTTGGTTCAAGGAGCAGTCGTCGAAGATTGCTCCTTTTTATGATTCGGCAGGGGGATTATCCAGACGCAGTCCATGTCCACGCACGGTCAGGATGTAATTATGGTATGGATCAATCTCTGCAAGACGATCTCGTAATCTTCGCACCAGAGCATCGAAGGCTTGTTCCGTCACCCCAAAGGCTTCTTCTCCCCAAATGGCTTGAATCAATTCTTCACGGGGAACTACTTCTCCTCGTTGTTTTTCCAGGGCTTGTAACAATCGAAATTGCTGTGCAGATAATGGCGGGAGAACTTCTTTTCCGTTGAGCCAGAGACGGCGGGATCGTTCATCCAGTCGCAGACGATATCCCGTCATGTGGGGTGGAATAAAAGCATTTCCTAAAGGCAGGGTAGCATCCGAAACAAGAAAAGTGAAGTGCTGTACCAGGGCAACTTGAAACGCATCTCCATCTTGGAGGGAGATGGGGTCTTCAATGCGTTTACCCATGTAGTAGGTGCCGTTTTTACTCCCTAAATCTTCCAGCATGGCTCCATCGGGAATGGGGGATATACGTGCATGATAACGGGAAATCTGACGGTCAGGAATGACGATGTCGCAGGAAGGATCCCGCCCGATGAGCAGGGACTTTTCCATTGTCCATCGTTGTCCATTCAGGGGACCTGTGGAAGCCACCAGCAAAGGCGCCTCTGAGCCGCTCTGCGTCATGTAATCCCTCCGATACGGTATAATATATCAAAGAATCAAACTTTTGATAACCCTGCAGCGGGTCGTCCGAGTAAGTTCCAGGCAATTACGCCGATTTCAAATTGTCTGGTCTGTGCTCAACAGGTAGGAGAAGATGCCAGTTCCGATTAAGCCGGGAGAGGTGCTGCGAGGGCGTTATAAGATTCGTCGGGTGATTGGTCAGGGGGGAGTAGGTTGTATTTACCTGGCGGATGATTTACGTCTCGAAGGTCGCACCTGCGCATTGAAGGAAGTGGAACATGACCGTTCCCTGCCCCCCGATTTACTTCGGGAGGCGCGGGAGCAATTCCTGCGTGAAGCCACCATCCTGGCTCGTCTGGATCACCCTAATCTGCCAAAGGTTTCTGATTTTTTCTCGGTGGGGAACCGTGACTATCTGGTTATGGATTATGTCCCCGGCAAAGACTTACGCACCTTAATGGTAGAGGCTCGTCAGGCTGGAACGTTTTTAGCCGAAGAAGACGTATTGTCATGGGCAAGCCAACTTTGTGATGCGCTTGAATATCTTCATGGGCAAAATCCTCCCATCTTGCATCGTGATATCAAGCCCAGTAACTTGAAATTAACCCCCAGCGGATTGTTAAAACTGGTAGATTTTGGACTGGTGAAACTTGCGGCGCCGGGAGAAGTCACGATCACCATTCTTCAGGGACAGGGAACTGCCCTGTACACCCCTCTGGAACAATATGGTGGGGATAGTGGGCATACCGATGTGCGTTCTGATATCTATGCTTTTGGGGCTACACTCTACCATTTGCTCACCAATCATCCCCCGGCAGATGCCAGAGAGCGTTTTCTGAATCCGGAAAAACTCATCCCTCCAAGGCAAATTAACCCTGTCGTCTCCCCAAGAACCGAGCGAGCCATTTTATGGGCAATGTCTTTACATCCCGATGAACGTCCTGAATCGGTGAATCAATTCCGTTCAGCCTTACTGGGGGATTTTGCGCCTGTTTCCCGCCCTCTTCCACGGGTATCCACGCAACGTTCTATCTGGGGGTTTTTGCGGTTTCCCCTTGAGAGAACGCTGTTGGGAACTTCTTTAGTGCTGATGGCTCTGGGCTTGCTGATCACCCTGTTACGGTAGTTTTTGGGGAGTCTTGGGGGATTCTCCCGAATGAATTTCCTGCCGCGTGATTCCATACCAGCCTGAGCCAACCAGCATACCAATCAAGATTCCGATGCCAGTTACCCAGGCAATCCCTTTCCAGGACTGGGCGAGCACTTCCTCACTACCCGGAAAGCCCAATGCAAGGTAAAGGTAAGAACACCCCCCTCCCAGAAGGACCATTAACCCGACTCGGACTGCCCAGCGTGGAGAATGGAGCAATTGCATGGAAGCCCATCCACCCGCAAGCGCTCCTCCAACCGTCAAGAGCGTGGAGAGGAGCCATAAACCGAGCGTTGGAGTGGTTTGAGATTTCGGCGGCTCAGGCGTGGATGTGGGGGTAATCTCTGGTGTTAGGGTGAGTGTGGGTGTTGGGGTTTCTGTTGGTGCAGGAGTAGGTAAAATGGCTGTAACCACGGCTCCTTCGGTATTGCTCACGTCTAACTGGAGGATATTGGAGTTAATGGCAGGTTCGCTGGTCACGCGGATCTCTAACAACCCTGCTCGTTCAATTCGATAAGAAGCGCGAGCGATTCCTCCCTGGGTTACCACTTCTATCAATTGGGCGATTCCTGATTCCCCTCCTGAGGAAAAATGGAAGCGAACAGGGGTACCATCTGGAACGGGATGGCGGTTGTGGTCCAGAATAACCCCGGTTTTCAATGGAATGATATCCCCCACCTTGAAGGTAGGAACGGGCGTGGATTCGGAGTTTCCACCTGGCTTCACCATGCCTTCTGGAATATCCAGTTGCAAACTGATGATTTGATTGGGATCAGGAGTAGTCGCTTCGATGAGATCATAACCAATTCCCGGAATGGATACAGGTGAGGCTCCTGAAGGAATCATCTCCTGAAACAGGAGGCGGGCGGCGATTTCGATGAAGGGCGAGGTTTTCCCATAAAGGGCATAGTAGGCGTTGAGTTTACTGATGTCGGTGGCATCCAGATAGTAGGGCGCGTTGAAGGCAAACACAATGATTTTTTTATTCCGAATCCAGTCGGGCTTTTCCGATAACAGTTGCCGTAAAGCCCCCGATTCGGGTCGGCTGGTTGATTCGTTCAGGGTGGAGAAAATTAACCAGTCCGCCAGTTGTATGTCTCGAACCAGTGTTTCTGTTCCCTCCTGGTTGCGCAAGGCTTGCCAGAGTTCTAAGAAAGAGTAGGAACTTACCCGGTTAGAAGATACTTGCGCTCCGGCTTGAGGTCCATAGAGTTGCAGTACTGCGTTTTGCAACGCATTGATAGCGGGACTGGGTTTTTCGGCACAGGTATTACATTGCCGGGAAAGAATTGTGTCTGTAAAGAAGACTAAACGGTCTCTTGGTTGTGGTGGAGAAGGGAGAACATTGACGAGTTCATTAAAATCTGGACTGATCAAAGTTGCCGCACGGGCGGCTACATCAAAAGTGATTTTCTGAGATTTTCCAATGGTTCCAAGGTTCGTTTCGGAGGGTGCAATTTGTTCAAAATCAAAACTGGGGTATAAGCGAAACTTCAAGGTGAGGATCCGTTCTACAGATTCATCCACTCGCTGGGCAAATGTAGGATCCTCATTATATTTTTGAATAAACGACTCCAGAATTCGGATCAGGGTGGTGTATGAATCGGGATCTCCGCTGGAAACCAGGGAGTCAATATAAAGGATATCGTTACCAGCGAGAAAGGCATTTCGGGCAATCTGGCGGGCATCGAAGTTGGTCCCGCTGGGGTCAAAAAACCGTTGGATGGCTGGACTGCCCAGGTTATCGCTGACGATCACGCCTCCGTTTTCTCGCCACTGGGCAAATTCAGGCAGACTCAAAATTTCATTCAAGGCAGTCCGATCAAAACTCAATGGGTTGGTAGTTGCGCGGATATTTTTTTGGAAACCTTGATATCGAATGTGGGATAGGAGTAAGCCATCGGTTGTAGAGGCTGATGGGATTGGCTCACTGGTCACGGCAATGAACGGCGCCAGTTCGACTTGCTTTAACTGCTCGAAAGTTTTCCGCACGGTGGCTATTTCTTCTTCCGGTTGCCGATCTGAACTACCCCTACCCGGGAAGTGTTTGGCGATGACAGCCATTTTTTCCCCGCTCCCCTGATGAATGCCGGAAATGTAGGCTTTGCCCATCTCACTTACCCAATAGGGATCTCCGCCAAACGTGCGTGAACCGAGGTCTTCTTTGCCTATGGAGTAGGGAACATCCAGAACATCCAGTGAAGGTCCAAAAATCAGATTAAAACCCATCGCACTGAGTTCACTGCCGAGCACAGCCCCTACCTGTTGGGCAATGCTGGTATCCCAGGTCGCTCCGATAGCCATCAGGTTGGGTAAGGGGGTCAGACTGGAAAGGATCTGGTCGTGGGGAGCAAGGTCGCCCTCTTGCGAAATCCCTATAAAAAGTGGGATATATTGTGGGGGAGTTTGTTCTTCACTCTGAGATTGATTCCACTCAATATCCTGCAGCGTTCGAATCAGGCTAAAAGTACTCAGCAATAAACTTTCCTGATCGTTAAAGTTGTTATTCTTTCTCAGTAAAACGACTCCGCCGATGTGATAGCGGGTGATCAGGGTGTAGATTGGAGATTCAGGGGTGATGTTTGTCCCTTGAAAAGTCACCAGGAATAATTGACCAATGCGTTCTTCCGGGGTAAGTTTTTCAAGCAGGGTACGTGCTTTTTGCCTGGGGGCTTCGCTTTGAGGAAGTGAATTCGCTGAGGCAAGAGGAAAGATGGCTGACAAAAGTACAGCCACAAGAAGGAGAATCAAAATAGGGGTACGACTTCTCTTCATGAAGCAAATCTGATTTATGAATGGATTATTTTTTCAAAAAGACTCGAATCGATGTTTCCTCCACTGAGAATCAATGTGGCAGGGAGTTCTTTTATCTTTCCACTCAACACGGCAGCCAGCGTTACTGCTGCTGAGCCTTCAATGCGTTCCTGATATTTTTTCCATGCATAGCGAATGGCTTGAGCAATCTCTTCTTCCGATACCAGTCGAATATCAAAAAGTTGAGATTTCACCAGAGGAATGGTGATGGAATGATCTTCTAAATCGCCAGCCAACCCATCCGCGAGACTTTTCCATTCTACCACTTCCTTTTTGTCTCCTCGATGAAAAAGCGCATGAAAATAAGGCGATGCTTCTGATTGTACACCAATCACTTTGGGTGGATTGGGTAAATGTTGCATTGCCAGAGCAATCCCTGCCGCTAAACCACCCCCGCCAATGGGTACTACTACACTTTCAGGAATTTTATGGGACCATTGTTCAATCAGTTCTACCCCTATTGTAGCCTGTCCGGCTATGACCCGCGGATCGTTATAGGGTGAAATCCATGTTGCATGGTGATGATGAGCATATTCCATCGCCGCTTGTTCAGCATCGGCATAATTCCCGGAGATGAACCGCACATCGGCGCCTAATGCCCGCATCTGTGCCACCTTGAGAGGAGAAGCCCCCTCGTATGTGAAAACGATGCAGGATGTTCCCAGTCTTTTGGCAGCATAAGCCACACCCTGCCCATGGTTGCCGGCGCTGGCACAGACCAACCCCCTTTCTATTTCCCATTTTTCCAGAGAAAAGGCTCTGTTCAGCGCTCCTCTTACTTTGAAGGATCCCGTGATTTGTCGATTCTCCCATTTGAGGAAAAGGGACGTTTCTGCATCCCATGTTAATGGTGTTTGAATCACCTCATTTTTTAACCGAAGATAAGCCTGTTCAATCCACTCCCTTGGAAACATCATCGTCCTAAAACCTCGCGGGCAAGGAGTGGATCATCGGTGATGAGTCCATCTACTCCATGCTGAACCAGTTCTTGCATGGCGTTGAACTGATTCACCGTCCACACATTGATTTTTCGTCCCTTTTGATGTTGTTTTTGGATGAATACCGGCGTAGCATCCGTGTAATAAGGGTGGATAAATTCCGGGGAAAGACCGCGCATCATGAAAGACCTTGCCCACCATCCGCTTCTTCCTTCCAGTGCGAGGAGGGCTACCGGGACTTCGGGAAGAATTTGACGCGCACGCATTAAGTTCAATGGATGGAATGAGGAAAACAATACCCGCTCTTCCAGATGATGTTTTTTCACCAGATGACAGACTTTTTCCACCAGAGAATCTGTTGGCGTGTTGTAATTTGTCAGTTCCACGTTGATCAGCAGGGATGGTCCAATTTCAACGAAGACCTCTTCCAAAGTGGGAATAGGCTCACCGCTGAATTTTGGAGAAAAGAATCTGCCGGCATCGAACTGTTTCAATTCAGCCAGAGTCAGCCGATGAACACATCCTTTTCCGTTGGTCGTTCTGTCCACTGTAGGGTCGTGAATCACAACCACATGACCATCTGCACTGAGTTTGGCATCCAGTTCAATCGCATCTGCGCCCTGTTCAATGGCAAGGCGGAAGGCGGCAAGAGTGTTTTCGGGAGCATAGGCACAGGCTCCTCGATGGGCAATAATGAGAGTTTCGTGTCGGAGGCGAAATTTGTTCATAGTTCTACAAAGTAAGACTTGGCAGCGCGATCGATCAGTTCCCGGCTCATTTCCGGTTCTACGTTCAAATAACCGGCAATATCCAGAATCTGGTCACATAAATCGCGGGGATGGTTGGCGCGCAGTTTCCGGTTACGTTTTACGTACCATTCTTGAAGCAGGTAGGCTAAACCCTGATCGGAGTAGGTGACGCCCTTTGCGGCAGCAACTCGACGGAAAATCTCCCGGTACTCCTCGTAAGTAGGATCCTGTATTTCAATTTTGTGGCGCAATCTGCGCAGGAAGGCTTCATCTACCAGTTCTTTGGGGGGCAGGTTGGTTGAGAATACTACCAGCACATCAAAGGGAATCTCGATCTTCCGACCGGTATGCAAGGTGAGGTAATCTATGCGGTTTTCCAGAGGTACAATCCAGCGGTTGAGTAAATCTCGCGGGCGCACCATTTGACGCCCAAAGTCGTCAATTAACAAGATACCCCCGTTGGCTTTAACCTGGAAGGGCGCTTCATAGTACTTCAACGTATCGTCGAAGACGAGGTCTAATCCGGCAAGGGTCAATTCTCCACCTGTGACAATGAAGGGACGATGGATGCGTACCCAGCGTGGATCACGACGAGAGCCGGCTTTCAGGGTTCCCGTTCCCTGATAAGTGGCGTCTTCTTCTTGCACCAGTTTGTGATTGACCGAGTCATATAACTTGATGACCTGCCCATCCACGTAAATGGCATAAGGAATGTAAATGCTTTGAGCCTGAAGCATGTTGCCAATGGCGCGGGCAATGCTGGTCTTTCCGTTGCCCGGAGGACCATACAAAAATATGGACGTTCCGGAGTTTACCGCTGGACCCAGTGCCTGAAAGGTGTTTTCGTTGAGCACCAATCCGGATAGAACTTGTCTCATCACCCGGCTGGTAACCTGAACACGCGAACGCGCTTGCCGAAGAACCGACTCCACGTACACCCCCAGGGGAACAGGAGCCGGTCCAGCATACTGGCTACGCTCCAGCGCTTCTCGAGCGCGGGCAATCCCTGCACCCGTGATTGCGTATAGATAAGCGCCTTCCCCTAGCCCCATTTGAGAGGATCGCACCTCAATAAGTTTTTCCCGCTTAAGAGTTTCAAGGATCTGGTCAACAACACCCGAGAAGGGCAGGGCGATTTCTTCCGCAATCTTGTATCCGGTCAGGTATCCCTGGAAATACATCACCTTAAGAATTAAATCCTGAAGCCATAAGGGGGAAAGACCGGTATCTTCCAAATTAACAATGGGAGGTGGGGTAAAGGGTGGGGCTGCGGGTCCTGTGGGTGTCGCAGGTTTTGCTCCCGATTTCATGGGTGCATTTGTCATAGATGACCTCCCTGAACTAGCCAAATTCGGATATAAATGCGAAGAGTTCCTTTTTGATTATAGCATGCTGCAAACGAGACAATGTCGCCCAGGTAGGTTTTTCTCTTTACGAACACCTTTCAGTTCCATGATGAGGATATAATAAACTCAATTTTCCAAAATTGCTTTACGCGAGGAGTCTAAAACCATGAATTTTGATCGTCCCCATCGTCGTTTGAACTTGCTGACCGGAGAATGGGTTTTAGTTTCCCCTCACCGCGCCAGACGTCCATGGCTGGGACAGGTAGAAAAAGTCCCCCCTGAGCAATTACCTCAATATGACCCGGAGTGTTACCTGTGCCCCGGGAATAAGCGTTCGGTAGGCGTTCAGAATCCTCCCTACACCGGGACGTTTGTTTTTGACAATGACTTTGCTGCTTTATTGCTTCCAGAAGATCGTCCTGAGAGCCATACTGAAGGCGATCTCTTTATTGCAGAAGAGGAAAATGGCATTTGTCGGGTGATTTGTTTTTCGCCCCGGCACGATTTGACCATTCCGGAGATGAGTCAAGAAGAAGTGGAAGCCGTTATTGCTACATGGATTGAGCAAACGCAGGATTTAGGCGGGAAGCCATTTATTCAGTATGTTCAGATATTTGAGAACAAGGGAGCGATGATGGGGGCGTCCAATCCTCACCCACACAGTCAGGTATGGGCTACCAGTCATATTCCCAACCAGCCTGCAGTGGAATTGCATCAGCAGGAGGCATATGCTCAAACCCACCACTCCTGCTTGCTGTGCGATTACCTGAAGGCAGAACAAGCATCTCGGGAACGGATTGTCTGCAGCAACGAATTCTTTACGGCTTTAGTGCCGTTTTGGGCTGTCTGGCCCTTTGAAATTCTGCTTGTTTCCCATGATCATGTTGGATCAATGCCGGAATTAAGCCCGGAACAACGCAAGGGACTGGCAGACATTCTCCGGCAAATCACAATTCGTTATGACAATTTATTTGAAATCTCTTTCCCATACTCGATGGGATTTCACCAGACTCCCTCCGATGGAAAATCCTATCCTTTCCATCATTTTCATGCCCATTATTATCCGCCCCTGTTGCGGTCGGCAACTGTGCGGAAGTTTATGGTGGGTTTTGAGATGCTGGGAATGCCGCAACGTGACTTGACCCCCGAAACTGCTGCACAGCGCCTTCGGGATTTGCCTGCTATTCATTACAAAAACAGGGAGTCCTAATCCAGCACCATTTCTTCTTTGCCTGCCAGTTTTTCTTGAATCCGCTGAACGACCAGATCCAGATGCTGTGGGCGGTGGACAAAATCCAGATCGTCCGAGCGGATGGTCAGCACCGGACACAGGTCAAAGGAGCGGAGCCAGTCTTCGTAGAAAGAATCAAGCAGGGAGAGATATTCTTCGGTGATGCCTGTCTCGATATTCCTTGCCCGTCTGCGGATTCGATTAATCAAAACGGGGACGGGGGCTTTGAGGTAAATCAGCAGGCTGGGTGCTGGTAAATGTGCCACCACCAGGTCGAATACCTTGCGGTAAGAGAGATATTCCGCTTCCGTCATGTTTCCTAAATGATGGAGTGCACGTGCAAAGATGTATGCATCCTCGTAAATACTGCGATCAATAATGGCAGATCGCGGATCATTCCACATGTCCAGATGTTGTTGGGCGCGATGTCCTAAAAAGTAAATTTGCAGGTGAAAGGACCATTTCTTCATATCCTTATAAAAATCGGCAAGGAAGGGATTATCAGCCACCGATTCATAAGCGGTGATCCACCCTAGACGTTCGCCGATTCGCTCGGTCAGTGAAGTCTTACCCGAACCAATGTTTCCCGCTACAAGCACCAATCGTTTAGGCATAGGAATTTTCTCCATGAGGAATGGGTTGGATATCTTTCTGGTAATTCTATCCTACTTCTTTATGTGGACGGGAGTATAATACCGCTTGAATTTTCTCTTTCGAGGAGAGTTTAAGAATGGCTGACCAGCCACAAACCAGGGTGGATCGTATGATGCTGATTGTCGTTGCCGCTGAGCAAAGTGGACAACTGACATCTGCCTTGCTTAAGGCTGGGTTTGCCTTGACGGTCATCAGTCCACGCGAGGGCTTTTTGGGTTTTGGATCTACCTGTTTATTGTTGGGAATCGACTCTCGTAGAGAGGAAGAACTTATTCAAATTGTCCAGAAAATTTGTGGAACACGCCGACGATTTGTCCCAGCGCAGGGACATATCGTTCTCCCTGAAGGGCTTCCACCCATGATGATCGAAGCCGAGGTAGGGAGCGCATATATCTTCAGCATTGAAGTAGAGTATTTTGAACAGTTCTGAAATATGACAAGTCCGTCATCGCAGATTTCATGGGGAAAAATCCGAAGTAGCCTTCAATCGATTACGTCTGGAGGCACTTGGGCAACCCAATTCCCGGAACAGGTCCAGCGAAATTTAAGGATGTTCTTTTTTGATGGCGTTTTTGCCGCCAGTCAGGATGCCATTCATGTGACTTATCTTACTTTATATGTGTTGGCATTAGGTGCGACAAAAACCCAAATTGGTCTCATGAGCGCTCTGGGGAGTCTGGGAGCCATGCTCCTGTTACTCCCTGGGGCAATTCTGGCGGAAAAATCTCCCAGTCGAAAATGGTTGGTGGTGCTTTCAGGAGGGGGGATTAGCCGCCTGATGCTTCTTGGTTTTGCGGTCCTGCCTTTTTTCCTGTCAGGGGAATCGGCAGTGGTGATGGCAATTGCCATGAAGGTGATCATGGATGGTTTCTCCAACCTATCCATGCCTGCCTGGACTTCGCTTACTGCTGACATTGTGCCTCTGGCATGGCGTGGACGCTATTTTGGCACCCGAAATATGTTCATGGGCATTGCCAATATGCTGGTGACTTTTATTGCCGGGCAGATGATTGTTCGTGCTGCTACACCGCTGGAAGGTTATCAGAGGGTCTATTTATTAGCCCTGTTATTCGGAATTTCTTCCACGGTCTTTTTTGCCAGTATTCAAGAGACCACTCCCCATCATGGTGCTTCTCAAAAGAGTTTAGAGGTATATAAACCCAGAGTTTTACTT
>FWWL01007022.1_pt1 | contig 15737 bp, 11 predicted proteins | sample 2228331 | NCBI WGS metagenome assembly FWWL01 (sample SAMEA103939775, study PRJEB20133) | metagenome
TCAAAATACAATTTTGAATTTAAAAAAGGGGAGCTCTTCTTGATTTCAAAAAAATCTAAGTTTCCTTTTAAAAATCCTTAATAAGAGGTAAAAAATGAGAGAACCTATGTCCTTTGGAGATTTTCTATTAGAAAAACCTTCTATCTATCTTCATCATCTAAGAAAAAGGAGTTTAACAGAACTTTATCAATTAGATGAGGCCTTGGGTATAGAGGGTATTTATAATTTTTATAAAAAAACTGATATTATTTATCAGATAATTCAAGCTTTATTAGCTCGGGAGAGGGAAATTTTTGTAGAAGGTGTTTTAGAGGTCTTGCCTGAGGGCTTTGGATTTTTACGCTTTAGAGATTATAATTATCTTCCCAGTTCTGAGGATATCTATGTTTCTCCTCCTCAGATCAGAAAGTTTGGGCTTAAAACGGGTGATTTAATCTATGGGACTATTAGACAGCCTAAGGAGGGAGAGAAATATTTTCCCTTAGCTAAAATAGAGAGTATTAATAATCTTTCCTCGGAGGAAGTTAGACTTCGGACCCCTTTTGATCACCTTACTCCAATTCATCCTAATAAATGGCTCAGGTTGGAGACCACTCCTGATAATTATTCTACAAGGATTATTGATCTCTTTGTGCCTATTGGTAGGGGACAAAGGGGTTTGATAGTAGCTCCTCCCCGCACAGGAAAAACTGTTTTACTCCAAAATATTGCTAACGGAATTGTTGCCAATTACCCGGATGTTTATTTGATTATTCTCTTAATTGATGAGAGACCGGAAGAGGTAACAGAGATGCAAAGGATCGTGCCTAAGGCAGCAGAAATTATAAGTTCCACCTTTGATGAGCCTCCTCAAAAGCATACTCAGGTTGCTGAAATGGTGATTGAGCGAGCTAAAAGATTGGTAGAGTGCCGCTACGACGTGGTTATTCTTTTAGATAGTTTAACCCGTCTAACAAGAGCTTATAATTTGGTAGTGCCAACAAGTGGAAAGCTCCTCTCCGGAGGTATTGATGCCAACGCTCTTCATAAACCTAAGAGATTTTTTGGAGCAGCCAGAAATATTGAAGAAGGTGGCTCCCTTACCATCATTGCTACTTGTTTAATAGATACAGGTTCTCGAATGGATGAGGTAATTTTTGAAGAATTTAAAGGCACGGGAAATATGGAGATCGTCCTGGATAGGCGTTTAGCCGATAGAAGAGTTTGGCCAGCCATTGATATCCATTTAAGTGGCACCCGAAAGGAAGAACTTTTACTCCCCCCTGAGATTCTTCCTAAGGTCTGGCTACTAAGAAAAGTCTTAGCTCCCCTAAGTCCGGTAGAGTGCATGGAATTTCTTTTAGATAAAATGAAGGATACTAAATCTAATGAAGAATTTTTGAGTATTATGAATCAATGAAACTCGGTTCAATTTTAAATTTTAAAATTTAATGTTGAAGAATGATGGCTAATTTAATTTTAAAAGCCTTTGATATCTTAGAAAATCCTTTAATTATCTTAGAAAAATCTACTAAAAAAATTCTTTATTCTAATCTTCAAGCTAACAAGATTTTGGATAAAATTGAAAAATACCTTAAGATTCCAGAAAAATTTTTTGTAATTACCTTGGAAGAGCCGAAAAAAGTGTATCTGGGAAAGACTCAAAGTTTAGAAGAGGATTATATCTTAGTCCAACTTGAGGAACTCAAAAAGGAAAAACCTTTTTCTGGTTTCCTTATGGATATAATTGAAGAGCTTCCAGTTATCGTCTTTTTTATAAAGGATGGCCAGATTTTTTATGTAAATCAGGCTGTTAAAAGTATTTTAGGTCTTTCTAAAGAGGAAGTGCTTGGGAAAAGTATAATTAAGGATTTGCTCTGGGACTTAGATAGACCTAAGGCTGAAATCCATTGTCAAAGGGTAATGAAGGGAATAAAGGAAAGTGGAGTAATCTTTTCTTTAAAAGATGGCTTCGGAAGGACAAAGTCTTTCCTTTGGAATTGTTATTTAACTTACAATTGGGAAGGAGAGCCTATAATAGTATCGATGGCCTTAGATATTTCCGAAATCCTCCGTATCACCCAACAATTGGAAAGCTTACATAAAACCCAGAGTTTTTCCGAGTTTCTTAAAGGGTTAGTTCATGATTTTAACAATATTCTGCATACTATTCAACTTTATCTTAATAATCTAAGAACAACACCTTTAGATAAAATAAATGAAACTGTTACAGCTATTGAGAAAACTATTTATAGTTGGATTGATATTAATAGACTTCTTATTGATTATACCAAAGAGACTAAAGAACTTAGACAAAAATCCATTGATATTATTGAATTTCTTAAAAATTCTTTTGAGTCTTTTCAGTTTTTTCTTGGAGAAGAAATTAAACTTCATTTTAATTTTGGTTTTTATAAACGTCTTTATACTTATGGGGATGAAACTTTCTGGCGTTATATTTTTTTAAATTTTATATCCAATTCTAAAGATGCTATGGAAAAAGGAGATATTTATATAAAAATAGACAAGTATAGAGATGAGCTTTCTCAAAGAAATTATATTAAAATTACTATCAAGGATACGGGCTTTGGGATTCCCAAGGAGGTTCTTCCCCATATCTTTGAGCCTTTTTATACGACTAAAGAAAAGGGAAGTGGTCTTGGGCTTTTTATAGTTAATCAGCATATTAAAAAGTTAGAGGGATTTATAGAGGTTGAAAGTGAAGAAGGATTAGGAACAACCTTTTATGTTTATATTCCCTTACTTTCGGAGGTGTCAATTTGTAAGGTTAAAAAAGAGGCTGATTTAAAAGATAAGGTGATTTATCTTTTTGAGGATGATGAGGAAGCAAGGAGGATGTTAAAGGATCTTCTTGAAGAAAAGGGAGCTAAGGTGTATACTTTTGGAAAAGGAAAGGAGTTGTTAGAGAAGCCTTCAGCTTTTGCAAGGCCAGATTTAGCTTTAATAGATGTGAATTTACCGGATATGGATGGCCAAGAATTGGCTAAGAAATTAGGCGAACTTTTTTCTGAGATAGAGATCTTTTATGTAACCGGAGATATTTTTATCTTATCTGAAGTGTCTAAGGATAGAGTGATTTTAAAACCTTTTAAAATAGAGGAACTTTTGGAGAAACTTTCTAAGGTTTAATGGAAGATTACCTGTTGCAAAACTTTCTAACCTTTTTAGAGGTTGAAAAGAATTATTCTCCTGAAACCCTAAGAGCTTACAGGAAGGATCTTCTTCAGTTTTCTGAATTTCTTCAAGAAAGGGATTTAACTTTTAAGGATCTAAAGCCTTCCTATGTAAAAGTTTATCTCTTAGAGCTTAAAAAGAAAAATTTAAAGGAAAGTACCCTTTTAAGAAAGTTTAGTGCTATTCAAAGTTTTTTAAAATATCTTCAGAAGAGAGGGGAGATAAAGGAAACTTTTATTTTTAGATTTTACCAAGGAAGAAGAAGAGAGATTTTACCTTATACTCCTTTAGAAGAAGAGATTAATCAGCTTTTAGATAGTCTTAAAGAAGAAGATTTTATCGGTTTGAGAAAAAGGGCTCTTTTAGAGTTAATGTATGGATCTGGTTTGCGGATCTCTGAGGTAAGAGATTTAAAATTAGAGAATTTGAATTTAACCTTAGGAATAGTAAGGATAAAGGGTAAAGGGAATAAGGAAAGACTGGTGCCTATAGGAAAAAAAGCTGAAAAGGTTTTAATCCTTTATTTGGAGAAGAGAAAGGCTTTTTTGGAAAAGTTAGGCCAAGAAAGTCCCTATCTTTTTCTGAATCAAAGAGGAAAAAGACTTTCTGAAAGATTTATCAGAAAGATTGTAAAAGATATTGGAAGGAGCTTCGGGCTTTTTCGACTTCATCCTCATTCTCTAAGACACTCCTTTGCTACGCACCTTCTTAACTCGGGAATGGACTTAAGATCTATCCAAGAACTTTTAGGACATAGTTCCTTGGCTACAACTCAAAGATATACTAAGGTTCAATACGAATATCTTCTTCAAAGTTATTTAAAAGCCCATCCTCGGGCTATTTTAAAAAAGAATTCTGAGGTTTAAAGGCTAATCCCTAATAAAAGACCCTTAAGGGTGGTTATTGCTATTTTTAAGGGTAACGAAAAAGATCTCAAGGGGATATTTTTTATAATTGCTCTGGAAAAAGTCTCTTCTTCCTGACCTATTAGCATTAAGAAAAAACTTCTTTGTTATTTTTGAGCTTTTTATAAAATTGCCCTTGGAAAAGGGAGTTTTAGTAATAAAATTAAAAAAATTTTTAAGGGAGAGGTTACAGAGATGAGTGAAGAGTCTCAAGTTGTGAGAGTCCGTTATGAAAAGTTAAAGAATCTTATTGAAACAGGGATAAATCCCTATCCTAATGATTTTAAACCTAAGGATAAGGCTAAATACATTAAGGAAAAATATAGTTCCTTTACAGTTGAGGAACTGGAAAAAAGGGATTTTCTTTTTTCTTTAGCTGGAAGACTGATGTCAAAAAGGGAGATGGGCAAGCTTATTTTTGCCCATCTTCAAGATGAAAGCGATAGGATTCAGGTTCTATTTGCTAAACCAAACCTTCCTGAAGAAGCTTTTAACTTGGTTAAAAAGATTTTAGATGTGGGAGATATTATTGGAATAATAGGGAGGGTAATTAAAACCAAAACTGGAGAGGTTACTATTTTAGCCCATGAGGTAAAGCTCCTTACTAAGTGCTTACGTCCTTTGCCGGAAAAATTTCATGGGCTTAAAGATGTGGAAATTCGCTATAGGATGAGATATTTGGATTTGATTATGAACCCTCAAGTAAAAGAAATCTTTCGGAAAAGAAGCAGGATTATTCAATATATAAAGGATTATTTAGTTTCAGAAGGGTTTCTTGAGGTAGAGACCCCTATGATGCATCCTATTGTTGGAGGAGCTGTGGCTAAACCTTTTATAACCTATCATAATGCATTAGATATGAATCTTTATTTAAGGATTGCTCCTGAACTTTATTTAAAAAGACTTATAGTAGGGGGTTTTGAAAAGGTTTTTGAATTAAATAGAAATTTTAGGAATGAGGGGATTTCAAGCCGGCATAATCCAGAATTTACTATGTTAGAATTTTATGAAGCCTACGCTACTTATGAGGATCTTATGAAAAGGACAGAAGAACTTTTTTATGGCTTATCTTTGGAGATAAAGGGAAGCCCTAAGGTGGAATATCAGGGAGAGATTATAGATTTTACTCCTCCTTTTAGGAGGATTAATTTTCTTGAGGCTTTGGTAGAATTAGGAGGTGTTCCTGAGGAGATCCTTTATAATAGGGAAAAACTTTTAGCTTGGGCTAAAGAAAGGAAAATAGAACTTAATTTAAAGGATCCAAGACTTGGGAAATGGTGGACTAAAATTTTTGAAGAACTGGTAGAACCCCAACTTATCCAACCGACCTTTGTTATAGAATTTCCGGTGGAGGTTTCACCTCTGGCTAGACGAAGTGATAAGAATCCCGAGTTAGCCGAGCGTTTTGAATTTTATATTGGGGGAAAGGAGATAGCCAATGCCTTCTCAGAGCTTAATGATCCACAAGATCAACTTAAGCGTTTTATGGAACAAATAAAACTCAGGGAAGTAGATGAAGAAATCCCACCGGAGATTGATTATGACTTCATAAGAGCTTTAGAATACGGTATGCCTCCTTGTGCTGGAGAGGGAATAGGAATAGATAGGGTGGTTATGCTTTTTACCAACTCTTTCTCCATTAGAGAAGTAATTTTCTTTCCCCATCTTCGGCGTAAAGAAGATAAAAAGGAGTTTTAAAGCTTTGTCGTCATCCAAACAAGATAAAGCTGGTGCTTCTTTTTTTCCAAGCTCTTGGGAATTTTGGTTAGCCTTTAAGTATGTTTTTTCTCCGAAAAGAGAAAGATTTACAGGGATTATTACCTTTATAGCTGTTTTAGGCGTAATTTTGAGTGTCTCAGCTCTTACTATTGTAAATGCGGTAATTACGGGTTTTAAAGAAGTTATCACTGAAAAGGTTTTAAGTTTAAATCCCCATTTAAGTATCCCTTTTTATACCCCGAAGGAAGGGGAGTACTTAATAAAAAAAATAGAAGAGATAATTCCTAAAAAAGAGATGATAAGCCTTCAATTGGTTTCAGTGCAACAAGGTTTGATTATAAATCAAGGGCAACCCATAGGAATTGTTTTAAAGGCTGTAGATCTTTCCCGCTATAGCCGAGAAAGGGGATTTAAATATTTTTCTTATGAGAAATTTAAAGATAATGAAAGTTTTCTACCTGTAATTATGGGAAACAAACTTAAAAATAAATTAGGTCTCCGTTTAGGAGAGAAGTTGAACTATTTGACCTTAGAGGGTTTTTATACCCCTTTTGGTTTTTTCCCTAAGATTTATAATCTAAGGGTAATAGGTTTTTTTGAGACCGGAATTTATGATTATGATTTTAATTTAATTTTTACCTCCTTTGAAGAGTTTACTCAAAGATTAAGACCGAAAAGTTATTCCTTAGAGATAAAACTAAAGAATCCCTTTGAGTCAGCTAAATATAAAGAAGAGCTTTTCAAAAGTTTGGATTTTAGATATACCCTTTTTGATTGGCAAGAATGGAATAGGAGCCTTTTTTCCGCTTTAAAATTAGAAAAATTAGGGCTTTTTATAGTTTTAACTCTTATGGTTGCAGTTTCTCTTTTTACTATTACCTCAGCTATGATAATGCTTGTTTCGGAAAAAAAGGGAGATATAGGGATTTTGAAAGCCTTGGGAGCGGAATCTAAAAGTATTTTAAAAATCTTTTTTTATGCCGGTCTTTTATTATCTTCCTTAGGTGTAGTTTTAGGAATGGCTTTAGGAATTTTGATAGCCCTTCTTTTGTCTAAATATCCTGTGATTAAGCTTCCTGAAGATGTTTATCCAGTTGAATATATGCCGATAAGTTTAAATTTAGGGGATCTTTTTTTTATAGGAATTACAGCTATTATAATTAGTTTAATGGCCTGTCTTTATCCAGCTAAAAAAGCCAGCCAGTTTTTGCCAGCTGAGATTTTAAGAAGGGAATAAAATGTTAATTGAAGCTTTCAAGATAAAAAAAAGTTATTTTAACGGTCAGAAAAGGATAGAGGTTCTAAAGGGAGTGGATTTTTCTGTTAAAAGAGGGGAAAAGATTGCTATTGTAGGACCTTCTGGCTCTGGTAAAACTACTTTTTTAAATATTTTAGGGACCCTTGATAGCCCAGATTCAGGAGAACTCTTTTGGGAAGGAGAAAAGATAGATTTTAAAAAGGAAGAGAGACTTTCTTTTTTGAGAAGGAAAAGAATGGGTTTTGTCTTTCAATTTTACCATCTGATGCCTGAATTAACCCTTCTTGAAAATGTTATTTTGCCTGGGCTAATGGCTGGCCTTATTAAGGAAAAGGCTGAAAAAAGAGCTAAGGAGCTTTTGGAAAAATTAGGGCTTTGGGAAAGGGCTTACCAAAAGATTTATACCCTTTCAGGGGGAGAGCGTCAAAAAACTGCTATGGCTAGGGCTATTTTCTTAGAACCAGAAGTGCTTTTAGCAGATGAACCTACCGGCAATTTGGATAGTGAAAGTGCTCAAGAGGTGATAGAGCTTTTTTTAGAACTTAACCGAAAAAAGGCTTTAACTCTAATCTTAGTGACTCATAACTTAGAAATTGCTAAGAAAATGGATATAATCTATTTACTAAGGGAAGGTTTTTTAGTAAAATATTCTTAAACTTAAAAACTTTTTTGAGGATTAGTTGATTTTGAAAAGATTGATTTTTTTTCTCGGGATATTTTGGGTAATATCAACTCCTCTTTATGCTTTAGAGAAGATTTTAATTTATCAACAAAAATCTTATGGAGATCCTTTAAAAGAGGAGATCTTAAGTCAATATATTTCTTTTTTAAAGATGTTCTTGGAAAAGGAAGGATTTTCTCTGGAGATAAAGAATTTTTCTGAGGAAAATGCCTTAGCCTTTTTAAAAGCTGGGGAGTATCAATCCATAGGAGAGATAAAAATAATTCTTCTTAAGGAGAGTGTTTCTATTGATTGGAAACTTTACAAACTTGGCTTTAAAACTCCCCATTATTTTTATGTAGTCGGAAGCCAGGATCAGATAAAGAATTTAGTTGAAAATACGGTTAAGGAGTTTTTAGCCCTTTTAGAGTCCAAGGTTTTAATTGAGAGGATTAGATTGGAAGGAAATAAAAGGGTAGGGGAAGATGTTCTTTTACCTAAAATTCAGATTAAAACTGGAGATATTTTAGATCTTAAAAAGATTAATGAAGCTCTTAAAAATATTTATAAGCTTGGTTATTTTGAGAAGGTAGAGGTCTTATTAGAAGAAGAAGAAAGAGGAGTTGCAGTTGTTTTTAAATTAGAAGAAAGGGAATCTATTAAAGAAATAATTTTTAAAGGGTTAAAATCTGCTAAGAAAGAAGATTTAGCTAAGATAATTGAACTTAAACCAGGGGATATTCCTACTCCAGAAAAATTAAATAAAGCTTTAGAAAATCTTAAAGCCTACTATGAACAATTAGGTTTTCATAATACTGAAGTTAACTTAAAAACTGAAAAGGCTGAGGCCAGTCAAATTAATTTGGTCTTTGAAATAAAAGAAGGCTTTAAGAAATATATTAAGAAAATTGAGTTTGTCGGAAACAAGGCTTTCTCGGAAAAGGAGTTAAAGGGATATCTTTCTGTCTCCGAAAAGTCCCTTTTTTCACCTGTCCAAAAGTATTTGGGTTATTTAACCAGTTTTCTTATAACTGAGCCCAAAGCTGAGCCAGGAATTTATAATATAGCCTATCTTTATAGAGATTTAGGTAAAATTGAAAGTGCCTATAAAAATAAAGGATTTATTGAAGTGAAAATAGGAGAGCCCCAGATAATAGAAGAAGCTGATGGGGTTATTATTAGAATATCTATTGAAGAGGGTCCTCAATATAAGATAAAGGAAATTGAGATTGAACAAGATCTCTTTCCGGTTGAAGAGATTTATAAAAAATTAAAAACTAAACCTGGTACCATCTTTAGTTTAGCCAATTTAAAGGAAGATGAACTTTTAATTAACCATCTTTTTTCAGATTATGGCTATGCCTATGCTAAAGTTAATACCAAATTTGAGCCTTATCCTGAAGGGAATGTTTTAAAAGTGTATTTTAAGGTGGATAAGGGACCATTAGTTTATGTTAACCGGATTGAAATTGAAGGGAATACTCGAACTAGGGATAAGGTAATTAGAAGAGAGATTACTTTAGCTGAGGGTTGGCTCTATTCTTCTCGAAGATTGGAAAAAAGTGAAGAAAGACTGAGAAGATTGGGGTATTTTGAAGATGTCAAAATAGAAAAGGAAAGGGGTATCACCCAGGAAGAGCTAAATCTAAAGGTTAAGGTAAAGGAGGCTCTTACAGGTTCCTTTAGTATTGGAGCTGCCTATTCCTCCAGTGAAAAATTTGTTTTTATGACGGAAATATCTCAAAGAAACTGGTTAGGAAAAGGGCAAAAGGTAAGTGTGGCAGCTAAATTAGGCTCTCGAACAACTCGTTATTCCATCAATTTCTTTGATCCCTATTTCAGAGATACCCGTTATTCCTTAGGATGGTCCCTTTATAATTACGATGTTGAATACGAAGACTTTATTAAGGATAGTTTAGGAGGAGTTTTAAAGGTAGGCTATATCTTTACCCCTCAATTTTCCTCTTATTTAGGCTATCGTTATGATTATTCAAAAATAAAAGATGTTTTAGATAATGCTTCGGTAATTATTAAAGAATCTAAGGATATCCATTCTACCAGTGCTTTAGAATTGGGAGCTCTCTATGATTCCAGAGATAGATTTTTCCTTCCTACGAAAGGTTGGTATCATGAGGTCGGGTTAAGTAAAGCTGGAGGATTTTTAGGAGGAGATAGTAATTTCGTCAAGTTTACAGGGGAACATCAGGTCTACTTTACCCTAAAAAAGTTAACCTCTCATTTAGTTTTAGGTTATGGCTATATTACAGAAGGGTCAGGAAAAAGAGTTCCTGTTTTTGAAAGATTTTACTTGGGCGGGCTTTCTTCAGTAAGAGGTTATAAATATGGAGATATCTCCCCAAGGGATTCTGAAACAGGAGAAAGAATAGGGGGCACTAGAATGTTTTATTTTCAGGGAGAAACTATCTTTCCTCTTATAAAAGTTATTAATCTAAACGGAGTTTTCTTTTATGATATGGGTTCGGTTTGGAGTCAAAAGTATAAATTTACCTCCTCAGAAATCAGAAAAAGCTTAGGTTTAGGAATAAGATGGTTTTCACCTTTAGGACCTCTTAGAATTGAGTGGGGTTACAATATTGATAAGAAACCTGGAGAAGATAGTTCTAATGTGAATTTTCAAATCGGTGGTGGTTTTTAAAAGTCCTTGTTTTTTAGAAAAGATGGTGTAAAATTTAAGAGAAAAAAAGATAAAGGGGGCTAAAAATATGTCTAAAATATGTGAAGTTTGCGGAAAGAAGCCAAGCTGTGGAAATCAAGTAAGTCATTCTGGTAAAAGATCCAGCCGTTGGTGGTATCCCAATATTCAAAGAGTTAGGGTTAAGCTGTCTAATGGTCAAGTAAAAAGAATGAAGGTCTGTACCCGCTGTATCAAAGCCGGAAAGATTCAGAAGTCCATAAGTTAGTTTAGTGCCCAAAAGTCCATGAAGGGGCAACCAGGTCTTATATCTTTAAAGATAGAGACATCTATTGGTAGGTATTTTAATTCTTAATTTTGGAAGCTTTTGTAAGACTTTTTTAAAGTGATAATTAGGAGTTATTCCCAGAAGAATGGAAGGTTATTAAGAAGGTTCTTTCGAGTGTATTTAAACCAATTTTCTTTCTATTTTAAGAATACCTTCTACCTTGTTTAGATTAGATATAATTTTTTCTAAATGGGCTTTATCTGAAACTTCTATATAGAGATCAATAAAAGCCTTTTTATCCGGAGTGGTTTGGACTTCAGCCTTTAAGATATTTCCTTCTGCACCAGCAATAGCTGAAGAGACATTAGCCAAAAGTCCCTTTCGGTCTAAAGAGACTATATAAATATGAGTAGGGTAAACCTTTCCATCTGACACTTCCCATTTTACCTCAATAAATCTTTCAGTATCAAGCTCTTTTAAATTCGGGCAATCAGATCTATGCACTGAGATACCCCGTCCTCTGGTAATATAACCTATAACTTCATCTCCAGGTATAGGTCGGCAACACTGGGCTAAGTAAAAAAGAATATCCTTAGAGGTCCCTTTTATTAAGTTTAAATTTAATTCTTTTTTCTTTTCTTTCTTTTCTTTGTAACTTATAATCTCTTGCTCTTCCTTTTGAGGTAAAAAGGTTTTATTAATTTCTCCGTAGAGTTTTAAAATTTGTTTAACTTCCAGTTTAGTTAAAGCTATTTGAATAAAAAGTTCTTCTGAGGAATTAAGTTTCAGTCTTTTAAGAAGTTGACTAAAATAGGGCTCTTTAAAAAAATCATTTAGGGGGAACTGGACTTTTTTGAGCTCCTTTACAAGGAGCTCTTTTCCTAAGGCAATTTGCCTTTCCCTTTCTTCTTGTTTGAACCATTGTTTAATTCTAGAACGAGCTCTACTGGTTTTAACAAACTTAATCCAATCTCTGCTGGGTTTAGCATAGGGAGAGGTTTCAATTTTAACAACATCTCCGGTTTGGAGTTTATAATCTAAGGGCACTAATTTTTCATTAACATAGGCTCGGATACAGCGATTTCCAATTTCGGTATGAATAGCATAGGCAAAATCAACAGGCGTAGAATCTATAGGAAGGACTATTACATCTCCCTGGGGAGTAAAGACATAGATTTCTTCTGGAAAGAGATCTAATTTAAGAGATTCTAAAAATTCCCGAGGATTTTTAAGTTCCTGTTGGAGTTCTACTAATTTAGCCAGCCATTCAAATTGTTTATTTTTATAAGAATCAATAACTGAACCTTCTTTGTATAAGAAGTGAGCAGCTATTCCTTCATTAGCTATTTTATCCATATATTCTGTGCGAATTTGAATTTCAATTTTTTTACCTTCAATGCCGATGACTGTCGTATGAAGGCTTTGATACATATTAGGTTTAGGTAAACTGATATAGTCTTTAAAGCGTCCAGGTATGGGTTTCCAGAGAGAATGAATTAATCCTAAGGTTTTATAACACTCCTCTACGGTATTAACAATAACCCTAAAACCGAAGATATCATAAATTTGATCCAGATCCCCGATAGTCAGATTATACTTTTGGAGTTTTCTATAAATACTATAAAGATGTTTTACCCTCCCTAAAACTTTTCCTTGGATCTTATTTTCTTCTAAAAGTTTTTTTAACTCCCCTTTCACCTTATCCATAAATTCCCTTCCGACTTTAAGGCGTTTTTCTACTTCCTTTTTTAAAAGTTCGTATTCGGTAGGGTAGAGATATTTAAAGGAAAGGTCTTCTAATTCGGTTTTTATCCAATCAATTCCGAGGCGGCTTGCAATGGGCGCATAAATTTCTAAGGTTTCCTTAGCAATGAAAGTTTTTTTATGTTCAGGCATAGCGGAAAGGGTTCGCATATTATGCAGTCTATCAGCTATTTTAACTAAAATAACCCTTAAATCCTTAGCCATTGCTAAAAGGATTTTTCTAAGATTTTCAGCCTGTTTTGTAACTTTGTCACTACTATAAGGAAGCTTAGTTAATTTAGTGACTCCCTCTACAATGGTTGCTACATCTTTGCCAAACTCCTTTTCCAGAGTTTCAATAGGAATATTACAGTCCTCTACAACATCGTGGAGAAAACCAGCAGCAATACTTGGTAGATCAAGCTTCATAAGACTTAGGATATAAGCAACCGAGAGGGGATGAGCTAAATAGGGTTCTCCTGATTTTCTTAACTGACCTGCATGAAGTCTCGCTGCCCATTCATAGGCCCTCTCTACTAAGCGTGTATTAGCTCCAGGAAGATAACTTTGAATTTGATCTAAAATTTTTCCAAGAGTAATTCTTTCTTCTGTCATATAAAATAAAAATAAATCTAATACTAAAAAACATCAAGATACTACAACCTAAATCTATCCTTTAGAATCTATTCCCTTAATCACAAGGAGGTATTTACTCTTGACATTTTTTAGAAATTTTAGTATTATTAATCCTATGATGAAAAGAGTAAGAGTATTTATTTCAGGAAGGGTTCAGGGGGTTTATTTTCGAGCTTATACTAAGGAGATGGCTGAAAAGTTAGGTTTAAAGGGTTGGGTAAGAAATCTTCCTGATGGAAGGGTGGAGGCTCTCTTTGAAGGAGATGAAGTTGCTGTTAAAGAGATGATTAAATGGTGTCACAATGGATCACCAGCTTCAGTGGTTACTAAGGTAGAGGTAGAAGAAGAGCCTTATACAGGAGAATTTAAGGATTTTAGAATCCTTTATATATGATAAATTTTGATAGGCTGCTTCTGGAATTTAAAACTTTACTTACTATAGAAAGCCCTTCCAAAAAGGAAGGACAATTAGCTTATTATTTGGCTGACCATTTAGAGGCTTTAGGTTATAAGGTTTTTTTTGATAAGTCTGCTGAAGCTACGGGTTCAGAGGTTGGTAATCTTATTATAAGAATTCCAGGCTCAGTTGAAGGTGCGCCTCTTCTTTTTTGTGCCCATTTAGATACAGTTGGTCCCTGCGAGGGAGTGCAATTTATAGAAGAAGATGGAATTATAAAAAGTGATGGTAAGACCATTTTAGGAGCGGATGATAAAGCTGGTATTGCTATTCTAATAGAATTAGCCAAAATCTTAAAGGAAAATTCCTTTCCTCATCCACCCTTAGAGATTCTTTTTACAACTACTGAGGAAATAGGGCTTCTTGGGGCTAAGAACTTAGATTATAGTCATATTTCGGCTTCCTATGGTTTTGTCTTAGACTCAGAAAACCCTGAAGAAGTAATTACTGGAGCTCCCTCCTCCTATCAATTTACTTTAAAGGTCTATGGCAAGTCCGCTCATGCGGGAATTGAACCAGAAAAAGGTATTAATGCTATTAAAATCCTGGCCCATATTATTACTAAACTTCCAACTGGAAGACTAGATGAAGAAACTACTATGAATTTAGGAAAAATTAACGGTGGAAATTATGTTAATATTGTTCCTGAATTAGCCTTTGTAGAAGGGGAGATGCGAAGTCATAAGGAAGAAAAGTTACAAGCCCTAAAAGAGGAAATTCAAAAAATAGCTGAAGAGATAATTTCTAATTATCCTTACAGAGTAGATAATTTGCCTTTCTTTAAACTCAAGTTTGATCGACTTTTCAAAGCCTTTCAAATTTCTAAAGAAGATCCTTTAATTCCCTTTCTTTTAGAAGCTGGAAAAAGGGCGGGTTTAAATTTAACCTTTAAGCGAAAGGAAGGAGGATCCGATGCCAATATTTTTAATGAGAGAGGGATAAAGACGGTAATTTTAGGCACAGGAATGCAAAAAGTTCATACCAAAGAGGAGTTTATAAGAGTAGCTGATCTATATAGAGCTGCCAAATTAATTTTAGAAATAGTCAAACTTGCTGGGGAAAGGCCTTTCTAAGATCCTTTCTTTTCTTTTTCCTTCTTTATGTTTAAATTGTCATATCCCTCTTTCTTCAGAGGAGACCCTTTTTTGTAAAAAATGCTTTAACCATCTGCCTCTGGCTAAAGCTTATTGTAGAAGATGTGGAAGTCTCCTCTCAGAAAGTCTGCTTTATCACTTTTCCGAAGAGGAATTAACTTATTGTTCTTATTGCCTTAAAAAGTCTCTTCCCTATACCAAGGTTTATATTGGTTTTTTATACAAAGATCCTATTAAAAGTTTACTTTTGAAAGCTAAGTTTAAGGAGGACTATGTTTTAGCCTATCAATTGGGCCAACTTTTAAGGCAAGTGGTTATTCTTCCTCAGGAGGTTTATGAGGATATATTACCTATTCCTCTTTCCGCTAAGAGACTGAGAGAAAGGGGTTATAATCAGAGTTTTTTAATGCTTTGGGGTTTTATAGGAAGGAAAATAGATTCCGAAGTTCTTATAAGATTCAAGCATACTCAACCTCAAAGTGAGCTTTCTGAAAAGGAACGGTGGGAGAATGTGAAAGGGGTCTTTAAAGTAGCTAAGGAGATTAAAGGTAAGAAAATTCTTCTTTTTGATGATGTAATGACCACTGGTGCAACCCTTATTTCGGCATCTAAGGAGCTTAGAAAGGCTGGAGCTAAGGAAGTTGAAATTTTAGTCCTTTGTAGAGCTTAAAAAATTTTATACTCAGTTATAGAGATTTCTATAGATTGGATTGGAAGACATTTTTATAAAGGAAGAGTAGAGCACCCTTATTAAGGCTTAGGCTTCTTAAACTGAATGGTGAGTGGGATACTTACTTTATGCAGTTTGAATTTTATCCCAGAAAAAGATACTTACGTAGAAGTTTTTATAAATTAGGAATGATAAAACCTTATAACTCTAAAAGTCCGAGCAAGGGAAGATATGATGTTACAAAAAAACCAGAAGATATGAATGTGCTTAAAGTGCCAACTCTTAGAAATATTGAAAGAACATATCCATACTTTCATGATGGCCAGGTATGGGATCTTGATGAGGCAGTTAAAATTATGGCTGATATTCAATTAGGTAAGACATTAAAGGAAGATGAGATAAGGGCGATAACAGTATTCCTCAGGTCACTTACTGGTATGATACCAAGGGATGCACTCCAGATGTCTGTGCTACCGCCCTCTACTAAGGATACTTCAAA
>FWWL01007023.1_pt1 | contig 15736 bp, 12 predicted proteins | sample 2228331 | NCBI WGS metagenome assembly FWWL01 (sample SAMEA103939775, study PRJEB20133) | metagenome
GCGATGACCCACAGAGACCCCAGGATGGCCGTGCGCACACCGGCCCAGTCCGCGCGGCTGGATTGGGGCCTGCGCAGGAACTCCAGCGTCAGCCAGCGGCGGAACTCCAAGGTGGCCCCTGGGTATCGTGCGGCCACCTCAGCCTGGATGGCACGGCGGTGCAGGAGCGATTCCGTCAGCGACCAAGAAGCCACCACTTCCGGCTGCACCACGCGCTCCAGGACCAGGAAGTACAGCTCTTCCCGGCTGCGTTCGGCCAGGGGGCGCTCCCGCTCCAGGCGGCGCAGGAGCCCCGCCGAGATGTGGGCGCGCAGGACCTCGGCCAACTGGTCTTTGGAAAGGTCCTCCAGGGGCAAGCCGTCCGCGGTCAGCGTGCGGGGGTCCACCTTGGCCTGGAGGACCACGTAGCCAAAGGCGGAGTCCACGATATTGTAGAGGAGCGCGCTCAGGACCACGACGCCCACCACGGTGGCCGCCAGAAAGACCCATTGCCAAATCTTCGCCACCCGCTGCCTGCGCGGGATATCCGCCACAAAGTGGGACGCTGTGCCCGGAGACCCTTGCGGTGCCGAAACTTCAGGTCTCATTGGTAAACCTCCCGGTAGCGCCGCACGATGCGCTGGCTGAGGATGTTGAGGCCAAGGGTCATCAGGAAGAGGACCAGCCCGATGGCGAACAGGCTGTTGTAATCTATGGAATCATAGGAGATGTCCCCGCCGCTGATGCGCACGATGTGGCCCGTCATGGTCTCGGCCCCCTTGAAGGGGTTGAAGGTGAAGTTCGGTCCTGCCCCCGCGGCGATGGCTACGATCATCGTCTCGCCCACCGCTCGGGACATGGCCAGGATGGCTGCGGCGGCGACGCCCGAAAGGGCCGCCGGGACGACCACCTGCACGGCTGTCTCCAGTTTGGTGGCCCCCATCGCGTAGGCTGCCTCCCGCAGGGCGTTGGGCACCGCACTCAGGGCGTCCTCGCTCATGGAACTGACCAGGGGCAGGATGAGGATGCCGATGACGAGCCCTGCAGAGGCCGTGTTGTAGATTTCCACCACGTCCCGCCCGAAAACGGCCCGCAAAAGGGGGGTCACGAAGGTGAGGGCGAAGTAGCCATAGACCACCGTGGGGATGCCGGCCAGGATTTCCAACGTGGGCTTGAGGATGCTTCGGCTCCGCTCAGAGGCGTACTCGCTCAGGTAGATGGCCACAGCCAGCCCCAGGGGAAGCGCCACCGCCATGGCGATGGTGCTGGTGATGAGGGTGGCGTTTACCAGGGGCCAGATGCCGAACTCCAAGATCTGGGGCTGCCACCGGGTGGAAGTGAGGAACTCCTGCAGCGACACCTCCGGGCTCCCAAAGAAGAGCAGCGATTCCCGGAGGAGCACAACCACGATCCCCACGGTGGTGAGGATGGAGATGGCTCCCGCCGCGAAGAGGAACGCCTGGATGACGACTTCCCGAGGACGGGGGCGACGGGCCAGGGCATGCACTGCTGCTTCCAAGGCTGTGGAGTGGGACTCTTGTGCGCTCACCTTCTTCCTCCTTGAAGTCGCGAACAAGTGGCGACCGCCAAAGGGGTGGTCGCCACTCACGTCCGAGTCTGGAGGGCTCTAGGGCTACTTCACGGCCTCCAGCCAGGCCTTCTTGGCGGCGTTGAGGGCTTCTTCGCTGGCTGGGAAGTAGCCGACATCCACAATCTCCTCGTTGACATAGGTCAGCACGAAGTTCAGGAAGGCAGCAACTTGCGGCTTCTCCCGCATGATGTTGGCCGAACTGTACAGGAAGAGGGGCCGGGCCAGAGGATAGGTCCCGTTGTCCACCGCCTCCCGGGTCGGCTCCACCCCCTCAATGGCCAGAGCCCGCAGCCGATCCGCGTTCTCAGCGTAGTAGGCGTAGCCAAAGTACCCGATGGCATAGGGACTTCCCAGCACCCCCTGCACCAGCACATTGTCGTCCTCGCTCAACTGCAGGTTGGTCGCCTTCAGAGGCCGCTCCTTGTCTTGGTTGAAGATCTCCTCCACGAAGTAGTCAAAGGTGCCGCTGTCGGTGCCAGGGGTGAAGCGGAGGATCTCTTTGTCGGGCCAGTTGGGGTTCACATCGGACCACTTGACCGCTTCAGCGAAGATCTTGGCCAGTTCTTCCTTGGTGACGCTGGTGAGGAAGGTGTTCTCCCTGCTCACGACAACGGCCAGGGCATCGGTGCCGATGCGGAACTCCAGCGGCTCCCGGCCAATGGCGCGGCAGGCCTCCCGCTCCGAGTCCTTGATGGGTCGGCTGGCATTGGCAATGTCCGTCTCCCCAGCCTTGCAGAACCGCTCAAAGCCCGCCCCAGAACCGATGGAGTCAATGGTGATGTTCCCTTGGTACCCCTCGTCCCGGAAGCGCTCCGCCATCCGTTCCGCCAGAGGGAACACGGTGGAAGAACCAGCCGTGCGGATGTCCCCGGTGACCTTCGCAGGGTCCACCTCCGGCAGTTGGACCCCCTGTGCAGCAGGGGCTTGCGTCGGTGTAGGGGCGGGGGCCTGCGTGGGTGGAACAGGTGTGGCCGTGGGCGGAACAGGCGTGGCCGTCGGCGGGACTGGTGTGGCCGTGGGGGCCGCAGGGGCCGCGCACGAGGCCAAGAGCAGTGCGGCTAGGATCAGACTTGCGAACTTCAGGTGGCGCATGGTGTACTCCTCTCCTTTCTCGTTTTCCGATTCCCAGGCGCGGTTCAGCGCCCGATTCCAGCCCAAGGGTACCATGCGCCGGTTAAGGCTCTCGCAACGAGGGGTTAAAGTTCTGTTAACGCGGTGTAAAACTTCTGGGCAGTGCGTGAAAGAGAGACCTCACCCCCACCCCCTTCCCCTCTCCGAGCCAGAGGGGGAAAGGAGGTGGGGAGATGGGGAGAGGCCCGAGATGGCTCTGGGCAGGCACACGGGGCCTTGCTCCTAGTCAGCGGGTCGGGGTGCGGACGGCACGGATTCGGTCTGGCGGGGGGCCACCGGCAAGGTGAAGTAGAAGGTGCTGCCCCGGCCCTCCACGCTCTCGGCCCAGATGCGCCCACCGTGGGCCTGGACCACGTGCTTGGCGATGGCCAGACCTAACCCCGTGCCCCCGGAGGAGCGGGCGCGGTCGGCCTTGTAGAACCGCTCGAAGATGCGCTCCAGGTCCTCCCGGGGGATGCCGATGCCGGTGTCCTCCACCGAGACCTGCACTTCGTCGCCGGCCCGGCGCGCTGCGACCTGGATGCGCCCACCGGGAGGGGTGAACTTGATGGCATTGTGCACCAGGTTGACCACCACCTGCGCCACCCGCTCCGGGTCGGCCTGCACGGGGGGCAGGTCCTCCGGGAGGTCAAAGGACATCTTCAGTCCTGCCCGCTCCGCCTGAGGGCGGAGGCGCTCGGCGGGGGGCACGACCACCTCGGCCACGCCCACCGGTCTCACCTTCAGGGGGGCCTGACCGGACTCCAGGCGGGAGAGTTCCAGGAGTTCCTGGACCATCTGGGTCAGGGCGTCCACCTCGGCTTCGGCCCGGTCCAGGAAGCGCCGGGCGGCCGGGGGGTCGTCCAAAGCGACGTCCCGCAGGGTCTCCACCAGGGCCTTGAGGGAAGCGAGGGGAGTGCGCAGTTCGTGGGAGATGTTGGCGACGAAATCCCGCCGCACCCTCTCCAGGCGGTGCAGTTCCGTCAGGTCCTGGAGGACGACCAAGATGGCCGGCGGCCTTGCCTCGGGCAGCGGTGTGGCGATGACCTGCAGGAACGTCCCTCGTCGGTCCAGTTCCACCGTCCCCACCTGTTCCTGCCCCGTGGCGCGACACTGTTCCCAGATGTGCACCAGGCGGTGGTGGCGCGCCACCTGGACGAAGGTGCGGTGCCTGGTCTCCTCCGCTGAAACGCCCAAGATGCGGCACGCGGCGGGGTTGGTCAGTTGGACGAGGCCAGACTCATCGGTGATGAGCACGCCGTCGGCCATGTGCGCCAGCACCGCCGCAAGGCGGCTTCTCTCGGTGGAAAGGCGCACCAGTTGGTCTTGCAACTGGTCGGCCATCTGGTTGAAGGTGGCGGCCAGTTGGCCGATCTCGTCCCCGGTGGTCGGGAAGAGGCGCGCAGTCAGATCGCCGGAGGCCAGGCGGTTGGCCACCTCCGTCAACCGGCGCACAGGCGAGGCGGTCCGCTCGGCGATGAGGAGGGCCAGGAGGACGGCGAGGAGGGCTGCTGCCCCACCCACGGCGAGGACCGTCCGCCGGAGGAGCGCGACCCCCCTTTCCACCTCCGCCAGGGGGAGGGCCACCCGGGCCACCCCCACCGCCTGGCCCTGGACCACCACCGGGGCAGCCACGTACATCATCTCGTACCCCACCGTTCGGCTGAGGCGCACGCTGGTCCCCAGCCCCTTGGTCAGGGCCATTTGCACCTCTGGCCGCTGGAGGTGGTTGTCCATGAGGGTCCGGTCCTCATGGGACTCGCCCAGCACGACCCCATCGGCTCGGATGAACGTGATGCGGGCCCCCAAGAGGGCCGCGTAGCGCCGGGCCAGGTCATCCAGGTCCTCTGGGGGCTGCTCTCTCGCAACGATGGGCTGCAAGGCATCGGCCAGGAGGCGCGCCTGGGCTGTCAGGCGGTCCTCCAGGCTGGTCAGGTAGGCCTCGCGCACGAAGGCGGAGAGGTAGAGCAGGAGCCCGGCCGTGACCGCGAGGATCAGGAGAACGTAGGGGGCGGCGATGCGCCAGCGGATGCTACGGGACCGGCGCCTCATTGCAGCCTCCCGGCCCTTCAGCCCTCAAACCGGTAACCCACGCCCCGCACCGTGACGATGCGGGTGGGGTGGGCGGGGTCCGGCTCAATCTTCTCCCGCAGCCAGCGGATGTGGACATCCACCGTCCGGGTGCCGCCGCCGAAATCCCACCCCCAGACCTGCTCCAGGATGCGGTCCCGGCTCAGGGCCTGGCCGCGGTTCTGGGCCAGGAAGAGGAGGAGGTCGTACTCCTTGGGGCGCAGGTGGAGGCGCGCCCCGCCGCGCCGCACCTCCCGCCGGCCCGGGGAGATGACGAGGTCGCCGAAGGTCCACGCTTCGCCCTCCGGCTCCTGGTCTCCCGAGGCGGCCGCTTCCTCACGGACGAGGCGGACCCGCCGCAGGAGGGCCTTCACTCGGGCCAGGAGTTCCCGCATGTGGAAGGGCTTGGTGAGGTAGTCGTCGGCCCCCAGTTCCAGGCCCACCACCTTGTCAATCTCGTCGGCCCGGGCGGTGAGCATCAGGATGGGCACATTGGTCTCCCGGCGCAGGATGCGGCAGACCTCAAAGCCATCCAGCCCCGGGAGCATGAGGTCCAGGAGGACGAGGTCGGGACGTTCCTCCCGGGCGACCTTCAGGGCTGTCGGCCCGTCCGAAGCAGTGAGGACGTGGTAGCCCTGGCGGCTCAGGTTGTACTCCAGGGTCTCCAGCAGGGTCTGGTCGTCCTCCACCACTAGGACCTTCTCGGGCATGGGCGGATGTCCCCCTTCCTGGCTGGCCCCCAGTGCATCATCCCCCCACCTTGCGTTCCACCATCTCCAGGACTGCCCGGGCCAGTTCCATGGCCTCTTGGGCCTCCTCTGGATCGTTGTAGAACCGAGAGGGAACGCCACCGGGCAGCCCGTTGGGATAGCGGGTGGGGATGTAATACTGATCCAGCCTGGCTGCTCTCGCGAGGACATGCAGTTCCGGATCGGCCTCGGCAGCCAGACGGATCAATTCATAGATGGAATGGGTGAAGAACACCTCTTCCGAGGCAGAAACATGGTACAAGAAGGCTTTCAGAGCCTTTTCAGCGGCTTGCTGGAAGTGGAACAGTGCCAAGTAGAACCTGCCGCGGCGTCGGAGTTCGTCGGCATCCTCAAATTCATCTCTGGCTTGGATCAACCAACGCTGGGCCTCTTCCTTCGCTGCTCGCTTCATAGAGCACCTTCCCTTCCCGCAGGGCGTGGCGCAGGAACCGGCTGACCGGCAGCATCCGCTTCAGATCGCTTTCCGTATAGACCAGGAGGTCGCAGGCAACCCCCGGGTCCACCTCCGCGTAGACCTTGCGGGTCCAATCTCGGCTGTTCAGCGAATCCGGCATGACGGCGATGAGGTCCAAGTCGCTGGAGAGGCCCGCCTCGCCACGGGCCAGGGAACCGAAGAGGACGACCCGGAGGGCGCCCATGGCGGCCAGTTGTTCCACGAGGCGCGGCAAGGCGCGCCAAAGGGCTTCGCGCCTGCGTTCTTTCCGCTGCAGGATCTCCTCCAAGGTCTTCACGGCTCCCTTCCTCCTGAGAAGTATACGGCAAAACGGCGTCCGGGGCAAGGTCTGTCCGTTTGACAAGCAGGGTTGTCCCATTTTTACAAACGATGTAGGTCCCGCTTGCAGCGTGACAAGCTCTCGGCACGCCAGAAGGCGGGCCCTACGTCTACTGCGAAAGAGGATCGTCAGAGCCGCGAGAATGAGTCAACTCTGCGTTTGACAAGACGCGCAGGCCCAGTTTATAATGAGGTCAGTCCTGGGAACTCTTTGGAATAGGGAGGAAGGCACTGCAGGGTCGTTGGGCTGGGGCCCGATGGGGTGGGGCCTCCTGGGACGCGCGCCCGGTGGCTGAGGTCCGCCGGGCTGCCTTTTCTCGGCCGGGGACTGGGACGACCGTCAGGGCGGGGGTGTGAGCAGCATGGACTCCTCGCCGATGATCACCCGCATCCTGCTCCCGCAGCGTTCCCGCAACCTGCTGCGTCGTTCCCACCTGCTCCAGGTTCTCCACGAGGCCCTCTCCTACAAACTCATCCTCATCTCGGCCGGTGCTGGGTACGGCAAGACCACCCTGGCCGTGGACTTCGCCCATGAACTGACCATCCCGGTCTGCTGGTACTCCCTCTCCCCGGCGGACCGCAACCTGGGAACCTTCGCCACCCACTTCCTGGCCTCCCTGAACCGCCAGTTCCCCGCCTTCGGCAAGCACGCCACCCACACCCTCCAGACGCTGGGGCGTCTGGACCAGACCGCGGTCTACCCCCTGGCCACGGCCATCGTCAACGAGATGTACGAGGTCATCCCGGACCTCTTCCTCATCATCCTGGACGACTACCACCTGGTGGAGGAGAGCAAGCCGGTCACGGATCTCGTCAACCAACTCCTGGAGCACACACCGGAGAACTGCCACTTCCTCATCACCAGCCGTACCGTGCCGGGCACCCTCCCTCTCCTGCGCCTCACGGCGCGCCAGCAGATGGCCGGCCTAGGCGTGAGCGACCTTCGCTTCACCGCCGCAGAGGTCCAGATCTTGGCCAAGCACTCCTACGGCCTGAGCCTGACCCGGGAGCAGGCCGAGGCCCTGGCCCGCGATACCGAGGGCTGGATCACCGGCATCCTCCTGAGCGCGTCCGCTCTGTGGGGCCGGGTGATGGAGGGGATGCCCCGCTCCGCGGTCCGCACGGCCCAGGTCTACGAGTACCTGGCACGCGAGGTCTTCCAGCAGCAACTGCCTCTCGTGCAGGACTTCCTCCTGGGCTCCTCCGTCCTGGACGAGATCCATCCGGACCTGTGCAACCGCCTTCTGGAGCGGGACGACTCCGCGGCCATGCTCAAGGCCCTGGAGGACCAGAACCTCTTCCTCGTTCGCCTGGGCGAGAAAGGCGAGTGGTACCGCTACCATCACCTGTTCCAGGCCTTCCTGCAGAGCACCCTCCTGCGGGAAGACAGAGCGCGCTACCTGGCCCTGCACCGGCGGGCCGGCCAGTTGTGGGAGAAGCAGGGCCGTCCCCACGAAGCTATCTCCCATTACCTGAAGGCCGAGGCTTACGACGACGTGGCCCGCCTCCTGGAGGGCGAACTGGTGGACCTCTTCGTCCGGGGCGAGTGGCGGATGGTGGCCGAGTGGGTGGAGGCGCTGCCGGAGGAAGTGCGGGAGGCTCACCCTCTCCTCCTCGTCGCCCAGGCTACCATCGCCCTGGAGGCTGGGGAACCGGACCGGGCCTACATGCTCCTGGAGAAGGGGCGGGCCCACTGCGCCCAGGCGCGCAACGTCCAGGGGGAGTCCCTCGCCCTGGTACAGATGGCCAACACTGACCTCCTGAAGGGTCGCTACCCGGAAGCCATTGAGAAGTGCCAGGAGGCCCTCCACCGTTTGGAGGGGACAGAGGGGGCGGCCAAGGTCATCGTGCGGGCCTACCGGGTCCTGGGGATGGCCTACCGGCGGGTGGGCGACCTCCCAGCCGCGCTCAACTACCTGGAACGGGCCCTGCGGGGATACGAGCGACTGGGCTACCCGCGCTGGATCGCCATCTTGAGGCAGGACCTGGGGGCGGTCTACGCTGAGTACGGGGACCTGCACCAGGCCGTCGTCCACCTGCGCCAGGCCTTGCGCTACTGGCGTGATGTGGGCAACCCTGCCCAACTGGCCCGGGTGACCAACGACTTGGGGTTCATCCACTACCTGAACGGCGAGTTTGAGGAAGCCCAGGAGGCGCTGGAAGAGGCCCTTCTGCGGGCCCGGGAGGCCGAGTCCCTCCACGCCGAGGCCTACGTCCTGGCCAGCCTGGGGGACCTCTACCGGGACACCGGCCGCCTGGAGGAAGCGGCGGCCAAGTTTCAGGAGGGCTACCTGGTGGCCGAGCGGGTACAGGAGAACTTCCTCATGGTCTACTGTCTGAATGGCCAGGCTGATGTGGCGCGCCTCCGGGGGGCCCATGCCCGCGCCGAGCGGCTGGCCCAGCGGGCCCTGGCCCTGGCCCAGAGCCACCATTCCCCCTACGAGATAGCCCTCTGCCGCATGACCCTGGGCATCAACGACTACGAGCGGGGCCACCTGGACGCGGGGGAGCGGGAACTCCTCGCCGCGGCCCAACAGTTTGAGCAGGGCGGCGCCCGGCGGGAACTGGCCCGGGTGCGGCTCCACCTGGCCTTCCTCGCCTTCCTTTCCAAGCGGACTAAGACGGCCCTGCAGCGCCTCTCGCAGGCCCTGGAGACGGCCGCCCAGTTGGGATACGACCATTTCCTGGTGACCGAGGCGCGGGCCATGCTGCCCATGCTGCGCCAGGTGGCCGAGATGGACGAAGAAGGGAGCGTCGTCGCCTTCCTGGAACGGGTCCAGGAGCACCTCCCCGCGCCTGAGGTCCGGGAGGCGGAACCCCTCCCCAAGAAGGCCAGGCCCTCAAAGCCCGACGAAGCGCGCTACGCCCTGCGCATCTACGCCCTGGGCCCCACCCAGGTCTTCCTCCACGCCGAGCCCGTGCTCCTCTCCCGCTGGGCCAGCGTCCGCACGCGGGAACTCTTCTTCTATCTCCTGGCCCATCCAGAGGGAGTCCGACGGGACCAGGTGGGGGCCCTCTTCTGGCCAGATTTGCCGCCCTCCAGGATGAACAACGTCTTCCACACCGTGCTGTACCGCCTGCGGCGCGCCCTCTTCAACGAGTGCGTGGTCTACCAGGAGGGCTTCTACCGGCTGAACGACCAGGTCCAGTGGTGGTACGACGTGCAGGAGTTTGAGCGCCTCCTGGACGAAGCCGCCGAGGCCGAACGCCCAGAGGAGCAGATGGAGCGGTACCAGGAAGCACTGGCCCTGTACCGAGGCGACTACCTGGAGGAATTCTACTCGGATTGGTGCCAACAGGAGCGGGAACGCCTGCGGGAGCGGTACATGGCCGCGGCCATGCGGCTGGCCGACCTGTACCTGGAGCAGGGGTCTCCCGAACTGGCCATCGGCGTGTGCCAGTCCGTCCTGGCGCGGGACCGCTACCAGGAGCGGGCCTACCACCGCCTGATGCGGGCCTACGCGGCCACGGGCGACCGCACCGCAGCCATCAAGGCCTACCGCCAGTGTGTGGACCTCCTGCGGGAGGACCTGGGCCTGGACCCCCTGCCGGAGACCGAGGAACTGTATCGCCAGATTCTGGGCTGACCGGGGCCGAGGGCGCCGCGCGGTCCCCTACAGGTCAAAGTACAGGGCCATCTCGTAGGGGTGGGGCCGGCCCCGCACAGCCTTCCCCTCCTCCCGCTTGGCTGCGATCCAATCCTGGATCAGTTCCTCGTCAAAGACGTCCCCCTGGAGCAGGAAGGAGTGGTCTTCCTCCAGGGCATCCAGGGCTTCCTCCAGGGTGGTGGGGAGCGATCGGATGCTCGCCTGCTTCTCCAGGGGCCAGGCGAAGACGTTCTCGTCTATAGGGCCGAAGCCGTTGGCCGTCGGGTCCATCTGCCGCTGGATGCCATCCAGCCCGGCGAGCAACTGGGCGGCCAGGGAGAGGTAGACGTTGCCCGTGGCGTCGGGGGGCCGGAACTCAATGCGCTTGGTGGCCTCGGTGGTGGCGTACTTGGGCACCCGGATGGCCGCGCTGCGGTTCCCCACGGAGAAGAAGCACTTCACCGGGGCCTCAAAGCCGGGCACCAGGCGGCGGTACGAATTGGTGCTGGGGTTGGTGAGGGCCAGGAGCGCCGCTCCGTGCTCCAGCAGGCCCCCGATGTAGTAGAGGGCCGTCTGGCTCAGGCCCGCGTACCCCCGCTCGTCCCAGAAGAGGTTCTTCCCCCGCTTGAGGAGGGTCTGGTGGACGTGCATGCCGTTGCCCGGCTCGCCGTAGAGGGGCTTGGGCATGAAGGTGACGGTCTTGCCGTGGCGGTGGGCCACCATCTTGGTCACGTACTTCACCAGCATGGCCACGTCGCCGGCCCGCACGAGCCCCTTGATCATGGGGACCTCTATCTCGCACTGGCCTGCCCCGCCGACCTCGTGGTGGTGGTACTTGACCTCCACCCCCATCTCCAGGAGGCGCATCGCCATCTCCGACCGCAGGTTGTACAGGCGGTCCAGGGGCGGGATGGCGTGGTAGCCCCCCTGGTGGGCGATCTGGTGGCCGTGGCCGCTGGTGGCGCTGTTCCAGGCGGCCTCCTCTGCCTCCAGCCAGTAGCTAGCCCGATGGGGCTCGTTTTCGTACCCCGCACGGTCAAAGACGTAGAACTCAAACTCTGGTCCCCAGAGGCTCTCGTCGCCGATGCAGGTGTCCTGGAGGTACTGCTCGGCCCGCCGGGCGATGTTGCGGGGATCGCGGTGGAAGATGCGGCGGGTGTCGGCCTCCATGGTGCTGCAGACGAAGGAAAGGGTAGGGACCTCGTGGAAAGGGTCCATCGCGCCCGTGGTGAGGTCGGGCACTAGGACCATGTCGCCCGCCTTGATGCTCTTGAGCCCCACCGCCGAGCCGTCAAAGCCGATCCCCTTCTCCACCAGGTCGTGGGTGAAGGCGCCGGCGGGGAGGGTCAGGTGGTGCCAACGGCCCCACAGGTCGCAGAACTTCAGGTCCACCATCTGGACCTGCCGCGCCTTTGCGAACTCAGCAGCCTGCTGAAAGGTTTGGAACATCCCATCCTCCTGGCGCGCCGTTGCGCCGGTCCTCGCTCACAAGGGTTCTCTGTGGTTTTCTTACCAGCGATCGCGGTGAACGCGCTGGGGGTTGTACTGGGTCCGAGGAGGCTTCTTCTCCGCAGGATGGCCGATGGCCACGAGGCAGAGGACCTCAATCCCCTCCGGGATGCCGAGGACTTCTCTGACGCGGGCCACCCGGTCCTGGTTGGGGTAGACGCCCAGCCACACGCCTCCCAGGCCCAGTGCCGTGGCCGCGAGGAGCAGGTTTTCGGTGGCCGCGCTGCAGTCCTGGACCCAGTAGCGGGGGGAGAGGGAGGGGTCCGCGCAGACGGCGATGCTCAGGGCCGCCTCGGCCTGCATCTTCCCGTAGGGATGCGCCTCGGCCAACCGCCGCAGTTGCTCCCGGTCCTGGACGACGACAAAGTGCCACGGCTGGCTGTTGTTGGCCGAAGGCGCGGCCATGGCCGCCTCCAGGAGTTTCTGCACCTGTTCCTCCGTCACAGGCTCGCCGGTGTACTTGCGGATGCTGCGTCGGGCGAAGATGGTCTCCAACATGGCAAACCCTCCTGCTTCCTGGAAGGCCTCAGGCAGACGTAGGGCACGCCTCCTGGCGTGCTGAAAACTGGCCCTTGGACGCTAGGTGGCGGTCCACGCGGCGCGCATTATACACGCTTCCGCCGGGGAGGGGAAATCCGGACGGGGAAAGGGGGAGCAGGCGCCGATGGGCTTCAGACGCCCCCAGTAGGGGCAGGCCCCTGTGCCTGCCCAGAAGCGTGGTCTCGTTTGCGCCCCTTTGACAGAGAGTCCAGGGCCAGGTATAATCTCCCCCACAGGGAGGTCAAGACCTCCCCACGCGGCGCTCAGGGAAGAGGAACCCCATGAAACGCCTTTGGACACCCTGGAGAATGGAGTACCTCGTGGGCGAGAAACACGATGGCTGTGTCTTCTGCGAGAAGATGGCCAGCGATGCAGACCGGGAGAACTTGGTCCTGCACCGGGGCCAGCGTGCTTGCATCATGCTGAACCTTTACCCCTACAACACGGGGCACTTGATGATCATCCCCCGGGGGCATGCTCCCTCCCTGGAAGACCTGGACGTAGAGACCCGCCAGGAGATCATGGAACTCATCCATCTGTCCCTGCGGGTCCTGCGCAAGGCCCTCCGGCCGGACGGGTTCAACATCGGCGTGAACATCGGTAGGGCCGCCGGCGCGGGCATCTCGGACCACGTCCACGTCCACGTGGTCCCCCGCTGGGAAGGGGATACGAACTTCATGCCCATCATGGCCGAGACCCGGGTCATGCCGGAACTCCTCGCCCAGACCTACGACAAACTCAAGGCAGTCCTGGTCCATGAGCAGAACGCAGGCTAGGCGTCCCCGGGGGGCCCTGGCCCGCCGTCTCTTGCTTCTGAGGGTACGCGCTCGGGCAACATGGCTCCGAGCGCGCTTCTCTGTGCAGAGGGCTGCCCTCAGGATGGCGGCCTCCGCCGAACTGGCCCTGTTCGGACCCCGCCAGGCGGCCAACGAGCGCAACCTCTACCTGGAGACCTTCTGCTTCGGGGTGCTCAGCGGCGTGACCACCACCTTCCTGGAGGTCTTCGCCGTTCGCCTTGGCGCGACTTCTTTCCAGGTCGGCCTCCTGACCGCCCTCCCTGCCCTGGTCAACGTCCTGGTCCCGGTGCCGGCCGCCAGGCTCCTGGACCAGCGGGGGAGGCGGATCTTCCTCCTCCTTCAGTCAGTGGTGTGGCAGCGCCTGGCCTACCTGCTCCTGGTCCTGGCTCCGCTCCTGGGGGCCTCCCTGCAGGTCTCGGCGCTGATCCTCCTGGTGGCGCTGGCCACCATCCCGGCCGCGGTCCTCAACCTGGGCATCACCGTCCTCATCGGCGACCTGGCGTCGCCCCGGGACCGGGCATTGGTGGTCAGCCGGCGCAACGTCATCCTCTCGGTCACCACGGTGCTGGTGGCCATGGCTGGGGGCTGGTGGCTGGACCTCACCCCTTTCCCGTTCAACTACCAGGTCCTCTTCGGGGTTGGGGCGGGTGCCTCGCTCCTGAGCCTGCGTTACCTTCGGCGGATCCGCCTGCCTGAGGCCCCTGCTGCGGAGCGCCCTGCGGGGCCCGCCGGGCTCCGGTGGGGCCAGGTGCGCGAGGCCTGGAGGCGGCTCGCGGCCCAGGAGAAGTTCCTGCAGTTCGTCGGGAGCGCCTTTGTCTACCACTGGGGGCTGTACCTGCCCTCGGCTCTGTACTCCATCTACCGGGTGCGGATCCTGGGGGCCAGCGACCGCTGGATCGGCTCCTTCACCACGCTGCACACGCTGGCCACCATTGTGGGGTACTGGCTGGCGGGCCGGTTGGCCCGCCGGTGGGGGGAAGAGCGGATGCTGGTGTGGGGTGCGGGAGGGCTCGCCTTCTACCCCATCCTGACCGCCCTCTCTACCACCCTCCCACCCCTCCTAGGCGTCTCGGTCTGGGGAGGGCTGTGGGGGGCCGGCCTGAGCCTGGCCCTCTTCAACGTGAGCCTGGCCCTTTCCCCCGAGAACCAGCGGGCGACCTACGTGGCCCTCTACACTGTGGCCATCAACCTCGCCGCCTTTGCCGCGCCCCTGGTCGGGTCGGCCCTGGCGGAGGCCGTGGGCATCCGCGAGGCCATGTTCCTGGCCGGCGGGGTGCGCCTTCTGGGGGTGGGGCTCTTCGCCTGGACCTGCCTGCGGCGGGAGTGCCAGGGGGCCAGTTAGCCAATCCCCCCAGAATTTGCTATAATGCGGCCGGCGCAGAACCGGACGAGGACGGCTCGTTCCTCCCAAGTTCCATGCACAGACAAGGAGGTCAGTGCGATGGCAGAATGGACGGTCCGCTCTGTGGGGGTGGTCGGGGCTGGCACCATGGGCAGCGGCATCGCCCAGGTGTTCGCCCAGGCTGGTCATGACGTTGTCCTGGTGGACGTGGCCCAGGAGGCCCTGGACCGGGGGGTGGCGACCATCCGACGTTCCCTGGAGAGGTTCGTCGCCAAGGGGAAGATGGACCAGGCCGCGGCCGAGGCGGCCCTGGCGCGGGTGCTGCCCACCACCGACCTTGGAGCCGTCGCCGGGACGGACTTCGTGGTGGAAGCGGTGGTGGAGAACGCCGACCTGAAGAAGCGGGTCTTCGGGGACCTGGACCGCCTGACCCGGCCCCAGGTGGTGTTGGTCAGCAACACTTCGTCCATCTCCATCACGGAGATCGCCGCAGCGACCCGCCGCCCCGACCGGGTCATGGGGATGCACTTCATGAACCCCGTCCCCCTCATGAGCCTGGTGGAACTGGTGCGGGGCCTGGAGACATCCCCCACCACAGTGGAGTTGGTGCGCGATCTGGCCCTCCGGCTGGGCAAGACCCCCGTCCTGGTCAACGACTCCCCTGGGTTCGTCTCCAACCGCATCCTCATGCCCATGATCAACGAGGCCATCTACTGCTTGATGGAGGGGGTGGCCGACGCGGAAGCCATTGACACGGTCATGAAGTTGGGCATGAACCACCCCATGGGCCCGCTGGCCCTGGCCGACCTCATCGGCCTGGACGTCTGCCTGTACATCCTGGAGGTGCTGCACAAGGACCTGGGCGACCCGAAGTACCGCCCCTGCCCCCTCCTGCGCAAGATGGTGGCAGCGGGCCACCTGGGCCGCAAGACGGGCCGCGGCTTCTATACCTATGCCACCTGAAGCCGTGCCCTTGCCATCTGGGCCTGCCTGGGAGTTTCAGGATCGCTCCCCTCACGCCAACAGTCACTTGTAGGAGGTTGAAGCCGTGGAACTCACACTCAACGAAGAACAGAAGATGGTGCAGGAGATGGCGCGGCGGTTCGCGGAGAACGAGGTGGCCCCTATCGCCGCGGAGATGGATGCCAAGGGGGAGGTGCCCTTCGCTGCCATCCGCAAGATGGCTCAGTTGGGCTTCCTGGGCCTGACGGCGCCGGAGGAATACGATGGAGGTGGGGCCGATACCGTCTCCTACGTGCTGGCTCTGGAGGAGATCTCCAAGGCCTGCGCCTCCACCGCTGTGGTGATGGCGGTGCAGAACTCCCTCTTCAATTACCCCCTGAGCGTCTTCGGCACGGAGGAGCAGAAGGAGCGCTTCCTGCGGCCGGCTGCCCGGGGGGAGAAGATCGGGGCTTTCGCCCTCACAGAGCCGGAGGCCGGCTCCGACGCCGCGGCCCAGCGGACCACCGCCGTCCGCGACGGCGACGCCTATGTCATCAACGGGACCAAGCACTTCATCACCAACGGCCCCTTCGCCGACCTGGTGCTCCTCTTCGCCATGACCGACAAGTCCAAAGGGCACCGGGGCATCTCGGCCTTCCTCGTGGAGAAGGGGACGCCCGGCTTCCGCGTGGGCAAGGTGGAGCACAAGATGGGCATCCGGGCCTCG
>FWWL01007027.1_pt1 | contig 15731 bp, 12 predicted proteins | sample 2228331 | NCBI WGS metagenome assembly FWWL01 (sample SAMEA103939775, study PRJEB20133) | metagenome
ATCCTTAACTCATAGACCTTATCTGAAGGTACCAGTATCGTTGACCCACCATCTGTAATCCTGTAGGGAATCTTTTGGGCCTTTAACTTTTCAATAATCGCTCCCGAATCCGATGAGTCTAGGTTTGAATATAACACATCAAATATTGGTTGCTGGGCCCAAGCAAACAAATATATAATCGCAAAAACACTTCCAAATAATAAACCCACAAATGCAACTTTCTTTATTGTACTGAGATTTTTTATTGACTCACCAAGTCGTTTTAGTTTTTGAGTTTCTCCTGCCATATCTACCATCCTCAATTAGACCTGCATTCTCATAATTTCTTCATATGCATTAATGACCTTGTTTCTTATCTCAGTGATTAGTCGAAAACTTATATTGGATTTTTCTAAAGCGATCATTATATTGTGTAGATCAGTTCCTTCTCCTGTTAGAAATTTAGTTATTTCCATATCGGCCTCTTTACCAAGATTATCCACTTTATTTATTGCATCCCTTATAAAACTGCCAAAATCTTTTACATGGCCTTGGTATCTCTTAACCTCTGATAAACTAAATTCTATGCTTTTTTCTGAGATCTTGTTTATCATTATCTACCTATCTCCAAAGTATCTTGTGCCATTTTTTTTGTTGTCTGAATAACAGTGACATTACTTTCGTATGCCCTACTGCTTATGATTAAATTTGTTGTCTCTTCGATAACACTGATATTAGGATATTTGACATACCCATTTTGATCTGCATCTGGATGGCCAGGCTCATACTTTGATATAAAATCCCTGGGGTCATTTACATAGCCAACCACCTGCACCTCTTGAACTGCCTTTGAAAGTTTCTGTTCCAGTATATCATTAAATCTTTCCTTTACGGGGACAGGCCTGATCACAAGTTCTTTTCTCCTGTACGGTGCTCCCTCTTGAGTTTTAGTAGTCTCCATATTTGCCAGATTAGAAGAGATTATGTTCATCCTGGTACGCTGCGCTGTGAGGGCAGAGGCACTCACCTTTAGGCTTGTAAATATGTCCATTTTGTCCTCCTATTTACCTTCAATTGCATACTTTAATCTGCCTATCTTTCTGTTCAGGAACTGGACTGTTGCCTGGTATTTAAGGGCATTTTCAGCCAATTCAGCCATTGTCTTGTTTAAATCCAGCTCCTGAAGATTGCTTTCAGGGACCATCAGGGTAGGTGCCTCTGTTATAGTTAGATGTTCTCCCCTGGTTTCTGGGGAATTGAGATGTAGTGGGTGGGTCTTGAACAGGCCCCCTTTTCCTGAGAGCTCTCTTATCTTTTTTAGACTTTCTTCCACCTTTAAATCAAAGCCTTGAAAGTTGGGAATGTCTGAATTAGCCACATTGGAAGCAAGGATATTATGTCTTAAAGTCCTCAAGTTGATTGAACTAATAATGCTCTGGACTGTTGAATCAAATAGTTTATCCATTTTTTCCCCCAGTCATTACTTCACACAAAAGTTGATTTTTACAAAAATATGCCCTTTTCTCTGTATTCTCTTAGTTTATTCCTAAGGGTTCTTAAGCTTATACCTAAGATTTTTGCAGCATGAGTCCTGTTTCCATTTAGTTTCTTTAATGTTTGTCTAATCATAAGTTCTTCCATTTCACCAAGAGTCATTTGTGGAAGTTCAAAAACTGATCTAACTGACCTAGAAGCACCCCCCTCAAGTTTTATGTGTTCTTCTTTAATACACTCTGATTTACACATTAAAACAGCCCTTTCTATTACATTGGAGAGCTCTCTCACATTTCCTCTCCATTCATGGGATAGCAATATTGCCATTGCGCCTTTATCTATATCATAGATGTTTTTTGCGTATTTTTGGGAGAATCTTTTCATAAAGTGCCTGGCCAAGATGGGGATATCCCCTATCCTCTCTCTCAAGGGTGGAAGGGTGAAAGGAAATACATTTATTCTAAAATAAAGGTCCTCCCTAAATCTCTTTTCTTCAACCTCCTTTGCTAAAGGCTTGTTGCTGATGGCCAGTATCCTTATATCCACAGGTATGGGTTTTGTGCCCCCTACTCTGTCAATTGTTCGCTCCTGTATTGTTCTGAGGAGCTTTGCCTGGATTAACAGGGGCATTTCACTTATCTCATCCAAGACAATGGTGCCACCATTGGCCAGCTCAAACTTCCCTATCTTTCTTCCCAGGGCTCCTGTAAATGCCCCTTTTTCATAACCAAACAGCTCACTTTCGGCCAGGGTCTCAGGGAGAGAGGCACAATTTATAGGAACAAAGGGCCCATTCCTTCTCATACTATTTTGGTGGATAAACCTGGCCATTAATTCCTTGCCAGTACCTGTCTCACCTTCAATGAGTACTGTTGTGTCTGTTAGGGCTATTTCTTTTGCTATCTCTATCTGAGCTAATAGTGCCTCATCCTGGGTGACAATCTCCAACACATCCTGCTGGTTCATAGAAACCTTTTCACAGGATCTGCCATTGTTGCTCACCTTATCTAATAACTGGCTGAGAATCTGAGCGTCCAGCGGTCTTTTCAAAAAGTCAAGGGCCCCAGCCCGCAAGAGCTCAAAGGCCTCTTTGGAATCCGGTGCATCGGATACAAATACCAGTTGCCTATGGGGGGCCTTGAGTTTAAAGATCTCCAAGAACTTTATGGGATCTAACCGTATGAAAGATCTATCCACAATGGCCAGGTGGAAGTGTTCCTTTGTGAGTGCAGACCAAAATCCCCTCTCTTCTGAAAAAGAGCTCACCTCCATTTCCCATGAAGTGCCTAAATCTTTAAGTAGTTCTGCCTTAAGGTCCCTTCCCAGGGCAATAATTCTTATCATTCCACACCCCTTGCCTGCTATTTTTGCCTACTAATAGGCAAGAGATGTGCCTTAAGGAGAAAAAAGGAAAATTTCCTTTTATTTTAGCCAGTTACCAGGGGATATACCTAAAAGACATGCCTCCACCACATGTGGTGAAATTTGGCAGGGAATTTGGTTTTTTTACTTGGGATGATGGGTTATTTCATGGGATTTCTGAATGGAGAGCAGTGGCAATGGATGTGTCAATCCATTGACGGGAGGTCGTCATTTACTGCCTTTTCTAAGCCGTATCTCTTGATCTTCTCCACCAGTGTGGTCCTGTTTACATTGAGGAGTTTTGCTGCCTGCTGCTTCACCCAGCCAGTGCGCCTCAGGGATTCCATTATCAGGGCCTTTTCATACTCCGTTACAGCTGTTGTAAGATCTATACCCTCATCTCCCAACAATTCTAGGGTGGGCTGTGCCTTCCTTTCTGTGGACCTTGTGAGCTTGGGTGGTAGGTCCGCCACATCGAGATTTCCTTCGGCCTTGATCACTACCATCATCTCCATTATATTCCGAAGCTCCCTGACATTGCCTGGCCAATGGTAAGCCATAAGGCATTCCATGCACTTATTACTAATACCTGAAATATTTCTATTCTTTGTCTTGTTAAAGTGCCTAACAAAATATTCTGCCAACAATGGTATGTCACTGGCCCTTTCCCTCAACGGAGGCAATTGTATGGGGATCACATTTAGCCGATAATAGAGGTCTTCCCTAAATTTCCCTTCATCTATCATCTTTTCCAGGTCTTTGTTTGTGGCAGAGACAACCCTTGTATCCACTGCTATCTTTCTGTTGGATCCCACTGGCTCCACAACCCTTTCTTCTAACACCCTCAAAAGCTTCACCTGGAGCTCATAGCTCATATCCCCTATCTCATCCAAAAAGATGGTCCCTTTATTGGCAAGTTCAAACTTCCCTATTTTAGAAGACAAGGCCCCAGTAAACGCACCCTTTGCATGGCCAAACAGCTCACTCTCCAACAGACCTGAGGGAATACCACCACAGTTAATGGGAACAAAGCTCTCCTTTGCCCTGGGCGATAAAAAGTGTATCGCCTTTGCCACAAGCTCCTTCCCTGTACCTGATTCACCCTGGATCAAGATAGAACTATCTGTATCACTCACCCTCTGGATGAGATCATATACCCTCCTCATACTGGGGTGCTCACCAATGAGAAATGGGACAGGGCTTGTATTCATGCCCTATATAAACAAGCAAAAATAAGGCCACCCCACAGATTACTAACTATCTAAAATATTTGAAGATATTTAACTGCCCAACAGATGAGAATTAAGATAATTTTTGCACGATGATTTAATGTACTCTATAACCATAAGTGATTACATATTTTTTGCATAAAGCAATGGATGTTGCACCTTGCAAATAATTAAAGGCCCAATTTTTTAAGCTTCCTATAAAGTGTGCTGGGGTGTATGCCCAGCCTTTTGGCAGCCTCTAATTTGTTACCATTGGTGAGTTCCAGGGCCTTCTTGATCAAGAGGAGTTCCTGGCTCTTTAGGTCAGAAAAGGAGTCAGTGTCTGAAATTGTATAACCTCCTTTAGAGGTTATATGGAGAGGGAGATGTTCCAGATCTATATACCTTCCTGTGGCCAGTATTGTGGCCCTCTGTATCGCGTGTTGTAGCTCCCTTATATTCCCTGGCCAACTATATGAGATCAGGGCCTCCTTTGCCCTTTTTGTCAGCTCCTTCTGCTCATTACCAGGGGAAAAGATCCTTAAGAAGTGTTCAATAAGGAGCTCTATATCCTCACCCCTTTCCCTTAATGGTGGTAGATGGATCCCAATAACATTCAATCTAAAATAGAGATCTTTCCTTAGAATACCTGATCTAACCGCCTCTTCAGGATCCCTATTAGTTGCAGCCAACACCCTTACATCTACATCTATTAACTTTGAATCCCCTACCCTTCTTATCTTTTTTTCTTCAAGTGCCCTTAAAAGCTTTACCTGCATCCCCAAAGAGAACTCAGTTACCTCATCCAAAAAGATCGTCCCCCCATTGGCCTCTTCAAACAATCCCTTCTTATCCCGAAGTGCCCCGGTGAATGCACCCTTCACATGACCAAATAATTCACTCTCAGCCAATGTCTCAACAATGGCACCACAATTTACTGGAATGAACACGTTTTTTTTTCGGGGGCCTATCTTCCAAATCACTGTAGCAAGTAGCTCTTTACCTGTGCCACTTTCACCATATATTAAAACATTCACATCTTTGTCTCTAATTTTATCTAACAAATCAAATATATTTTGCATTGCGGGGCAGTTGCCAATTATTTTCATACCAAAAAATTTAGAATCAAAATATAGGTCTCTCAGGAAAATATTTTCAGATATGAGCTTTTTTCTTTCTACAACTTTTTCTAGTAACAAAGCAAGGCGCTCTAAAGTTATTGGTTTTTCTAAATAATCATACGCCCCCAACTTCATAGCAGTTACAGCTGATTCCACAGATCCATACCCAGTTATAATAACAAAGGGAATATCTATTGACCTGCTTTTGAGGTCTCTTAAAAGTGAAAGCCCATCCATTCCAGGCATTTTGAGGTCTGCAATCACAAGATCAACCCTTTCTTGATCAATACAAGATATTGCTGCACTACCACTATCCGCAACAATGGGAGAATGACCCAATGCCTTCACAAATTCACTTAAAAGTTCTCTTATGTTCAAATCATCATCCACTATCAAGACACTGAGCATCATTTACACCTATCTCTAATCCATTGTTAAGAATCATTAACATTGCCCATAGCAATATTGCCAAAAAAATATTTGCATGGCAATATAATTTAAGTATACGATTACATGTGCCAGAGAACCTTTGGAGGAAAAGATGGGCGCAGAGTCAGAATATATGGATCTCCCTAACACTAAATACGTTAGAGAAATAAAGGCAAAGATACAAGATATCCCTCCCCTACCCCAGGTGGCAACCAAGGCATTGGAGCTTTTGCTAAAGGAAGAGCCAGATCTAACAGAGATGATCAATGTCATCTCCCTTGATCCTGCCATAGCTGGAAAAGTCTTGTCCTATGCAAATTCCCCTCTATATACAAGGGTCACCCCCATTACTGACCTAAAAAAGGCAGTAATTGTCATGGGTGTAAAAGAAGTAAAAGATGTTATTTTAAAGATTGTAACTAATCATACCATAATAAAGCTTGTAAGTAAAGGTCTCTCAGCCTTACAATCTCGTCTGTCTAAACATTCAGTTCTTACGGCTATTATTGGAGAATTATGCTTAGAAAAGGTAAACCCTTCAAGAAAGGCAGAGGCCTTTGTTGCAGGGCTTTTACATGACATTGGTAAATTTTTATTACTTACCCTCTTTGAAGATGAGTATGGTGACATCTTTAAAAAAACAGACACGTCATTTATTGAGATGGAGCAGGATAGGCTGGGAGTGGACCACAGTTTAGTGGGAAAATGGCTGGCAGAGCACTGGAATATCCCTTCATCGTTGCTACACAGTATCTGGCTCCACCATCATGACTCAGATACAATTAGAGAACTAAAATTCTTGCGCGATGAACAGCTGGTCTATACTGTTTGCCTGGCCAATCGATTATCCCATATAATCTCCGTTGATAACATCTATTCCTTTAAATGGAAAGACGAGATTCATGCCTTAATATCTGTCCTTCAGCTAAGAGATACTGACCTTAAAGGTATCTTGGAAAAGGCACCAAAAATATTGGCAGCCACAGGACCCATTTATGATATAGAAGAAGATCACATAACCTTCTATGTAAAAAGCTTAAGCAATGCCTTTGAATACCTTTATAGCGTATCAAAGCTAAAAGACGGGTTTAAAAACATAGAAAAAGAGAAGTTAAGGCTTAAACAGTTTATAGCCTTTATTGCATCGGCAACAGGGCTTATCCCCTTGGAAACCTTAATGGCAAAGGTGGGAGAATTCCTCAGACAGGATCTCTTGACACCCAAAGGTGTAATACTTCTTTGTGATTTATCTAGTAAAAAGGTTAAACTCTTAGATATTTCGTCAGGTGAAAATGTATATGAATTTCATATGTCTAAGTTCTTTGAAAAAAATATAGACTACAAATTAGATGAATCATTAATGAGTGTAATATCCAAATTACTATCCATGATATCTGATCAATATTTAAAAAGCAAGCATCTAGCAACATTCAAAATTGATAACTTTTATATCTTATCAATACCAATTACGAATGTAATTAATAGTATATTTTCCTTTATTATCCCTGAACAAATGGCCATAGATGACGAAATAAAAACACTTTTAAATTATCTTATCTTAATAGTAAGAGATAAATTTGAGTTTAACCTAATGGTATCTGAGGTCAAAAAGGCTTCAGAATCTCTGGCCATGGCGCTTACAAAGAACTCAGAGGTAATGGCTAAATTAAGGCAGAAAACTAAAGAGTATGAGGACCTATTTGAATATTCCAATGATCCAATTGTATTACACCTGACCAGTGGTGAGATCATAAGGGTCAACTCCAGATTTAAGGAACTCCTGGGAATAGATGATCACACTACCTGGTCTTTTAATTTACTTGACCTGATTATTAATAGCGATCCAACCATTAAAAATACCCTTGCCACAAAATGGGCCAGCGAAGAGGGATGTAAAATGGAAGTGCTTTTGAAAAGGTCTGAAAATCTTGTTATCCCTGTCCAAATAAGCTCTAGGGCTATATCCCAAAGGGGAGACCTTGTGCAAAGCATATTCAGGGACCTTTCAGCAGAGAAAAAAATAGTGGAGCAATTAAATTCAGAGAGACACAGGCTGACAACTACCTTAATGTCCATTGGAGAAGGCGTTATAGTAACCGACAAAAACTTCTCCATTTTAATCATAAATAGTATTGCTGAAAAATTATTAGGTGTTAAAAAAGAAGATGTGGTTGGTATGTCATTAGCTAAGGTGTTTAATGTTGTTACTGATTTTGAAAAAGGCGATGTTGTAGATAAATATATCAAATTACATGAGGCTTCTGAGGTTAAAGCCAGTTCATATGTTGGAAAGCTTTTTTCAACTGATGGAAAATATTACCCAATTACTTATAGAATTTCACCAATAATTGACAGTGAACAAAATTTTTATGGAATTATTTTAGTCTTCTCTGACCAAAGTGAAAAACTAAAAATGAAAGAGAAACTTTATGATATGCAAAAATGGGAATCACTTGCATTGTTATCTGCTGGTGTGGCTCATGATTTTAACAATATTATGACTGCCATAGCTGGCAATATCTCAATTGCAAAAATGAATCTAAACAAACCAGATAAAGTTAAAGAAAAACTAACATTGGCTGAAGTAGCTGTTGAAAAAGCAAGGGAGCTTACAAGTCAATTATTAACATATAGTAAAACAGGTTCCATAATAAGAAGAAAATCTGTTCCAACAAAATCCCTTATAATTGAGGCAACAAATTTTTGCCTTAGGGGTTCTGCTGTACAATGTGAATTTGATTTCTCCCGTGACCTATGGAACCTGGACTGTGACCCTGGACAAATAAATCAAGCCATAAATAATCTTGTAATAAATGCCCAGGAGGCAATGCCCAAAGGTGGAAAGATATATATCCAAGCAAGGAACCTGCGCATACCCCAAGATTTAGAATCCGAGTTTCTGCCAGGGGGCAAGTATGTGGAGATCAAGGTCCAGGATGAGGGTGAGGGGATACCAGAGCACATCCTGGGAAAGATATTTGACCCTTATTTTACAACAAAGGAAGGTGGCAGCGGGTTAGGTCTAGCAACCACATATGGCATAGTGAAAAAGCATGGTGGAGATATCCTTGTGAGCTCCGAGGTAGGCAAAGGAACTGTCTTCACAATTATCTTGCCTGCAGTGGAGGGGCAGTCATACATTGAGAGCCAAGGTTCTTCTGTCCCAATACTAAAAGGACAGGGCAAGGTATTGATAATGGATGATGATCCTCAGGTGAGGGAGACAGCTAAGGCCATTTTTGAAACCCTTGGCTTTGATGTGGTAACAGCTCTAAGTGGCGAGGATACATTAAAAATATTGCAATCATCCACCGAGGTCTATAGACTTGTTATATTGGATCTTACTGTAAAGGGTGGAGCTGGTGCTGTGGATGTGGTAGACCATGTCAGGTCTTTAGGCCGGTGTGAAAAGGTGCTATTGTCAACGGGCTATGTGGAAAACGAGGAGGTAAAAGACTATAAGGCCTATGGGTTTGATGGGGTTATTGAAAAGCCCTACAATGTGGATAAGGTGAATCTTATTTTAAGAGATCTGTTTAAGGTGCAGTGATGGGGTAGGCCATGCAATTCTTTATTTCTAAGTCCTTGAAATGGATAAGCAAGAGAGCAATAAAGGCCTTTGGGGTGCAATAAAGGCGTTCTTAAAAAACAGGCTCTCTGGCCATAGACCCGAAGACATAGCAGAAGAGATCCAAGAGATCATTGACGAGGGCCAGGCCAAAGGCCTTATCACAGACGAAGAATCAGAGATGGTCCTTGGTGTCCTGGAGCTGAAGGACACCAAGGCCTCCTCCATTATGGTCCCCAGGATATCCATGGTAAGTGCACCCAGCACTAGCTCCGTGGGTGATGTTATATCCCTCATCAAAGAATGCGGTTACACCAGAATACCCATCTATGGCAATTCCTTGGACGACATTGTGGGAATTCTCCATGCCAAGGACCTTTTAATACTCTGGGGTCACGATCTGGAATCCACCATACCCAAAGAGATCCTGAGGCCCCCATTTTTTGCCCCTCACAATAAAAGGGTCATAGAATTATTGAGGGATCTAAAGGAGAACAAGATGCATATGGCCATCCTCACCGATGAATATGGTGGCACCGTGGGCATAGTCACCATAGAAGACATCTTAGAGGAGATAGTGGGGGAGATACAGGACGAATACGACCGTGAGGAACCTTTATACTCCAGCCAACCTGATGGTGGTCTCCTGGTGGATGGAAGGATGGACGCAGAGGAACTGGCAGAACAGCTGGGGTTGGAATTGCCTGAAGGAGACTTTGAATCAATTGCTGGCTTCATAATCACCCATGTGGGAAAGATCCCCCCGCAAGGGGAAAAGATTACCTATGGGGGATATGAATTCATTATTCAAAAGGCAGATCAACGAAAGATCTACAAGCTTATAATTAGGCCCCTTGCCTCGAAGACTGATGAAACAAAAGACTGACGAAGGGGCATCTAATTTAGACCCTTTCAAGGTACAACTAGGCCAAGAGATGAGAGTAAGGTATCTCTTGGCCTCTCTCTCAGGTCTTCTATTAAGCCTTGTTTTGTCCACATCTTTACCACCCCTTGCCTTTTTGTCCCTGATACCATTCTTTTGGGCACTGGAAGGGATGAGTGCAAAACAAAAGGCCAAGATTGGCCTCTGCTTTGGATTGGCCCACTTCTCCACCCTTTGCTATTGGGTGGTGTGGGTGATCGCCCATTACGGCCAAATCCATTATCTTTTGGCAATAATACCATTTATACTGCTGGTTCTGTACCTTGCCATATATCCTGCCCTGTTCGCATACCTCCACCACCTCCTAATTGGGTTTAAAATGAGTGGCTTTTTATTGAGTGGTGCGTGGGTATTCACAGAATACCTAAGGGGTACCCTCCTCACTGGTTTCCCATGGTCTCTCCTGGGCTACTCTTTAGCCTGGCAACCTGTGTTTATACAGGTGGCAGATATTGGTGGTATCTACTTTATCTCGTTCTTTTTATTTTGGGTAAATTGGGCACTATACAAGGTGATTGCATCAGTTATCAAGCATGAGAGATACTTCAAACCAGATTTACTCTTAGCCACTTTAGTATTTACCATATCTATTTGTTATGGACTACTTAAAGTAAGAGACGATGGTGGCGCTACCAAAAGTATTAGAGTTGGAATAATACAGCCAAATATAGAACAAAAAATTAAATGGGATGAAAAATATCAAAATACAACACTGGAAAAGATACTTGAATTAACTAAAAAAGCATCTACCTATAATCCATTTATTATTATTTGGCCAGAGACTGCAATTCCATTCTTTTTCCAGGAGAACAGCATTCTCAAACAAAGGATGGTGAAAGAGCTTAATGATTTGAATTCAGAACTTATATTTGGTAGCCCTGCATTTGAGAGGGTTGGTAAAAGGACAGAATACTATAATAGAGTCTACCTTTATTCATCAGCCAGAGGTTTGTTAGATTATTATGATAAAATGCATCTGGTTCCTTTTGGTGAATATGTCCCATTAAGATTTATGTTCTCGTTTTTTGAAAAGATAATAGGTAGTATTGGAGAATTTGTGCCAGGAAAAGAATATAAAACTCTAAACTCGGAGAATGCTAATATTGCAGCACTAATTTGTTATGAATCAATATTTCCTGAAATCTCAAACAAGCTTAAGAATAAAGGTGCTCAATTAATAGTTAATATTACAAATGATGCCTGGTTTGGATACAGCTCTGCAGCATATCAACACTTCTCCATGGCAATCTTAAGGGCAGTGGAAAATAGATTGCCTTTGATCAGGTGTGCTAACACTGGAATTAGTGGTGTTATTGATTCAATGGGTAGGGTTGTCGCAAGATCTGACATCTTTGAAGAGGCTATTCTTGTCATTGATATGAAATTACCCCCTATAAACAGGACCATATTTAACATCATTAACCCATTTATCCCTTTTACCATCTTTTTAGTCCCTCTCATCCTTGCCACTGGGGTAGTGCTAAAAAAGGGACTCATTAATTGAAGTCATTGCAAAGGTTGTCAAACTGGTTTCAACATGAATCTCCTCATATGCACATTTAATACAAGGCCAATGGATATAAATCCCACTACAAGGGATGATCCCCCATAGCTTACAAAGATAAGGGGCACTCCCACCACAGGCAACAAACCAGACACCATCCCCAGGTTTATTGCACAATGCCAAAAAAGGAGAGCAAATACCCCTGTACACAAGGCATAACCAAAGGCATCCTTGCTCTGGATACCCAGATTAAGACATCTCAAGATTAGTAATAGATAAGCAAACACAAGAAATGATGCCCCTACAAACCCCCACTCCTCAGCTATCACAGAGAATATAAAGTCAGTATGTTGTTCAGGGAGATAATGAAGCCTTGTCTGGGTGCTCCTGCCAAACCCTTTTCCCAACAACTCGCCAGAGCCTATGGCTATCTTGGACTGGGTAATATGGTATCCAGCTCCTGTAGGGTCCTTTCCAGGATCCAAAAAGGCAGATATCCTCGCCTTTTGATAGTCCTTCAAGTGATTCCAGGCAATGGGTGAAAAAGCCACCACAACGGCTATTAGTACGGCAGGAATCCAAAGACGCATCCCATTTAAAAGTAATACAGTAAATCCAATCAACACAACTATTATTGCTGAACCAAGGTCAGGCTGAAGCAATATCAATAATGCTGGTATTAAGGTAAGCAATATTCCTACTATACTGGTCTTGTCAGGCAAATATCCTTTTTGAAATATTTCTCTATCACTTACAATACTAGAAAGTATTAAAATTATAGCTAATTTTGAGATCTCAGATGGTTGGATATTAAGAAATCCTATGCCAATCCACCTTCTTGCTCCTTGTATATGTTTGCCAATGAAAATGGTAAGTATAAGCAATAGAATAGCACACAAATAGACCAAGATAGCCCATCTCTTGTATTTAACATAACTAAAGCTGATACTAAATATAAGCGCACAAGATCCAATACAAAGCCAAATTAATTGTCGTTTAAAAATACTTTCAAATGTGGTGAACTCTCCTATATGTGTAGCGCTATAAAGTCCTGTAAGCCCGCATATTAGTATTATACCTAAGAGTACTATAATGTTTAAATCAATCCCAGAAACTAATCTTCTGTCAATTATTTCTGGCACAATCAGCTTCCAATATCTTCTAAGTAGGTTTTTATTATCCTACCTGCTATTGGTGCAGCAGCACTTCCACCATGACCTCCGTGCTCTATCAATACTGCCACTGCTATTTTTGGTTCATCATAAGGTGCAACGGCGACAAACCAGGCATGATCCCTTTGTTGGTAGGGGACTTTTTCAATGTTGCGCTCGCGCTTGGTAAGACGGATAACCTGGGCTGTTCCAGTCTTCCCAGATATATCCAGCCCCTCTGCCCTGGCCTTTGTACCTGTTCCCCCAGGGGTATTTACCACACCCCAGAGGGCCTCTTGTACCAATCTCAAGTGTGAATCTCTAAACCTTATTCTTTCCCTTTCCTTGGGTGTATTAATAATCCCTTGCACGGTATCAATGGCCCTTATGAGATTCCCCGTCACCACATAACCACCATTGAAGATCGCAGAGACCATCCTTGCCATCTGAATGGGGGTTACTGACACATAGCCTTGACCAATGGAACAGCTTATAGTCTCACCCAGATACCATGGCCTCTTTAGTTCCCTGAGCTTCCATTCCCTGGATGGAACAATACCTTCTTTTTCCTCTGGGAGCTCCTTTATTACCTTTTCCCCCAGTCCCAGGGCTCGACTGTAGCGTGCAATCCTATCTATACCAAGCCTCCTCCCCATTTCATAGAAGTAATAGTCACAGGATTCCACTATGGCCCTTCTCATATCCACTGCTCCATGACCGTGTTCTCTCCAGCAACCAAACCTGGTATCTCCCAGCTGGTAGCTCCCTGTACAGAATAACCTTTCCTCCGGTGTTGTAATCCCCTCCTCCAATGCTGCCAGGGCAGTTATTATCTTAAAGACAGAGCCTGGTGGGTATAGTCCTGCTATTGCCCTGTTGGTTAGAGGAGAGAACTCATGGTTTTTAAGCTCCTCCCATTCCCTGCTGGATATCCCTTCAGCAAACACATTGGGATTAAATCCCGGACTGCTTGCCATTGCTATCACATCCCCTGTATTGGGATCCATACATACAATGGCCCCTGCCAGGTTCTGTAACTCTTCCTCCACAGCCCGTTGCAGCCTGTAATCTATGGTGAGATATATGTTGTGGCCATTGATTGGACTGATCTTTGCCACCTGGGCAACCACCCGTCCCAGAGCATCTATCTCCACCTGGGATCCACCCCTTTGCCCGCGGAGATATTCCTCTGCCAACCTCTCTACCCCTTTTCTACCCACCATATCCCCAGCTCTATACCCCTCAAACCTCTTGTTGGCCAGCTCCTCCTTTGTTATCTCTCCCATATAACCAAGCACATGGCAGAGGGACCCACCATTTAAATATACACGCCTTGGCCTTTCCTCCACATACAGGCCTGGCATATCCAGCTCCCTTGCCTTTACCTTGGCCAATTCTTCAATCCCAAGCCTCTTCTTTATCAACACTGGGCTATAAGGGTGCTTTCTCTTCGCCTCTTTAAACTTGTTTAAAAGTAATTGGTAATCCATGGAAAAGAGACACGCTATTAATTTGGCTGTGTTTTCAATAGCATTTGCGTAAGCTGGTAACAGGTATAGGTCAAATGTCACTTCATTGGAGGCCAAGATAACTCCATTCCTATCAAATATACTACCCCTAGCTGGGATAATATCAATAGTCTTTATCCGATTTTGCTCAGACCTTTGCCTATAGTAGTGTCCGTCTATTAGTTGTAGTATCATAAGTCTTGCAACAATAATAAAGAAGATGACTAGTATTACGAACAGAGTTATACTATGTCTAAGGTTATCTTTCTTAGGTACTGTTATTTGCATTTATCTTTTATCTAAAGTTTGAAAGCTGCTAATTGAAAAATAGTATATTATGTTTGAAACTAACATTAGACCTGAGCTAATTATTACCCTTTGATCCAGTTTGATTAACAAAGATCCTGAAGTTATAGCAAATTTTAAAATAGCACCGCATATAAACAATATAAGTAATGTCAAAAGGGATTCTATTTGCAACTTGGACCTAAGTACTATTACTACTCCAATGTATGCAATAACAAAAAATGAATATGGTGGCATGTTAAACGAGTTTAAGGAGTCAAAAAAAAGTCCATATGTTAGGCTATAGATTACTGTAATGCTAAAGCCAATGCTTGAATACAGATAGATACATACATAAGGATATGGGTCTAGACCTGGGAGATAAACCCTTAATGACCCCTCATAACTGCAAAAAACGACCAAGTATATAAATGGCAGAAATAGAATAAAGACAAGCCTTATCCCTTTAATTCCTTCATAGCCTTTGATAGCTCGTCCTCCTTCAGGATAATCAGGACCCGGTTTGTCTTGCTCAGGTTCACACTGGGCAAGACCACTATGTGGCACCAGGATCCTTCCTTTGGTCTTGAAACCTGAGTAATTACTCCTATTTTCAGACCTCTGGGGAATATACCGTCAATACCAGAGGTTATAACCTCATCCCCTATCTTTGCCTGGGAGAAAAGGGGTATGTATTTAAGTAAGCAATGATCATCATACCCTACCAGGACCCCGTTTTCTTCTGTTTCTTTAATCGTGGCGCCAACAGCGCTGTTAATATCCATAATGGGCATCAACTTGGAGTAGTTAGGAGAAACTGTTATGATTCGACCTATTATTCCATCATGGCTCACAACAGGCATATTACGAGCAACGCCATGCCTGCTCCCTTTGTTGAGTATTACTGCAGAAAACAAGGACCTGGGCTCATAGCCTATTATATCTGCTGTGGTGGTAGGGTAATTTATGGTATTTGATACAGAGGCAAGTAGTTCTTCTTGTTTATAAAGCCTCAGGCTCTCTTCATAGATTAAGAGCCTTTTTTTCTGTATCTGGAGCTCTCCCATAAGCCTAGAGTTCTCCTCTCTGGCCCTCATATTAAAGAAGTATTCTTCCCAAAACCTATATGCCGTGTCACAGGCCTTATCCACTAGCCCAATCACAAATCCCACTGTCTCC
>FWWL01007030.1_pt1 | contig 15726 bp, 15 predicted proteins | sample 2228331 | NCBI WGS metagenome assembly FWWL01 (sample SAMEA103939775, study PRJEB20133) | metagenome
ATTTTTGAATTAAAAAATAAAGCATAATAACGGGGCATGGAAATTTTTTCAATGACTGTCTTTTTTGATAAATAATTACTTAAATCTAAAGGCCTCAAAAGACCAAAGCCATCAATTTTTTTATATCGAAAAGCTTCCAATAAATCATTTTCATTTTCAAAAAATTTAAAAATAAATTCTTTAATAAAAGGTGATTGACCAGAATAATTTTCATTTCTTATTAAATGATATTCTTCAATAAAACCATCATTTCTTTTTTTAAGGGATTTAAAACGATAAGGCCCACTGCTAACTGGTTTTAAATTATAATCCGAATATTTGATATTAGAAAGAGGAATTGATTTAAAAAGGTGTTGAGGGACAATTTTTAATTTTTCAAGTCGGTTTTGAAAAAAAACATAAGGGGCAGGAAGAGTAAATTTAACTTTTATTTCACTAATTCTTTCAACATTAACTCCCTGCCAAGCAGGAAAAAGATAAGAATTTGATTCCGGATCCTGAATTAATTTAATAGTAAAAATCAAATCATCAGCAGTAATTGGTTGATTATCCGACCATTTTAAATTCTCTTTAAAAACAAGAAGATAACTTCGGCCATCATCTTCAATTTCCAGACTTTCAATTAAATTTTTTAAAGGACTATAAATAAGAGCGGAAATATCTTGATCAACTTGATTTGAAGAAAGAATGGGGTTAATAAAAACTGGTTGACCAACAACTCCTTCGATATAAAGACCACCTTTTACAGGAATAATCACGCTTCTTTCATAAATTGAAATAGCTCCTTGAGTAATTAAAGAAACGAAAAAAATAATTAAGGCTAATCGAAGAATTAGTTTTTCTTCTAAAGAAAAAGAATTAAAAATTTTTTTAAGAATTTTGATCAAAAATTTTTATTGAGTAATTAAATTCAAAATCGCTAAAGCGATAAAAATAAGACCCAAAAAAATTGTTGCCCAAAAAATTATTTTTTCAAGACCTCTTTTTGTCTGATAAGGAGTGCCTCCGCTACCCCCAGCAAGAATGCCTAAACCCGCAGCTCTTTCCTGAAGAAGAATCAAAAAAATAAGAAAAAGAGAAACGATGATTTGAAAAAGAGAAAGCATAAAATTATTCTTTAAAAGCCCATTTACCAGTTAAATTAATGAAAAAATTAACTCCGGAAATTAAAAAAGTAGCTAAAATTAATGGTTGATATCCTTCAATTATAAGAAATTCAATAAAAAAGTCAAGAAGATAAAGAATTAAAACATTAATCACGATGGTAAATAAACCAAAAGTTAAAACAATTAAAGGCCCAAAAAGAAGTTTTAAAATTGGTCTTAAAGCAAGATTAAAAATAGTAAAAACGAAAGCCGTGGTCAAAAGCTCTTTAAAACCGCCTTTAAAAATGAAACCCTTAATAAAATAACTAGCAATTAAAATTGCTAAAAGATTTGAAAAAATAAAGAAAAGAAAACGACCAAGAAATTTCATTATTATAAATTTATTTTATCAAAAAATAATTTTTTTCTTAATTGACGATGATATTTAACAGCCCAACGATGAGTCATTTCTATAACTTTCGGAATAATTTCTTTTAATTCTTGGGAAATTTGCCCCAAAAAAATAGGTTTTTGACCATCAAAACCATAAACTAATTTCCGGGGTTTAGCAAAACTTAAAACTTTAATTCTTGAATCAAGCTTAAATTCTTCCATTACTTTTTTAACCGCCTTAAATTGGGGTAAACCACCATCGATAATCATTAAATCAGGATAAGGCCATTCCTGATGAGCTAATCTCCTTTTTAAAACCTCGACTAAAGCTTCAGGATCATTACCTGGAGAGGCTTTTTTTATTTTAAATTTTCGCCATTCTTGAATTTGAGGTTCTTTGCCTAAAAAAACGGTCATGACGCCAACGCTTTCTTTACCACTTAAATGAGAAATATCATAGCCTTCAATTCGAAATTTTTGATTATTAACAGAGTTAATTTGATCAACTCTCACAAATTCTTGATGGGCTAAAATTTTTTCGAAGGCTTTTCTCTCTTCTAGAGAAAATAATTTTTTGGGTAATTTTTTTATTTGGCCTAAAAGAATTCTTTTTATTTTTTCGATATTTTTAAGATATTTTTTAATCTGAATTTTGGTTGGTTTTAATCCTTTTTGACAACAAAAATCAAAACAATTTCCAATTTGAGCATTCAAACAAGATCGAAAATGTTCTTGAAGACAACTACAATAAGGGAAAATTCTTCTTAAAGCTTTTAAAGTTTTTCTTAAAGTTGTCCCTTCAGTAAAAGGACCGATTAATTCAAAATTTTTTTTAATAAATTTTGGTTTTCGATGAACAATAAAAATTTTCGGAAAAGTCTCTTGACTAAAAGCAACATAAAAATAAGTTTTATCATCCCGAAAAAAAATATTATAAGTTGGCTTGAGTTCTTTAATAAGTTTTGATTCCACTAAAAGAGCTTCTATTTCTGAACGAAGAATTTGATATTTAAGATCATCAGCTTCTTTTTGAAGAATTTGGTTTTTATAGATCTTTTGATTAAGGTAACTTTTTAATCTTTGATTAAGATTAGCTGCTTTCCCAACATAAATTGGTTTCTTCTTTTGAAAAAAAATATAAATACCAGGTTGAGGAGGTGATTGAATTATCTTTTGAATAATTTTTTGGGAGAACATATAAGGAACTATTTGGCTAGTTTAAAGATAATCTAAAAGATTTTTAAAACTAGTTTTATTTTATCGTAAAAGGATTTTTGGCGCCGTAAACTTCAAAATGAAGATGACAACCAGTCAAACCATGGGTATTGCCTGTTTTCCCCATTAAAGCAATCACTTCTCCTTGACGAACATAATCACCAACCTTGACCAAGTTTTTTAAATTATGAGCATATAAAGTTTTGGTGCCATTAGGATGCTGAAGAATAAGATAATTCCCATAACCATTGTTCCAACGATTATCATTAAAAGATTCAAGAACAATTCCTTCAGCCGCGGCATAAATAGGACTACCACAAACATCAACAATATCAACGGCATTAAAAGAATGAAGCTCTCCCCGATTCCAACCTCGAGCTGGTAAAGAAAAATAGGATTTAAGATCGGGTAAATTTTGAATTGAATTAATAAAAGAGATAGAATAAAAAGAGGTTTTAAAAGGCTTTTGAAAAAGAGGCAAAATGATCTCTTGACCTGGTTTTAATGTTTTAAATCCCGGATTGGCTGATTTTAAATCTTCAAGAGAAAGATTAAATTTTGAAGCAATTTTTAAAAAATTATCGCCCTTTAAGACTTTATATTTAATAAAACCATCAGAAGAAAAATAAAGATTACTCATCGGGGAACCAGAATCAAAAATCAAACCCTCTTCTGAAAGGAACTGAAATTTTTGAGGAAAAAAGAAGTTTTCGGAAAATACTGGAAAAATCACCCCTCCTTGAATAGATCCGAAATTTTCAAAGGAAGAATTCAAAAAATTAACTGGACCGCCATAGCCTAAGCCTTTTTCAAAAACCTTTTCTTCTATTAAAAAAATTAAAAAATTAAAAATAATAAGAAAAAAAACAAAAAATAAAGACCAGAGAGAGGTCGTTATTTTTAAAAATTTCAAATTTTTAAATATTTTCTTGATATAAATATTATATCAAAATAAAAAATTTTGCCAAGATGAAAAAATTAGGTCAACATTTTTTAAAAAATAAAAAGAAAATCAAAAAAATTATAAAGGCTCTTGATTTAAAAAAGGGGGAAACAGTTATTGAAATTGGGGCTGGTCATGGAGAATTAACTCAACCTTTGATTGAAAAATCAAAAAAGGATGATCTTTTATTAAAAATTATCGCTATTGAAAAAGACCCAAGGCTTTTTAAAAATTTAAAAGATCTCTTCAAAGATGAAATCGAAATTCTTGAAGGTGATGTTTTAAAAATTTTCCCAGAATTGGTTGAAAAATTAAAAAAAGAAGAAAAAGAAAATTTAAAAATTTTAGGCAATCTTCCTTTCTATCTGACGGGGAGAATTTTAAGAATCATCGGGGAAATTATTTTAAAAAATCAAAAATTAATAAAAAGGATTGTTTTTACCCTCCAAAAGGAAGTCGCCGAAAGAATTATCGCCCAACCACCAAAAATGAATCTTTTAGCCGCCAGTGTTCAGTTTTGGGCTGAGCCAAAAATTATTGATTTTATCTCAAAAAAAGACTTTTCCCCAAAGCCAAAAGTTGATGCGGCCATTATCCTTTTAAAACCTAAGGATTTTGAATCAAAAATCGCCCAAAAATATTATCAATTAATTAAAATCCTTTTCAAACAACCAAGAAAAACAATTCTTAACAATCTTTCTCAAGGGTTAAATCAAAAGAAACAAAAATTATTAGAAAAATTTCTTGATCAAAAATTTAACCTTAATGAACGACCTCAAAACTTAAACCTTCAAAAGATTAAAAAATTAATTCAAATATTGTATAATAAAAAGAAATGAAAAGAAAATTTTTAGCTTTAATCATTTTATTAGGCGGCATTCTTATTTCTTTTTTAATTATTTTTGATCATTCTTCAACTGATTCAACTCTTTCAAAAACCATTTCCAAAGGTCAAATTTTTTCTCCTTCCTATAATTTAAATTTTGAAAACCGGATAGAAAATCAAATACCTATTTTAAAAAATATTAATTATCAACAAAATCAAAAAGAAAATAATAATCTCACTCAAAATCTCACTCAAAAAATCCTTGAAGAAATAAGAAGAAAAAACGAAAATTTTCCGGCTAATCCCCAACTCGAAAATTTAAATATTCCCTCTCAGGATCTAATTAATCAAATCTTTAGAGAGGAATTAAGGAAAGGTTTGGATATTCCCCAAATTAGTTTAAAAGAAATCAAAATCACCTCTGATAATTCTGAACAAAAGAAATTAGAATATATAAAAAATCTTAATCAACTCACTCAAAAATACGATTTTAAAAAAGATTTTGAAAAGGCCGCTCAGAATTTTTTGAAAAACCAAGAAACAAGCTATTTTAAACCACTTATTACAAATCTTAATAAACTTCATAATGAAATAAAAGTCTTAGAAGTTCCTTCAGATTGGCAATTCCTCCATCTTCAAATTTTAAACTTTCAATTAAAACAAAAATCTTTTCTTGAAGGATTTTTAATTCTCTATGAAGATCCAATAAAAGCTTCACTGGTTTTAGAACAATTTAATAACCTTATCGAAGAAAATGATCTTCTTCAAAATTTAATTGAAAAGGAATTTGGTAAATTTGCTCAAAAACTATGAAGTTTCGTAAATTTCAAAAAATTTTGACCATTATTTTAATTATTATCTTTTTAACCAATGGCTTTAATTTTTACCAACCTAAAAAAACAGAAGCGATTGTTGGTTTTATCACCGCGGCCTTATCCTTTTTAAAAGAAGCGAAAGATATTGTTTTACCGGCCTTGGAATTAGCCGCAAAAACCACTCTTGAAGTCACTAAAAAAAGATTTTTAGATGCTATTGTTGATGATATTATTAGTTGGATTCAAACAGGTGATGTCTGGGGAACAGGCGAGGGTCAAAAATTCGTTTTAAATTGGAAAAGATATCTTAATAATGCCTTTCAAGCAGCTGTTGGTGATGTTGCCCAAGAAATCGGTTTAGGATTTTTATGTCAACCTTTCAAAACCCAGCTTCAAATTTTATTAAGACCACCCCGAAAATTTGCCCGAGCGGCTGAATGCACTTTAGAACAAATAGTTGGAAATATTGAAAATTACATCCAAGATTTCAAAGAAGGTGGCTGGATTGCCTATTCAGAATCCTTAGCCCCCCAAAATAATCCTTTAGGCATTTTCCTTTTAACGGCTGATGAAGTTCTTAATCGAACCCAAAGAGAAGCAAATGCCGCTCTTAATGAAGCTCAAGCAAGTAGTGGCTTTTTAGGTGGGAAAATGTGTATTGAATATACAAATATAAAAACTGGAGAAACAACCAAAGATATGGGTAAAATCAAAGGTCCTGATAGAGAATATGGAGCAAGTGAGATTAACGATTTATTAAAAAATTATAGCTCCTTATCAAACGAAATGAAGGTGTGGCTAAGTGATTTAAAATGCACCGACTATGAAATTGCAACGCCGGGAGCCGCAGCGGCTCAATCTATCGCTGAAGCTATTGGAAGTGATATTAAATATATTGTGAACGCGACTGAGCTTTCTCATTATTTAGCCGCTATTATTGATGCTTTTATTAGTCGAGCAATAAAAGATGGAATTAAATATGTAACAAAAAGTGATAAAAGTGTCGGTACAACTCGATTTGCTGATATTGCCCAACAAACAGGCTATTATCAAGCCTCAACTAATAGAATGATGGCAAATGTTTCAAGTTCAATTGAAGTGGTAAGTAGCACCATTGAAGCCTTAAACGAGATCTTAAAAGTCCTTCAGGAACAAGATTCTTCAATAGATTCTTTAAAAAACGATTTAGAGAACTTAAACTCGAGCGGAAATTTCTCTTGTGAATCTTCCACTCTTGAAAACGCAATTAATCTAGCTTCAACTACGAAAGTGACTATTAGTCAACTCAGAGTAGAAATTAATGATTATATTGTGAAACTTCAAGATTTATTAACCCAGCTCAAAAAGATTACCGACCCTCAAAATTATAATGAAAATTCGGGTATTTTAATTGCCACTAATCATCTTATCAATGAAATTAATAGAAAAAATTATGGCGATAAAATCGGACATATCGACAATACTATTGGTAACTTAAACCGAACCAAAAACGAGTGTCAACCAAAATCATCATCATAATTTTTAACAAAAAAACAAAAAAATGCCTTGGATAGTTGATAAATTAGTCGGAATTCCTATAGCTTTAATTGGAATTTTCATCGGAGCCTTAGGGTATGTATTATATATTTTAATTACTCTAATTCTTTTTTTAACTCTTTATATTGTAGATATTGCCTTTGGAATTCAAAAAGAAATTTTTTCAATGGATGTTGTTATTATTGGTTGGAGTATTACTCGAGATTTAGCTAATCTTGGTTTTGTTTTAGTGATTATTTTAATTGCCCTAGCAACCATTGTCAGATTTGAAGAATATCGAGCTCAAAAATTATTACCAAAACTAATTTTTGCCGCTATTATTGTTAATTTTAGTTTAGAAATCTGCCGAGTAATTTTAGATTTTACTCAAAAACTAAGTAATTTTTTTATAAGTAAAATTGCTCCTTTTGAAAGTTTAGGTCAAACCTTAGGAGCTCTTTTTTCTCCTCAAAAATTAAGCCTTTCCGTTTTAAATTTAGAAGGAGGAGGGGATTCTTTAACTGCCAAGGCCCTTACCTTCACTGCCACTCCTTATTTTTTAGCCGCTTTAAATCTTTTAATGATTTTTGCTTTACTTGCTCTTTCTTTTATGCTTTTAATAAGATTTTTTTATTTAGCTTTTCTTTTAATATTAGCGCCTATTGTTTGGTTATTTTGGGTAGTTCCAGGTTTAAGTTTTCAATTTCAAAAATGGTGGGATAGTTTTTTAAAATGGTCTTTTTTTGCACCAGCGGTTTCTTTTTTCTTATATCTAGCCTTTTATTCCCAAAAATCTTTTTTAAAATTTTTAGAGAGTTATCAAAATGTGCCTGCTTCAGATTTAACTGAGATTATAAAAGGAGCTTTTTTAGCTGGAGCTCAAGCAGTTCTTATTGGTGGTCTTATTATTGGAGGAATTATCACCGCCCAACAAATGGGGATTACTGGCGCTAAAGGAGCGATAAACATTGCTCAAAAAACAGGAAATAGATTTAAAACCTTAGCCACCAAGACTGGTCAAACAGGTAGTGCTTTAGTTTTTGGAAGAGGTCGAGGGAAAGAATTCTTAGAAAAAGCTCAAACCTTAGGTCAAAATCGAGGGGTGATTGGTCGAACTTTTAGTTATCCTATTAGACGAGCAGCTCAATTTGTCGCCACTCAAGTTGCCCAAGGAAAAGAAATTATTAAAGCTAAAGAAAAAGAAATTCAAGACAAAAAACTAGATGAACTTGCGGCAAGATTTAATCTTGCTAAAGCACCAGAACAAGTAGCTATTCTTAAAAGATTTTCTGAGGAAAATAAAAAAATTAATAATAAAAGAAAAGAAAGAGATGATATTTCAAATGAAATAAGGTTAAACCATCAAAAAATCCGAGCTTTGAACTTAGAAATTCAAAATGAAATGAAAAAACCAGAAAAGAAAAGAGATAACGCAAAAATAGCTAAAGCCCAGGCTGAAATTTCAAGTCTATTAAATACCAATAAAAAACTCCATAACGAATTTAAAAAAACAATTTCAGAAATTAATGATTTAACACAAGGACTTGAAAATGCTTTAAAACTATTACCCAACAAAGTAAGAAATGCTTTAGAAGCTAATAACTTTGATTTAAGTAAAGTAGATCTCAAGGTAAAATTTGGAAGGGTTATTCCCTTTAAAGTCCAACGTTTTTTGACTTAAGTTAAAATAAAAATAATATGGATGAATTTGCTAAATCAATCATTCTCAATTTATTCCCAACCTGGGAAACAAATATCTGGCAAGCTCTTCAAAATAGAAATTGGGCTAAAGTTGAAGATGAATTTACCGATTTTCTTCTAAGATTAGAAAAAGAAGAAATTGAATCTTTGCCCTGGGATCATTTAATTGTTTCATCACCATCCCTTCGAGGAGAAATTACGGAAGAGGAATGGCAAGAAAAAATGCTACCTATTATTGCGGCTTCGGTAATTAATTTTCTTGATATTAAAAAACTAACCGATATTTTATTAATCCTTGATTATAAAAACCTTTCTCTTTTTTTTAAAATTCTTTTTAAAGTTATTCCTGGAAAATCACAAAAAGAAAAATTAGCCTGGCTTCAGGAAAATAAACCTTCTTTTTATCTTTATTTTGTTGCCTCTCCTTTAAATGGTTTAATTGAAGGTTTTCCAACAACTTTATCGGTTATTGTCTTAAAGGAGGTTGAAAAATATTATCAAAATCTTTCTTTTCTTTTAAAAGATACTCTTGTTAATTATTTAACCGCCGAAGAAATTTATAAAATCGCTACCAAAATTAATCTTCCAGAAGAAAAAATTAAAATCCTAAGTGAAATTATCGGCCAAATTATTATTGGGATTTTAAGAATAAGTGATTTAAAAAATGAAATTGAAAAAAAACTAAACCTTGATGAAAAAATTTCTGAGGATTTAGCTCAAAATCTTAAAATTAATATTTTAGAACCTATCGAAGAAGAAATTAAAAATCTTGGAACCGAAGTTAAAGATATTATTTCTTTAACTAAACAAGTAATAAAAGTCGAAGAAACACCTGAAACTTTGGAAATTGTCGAAACACCCCAAGAAGAAAAATTAGAAGAAGTTAAGCCTTTAATTCTTCATAAAGAAGAAAAATCACCTCTGGAAGTTACTGAAGAAAAACCAAAGCCATCTTTTAAACCTTTTAATCTACCCTTAAAAGTTTTAAAACAAACCCCCGAAACCCCAATTAAACCACCAACAAAAGCAAAAATTGAAGAACCAAAAAGAATTGTCCATTATAGTGAACTAAGAACCAAGCTTACTCCCTTTGAAAAAGAAGAAATTATCAATTTAGAAACCTTTCAAAAAGAAACAAAAGAAGAAAAAGAAGAAGAAAATCAAAAAGAAAAAAATCAAACCGAAACCATTCAACCTCGTTTAGAAGGTAATATTATTAATCTTAAACCAGTCTCTAAAGAAGAACCACCTCAAGAAACTAATAATCAATAAAAAAATTTAATTGCTTCTTGCTGACTTTTTATTATAAAATAATAAAATGGCTACTTTCCAGGTTCCTCAATTTATTGAAACCGAAAGCAAAATTGTCGGCCCTTTTTCTTTGAAACAATTTCTTTATTTAGTTGTTGCCGGCGTTTTAAGCTATATTTCTTTTCAAGTTTTTAGTTTTGGTTTGGCTATTATTTTGATAATTTTTTGGGTAAGCATTGGTTTAAGTTTTGCTTTAGTGAAAATTAATGGCCAGCCACTTCCAAATATCTTTTTAGCGGCTTTAGGCTATTTTCTCAAACCAAGAATTTATACCTGGAAAAGAATTATTCCCAAAGAAACAACCAAAATAGAAAGCGAAGAGGAAATTTTAAAAATGAGAAAAAATATAAGTTTCCAAGAAAAACTTCAGGATTTAGCCCAAAAGATTATTACCGGTAAACTCTCGATTTTAGAAAAAAGGGTTCAAAAACAAGCTCAAGAACGTTATCAAATTGTCACCAGAATTACCGGTGAAAAAGAGCTTGCTAAAAGAGTTGATTATTCTTAAATTAAAAGTCAAAATAATATTACTCCAAAAATATGGCGGAACCAACTATTCCAAGTCAAAATTTTGTTGAGATTAAAGAAATTAAAAACGGGGTGATTTTTTTGAAAAATGGTCAACTTCGAAAAATTTTGATGGTTAGCGGCATCAATTTTGATTTAAAATCAGAAATAGAACAAGAGGCTATTCTTGGAAGCTTTCAAAGATTTTTAAATTCTTTAGATTTTAGTATTCAATTTTTTATTCATTCTCGAAAAATTAATATTGAAAATTATTTAAATTATCTTTATCAAAAAAAAGAAGAAGAAACTAATGAACTTTTAAAAGTTCAAATTGAAGATTATATTGAATTTATTAAGGAATTAGTTGAAAAAAATGCTATTATTAGTAAAACCTTTTTTGTCGTTGTTCCTTATAACCCGGTTGTTTTAACTCAACAAAAAAATCCCTTGGCTGATCTTTTTAGTTTTTTCAAGCCTGCAAACCAAAAAAAACAAGAAGAGGAAGAAAAATTAAAAAGAGAAAAAGAAAATTTAGCCCAATTAGAAAGGAGGGTAGAACAAGTAATTAATGGTTTAACAGAAATTGGTTTAAAAGCCATTCCTTTAGAAGATGAAGTTTTGATTGAACTTTTTTATAATTTATATAATCCCCAGCTAGTTGAGAAAAAAGGTCTAAAAATCGAAAAATAAAAATGATTAAAATTACCGGAACAATAACTGAAAAAAAACCAGGCGAAGAAGTCATAAATTTAATTGCTCCTTCTGGTCTTGAGGTCTTTCCTAATTATCTTAAAATAGGAGATTATTTTGCAAAATCTTTCTTTATTTTTTCTTATCCGCGATATTTAGTAAGTGGTTGGTTCTCGCCCATTATTAATCTTCCAGAAATGATGGATATTTCTATTTTCGTCCACCCAATGGATACAGGCCAAGTTCTGAAAAAACTTCAAAAAAAATTAACCGAAGTTAGTGCCGAAATTACTGAAAGAGAAGAAAAAGGACTTATTCGAGATCCAGTTTTAGAAACCGCCTATCAAGATATTGAAAATCTTCGAGATTCTCTCCAACAGGCTCGAGAAAAACTTTTTGAAGTTGGTATTTACATCACTATTTATGCCCCAACTCTTGAAGAATTAGCTCGTTTAGAAAATAAAATTATCTCTTTAATCGAAAGCAAGCTAGTTTATGCCAAACCCGCCCTTTTCCGCCAAGGAGAAGCCTTTAATTCGGTTTTACCTCTAGCTCAAGATAAATTATTAAATCTCACACCCTTGAATTCTGAACCAGCTTCTTCACTTTTTCCTTTTATTTCACCGGATTTGACTTCAGAAAAAGGAGTTCTTTTTGGAATCAACATGCACAACAATAGCTTAGTTATTTTTGATCGCTTTTCTTTAGAAAATGCTAATGAAGTAATCTTTGCTAAATCAGGTTCCGGTAAATCTTATGCCGCAAAATTAGAAATTTTAAGAAGCCTGATGATGGGAACCGATGTTATTGTCATTGATCCGGAAGATGAATATAAACCTTTAGTAAATGCCGTTGGTGGAAGTTATTTTAAAATTTCTTTAACTTCCCAAAATCATATTAATCCCTTTGATATTCCGATTATGCCTGAAGGAGAAGAACCAGCCGATGTTTTTAAATCCCATATTCTCAACCTAACCGGTCTTTTAAGATTAATGCTTGGTCCAATTACCCCCCAAGAAGATGCTCTTTTAGATCGAGTCATTACCGAAACTTATGCCTCTCGGGATATTACTCCAGAAAATTTTGGTATCAAAAAAGATCTTAAACCACCATTATTAGAAGATCTTCAAATGATTTTAAAAAATACTGAAGGCGGTCATGATTTAGCAGTTAGGTTAGATAAATATGTCCACGGTTCTTATGCTGGTTTTACCAATATGCCCACTAATGTTGATATCAATAATCGTTTTATTGTCTTTTCCATAAGAGATTTAGAAGAAGAATTAAGACCAATTGCCATGTATATTATTTTAAACTTTATTTGGAATCTTATTCGTTCAAAACTCAAAAGAAGGATCATGATTATTGATGAAGCTTGGTGGATGATGAAATATAAAGACAGTGCTTCTTTTCTTTTTGGTTTGGTTAAAAGATGTCGAAAATATTATCTAGGAGTAACTACCATCACTCAAGATGTTTCTGATTTTTTAAGTTCAGAATATGGCCGGCCAATTATTAATAACTCCGCTATTCAGTTATTACTTAAACAAAGTCCCGCTAATATCGACCTTCTTACTCAAACCTTTAATCTTACCGAAGGCGAAAGAGCAATTCTTTTAGAAGCTGGACTTGGGGAAGGATTATTTTTTGCTGGAGTTAAACATATTGCCATTAAAATTGTTGGTTCTTATACCGAAGATCAAATTATCACTACTAATCCAGAACAAATTTTGGAAATGAAAGGATTAAAATAAAAGCTATTAAATTTATTATAATAATTATATGCCCCCTAAAAATCAGGAATCTGTTCTTTTAAAACCGGCAAAATATAATTTAGCAGAAATTGTTATCGGGGTTCTTTTATTTTTAATGATCGATTTAATAGCCCTTGGTCTAGATTTAACAGGTATTGGTTCAATAATCGCAGTTGTTCTTCAATCTGGAGGAGTTTTAATTATGAATCTTTGGGCTTTATCAAAAGGCGATAAAAATTCCTTAAAAATTTCCCGGCAAATTATAAAATATTTAGCTAATGTTTTACCTATTCTTCCCACCTGCACTCTTGTTTTTTTAATTGATGTTTTTCTCTTAAATTATAAAATATTTAGCTAATGTTTTACCTATTCTTCCCACCTGCACTCTTGTTTTTTTAATTGATGTTTTTCTCTTAAATTATAAAAAATTACCAAAAATTTAAAAATTTAAACCAAAATGACTGGTAAAAATAATTTTATAAAATTTATCATAAAGCTTTGGTTAATTTTAATAGGAAGCTTCTTTTTATTTTTAAATCTAAAAGCCCAAAATAATCCAGAAATTATTATTACTTGGCGGGCTAATAATTTTTATCCTTCCGACTTTCAAGGAAAAGCTTTGGCGACTAATTACACTCCGATTTCAATAGCGGTTGAGGCTATTAAAGATAAAAAACTTTTAGATCTTTCTCAATTTCAAATCACTTGGTATCTCAATAATCGATTTTTTATTCAAGGAAATGGCTTTAAAGAAATTAATTATCCAATTGATCCCTTTGTGATTACCGAAGAGTCTTTACCTGTAAGAGTGGTCATTGAAGGAAAAGATCTTTCTTCAGAAACAAGAATCAATATCCCTATTGATTCACCTTTAGTGATCCTTGAAAATAGCTACAATAAAACTTTCGAAAGTGGTGAATCGGTTTTATTAACCGCTCTTCCTTATTTTTTTAACGTAAATTCTTTTTATGATCTTAATTTTTCTTGGGTCATTAATAAAATTCCAGCCGATCGAAATTCTTACAATAAAAATAAAATAATTCTAAATTTAGGTGATTTACGGTTTGGTTCCTTTAATCGGTTGTTGATTGAACTGACTGTTGAAAATTCTTCAAATCCATTAGAATTAGTAAAAGAAAGATATGGTTTTAATGTTTCTTCAGAATTTACCAGACCACCAGAATTTTATATTCCTTACTAAATTTATGAAAAATCAAAAAATTTTCATTTCCATATTTATCTTTTTATCAATTTTCCTTCTTTTTAAAATCTCTCAAGGAGAAGGATTTGATGTTAAATTTCCTTGTATTGGGGCATTTTGTGCATTCCCAAGCGAAGAAACTTCTTCAATTGCCGCTTATATTGTCAAAATTTACCAAGTAGCTTTATCTCTTGGCGGAATTTTAGCCGTTGGCGCCATTGTTATTGGGGCTCTTATTTATTCACTTTCACCAGGAAATCCTCAAAAGCAGGCTTTAGGTAAAGATTATATTTCTTCAGCTATTTTAGGTTTACTTCTTCTTTTTGGTGCTTATGTTGTCCTCCAAACCATCAACCCAAGACTTGTTGCTTTAGAAGAACCAAAAGTTAAAGAGTTACCATATTGTGATGAAGTTCAAGATAAAAACCAACCTTGTATTCCTAAACCAGAAGATCTTCAATTCTTGCAATTCGCAGAAGGTGGTCTTACTGTTAATTACACAAGATATAGCGAAGATGAAATTAAAAATTTAGAATCAATGACCCATTTAGATGTTTCAAATTATTGTGCTGAGGCTACTAAAATTAGCTATCAAACAAAAAGCAAAGATGATCAAACAAAAACTGATTTAGCGATGTCTCGATATGGGGACTGTTTAAAAAAAATGTGTAGAAATTCTGAACTAGCAAATATTGATCCTAAAACAAGCTCGGAAGAAGATTTAAAAAAATTAGCTGACTATCAAAAATCATGTATCTCAAACTTGAAAAATATAGAGGATGATTTTCAAATTTCTAACAATTTGTTCGGAAATATAAGGAAAAGAGATAATACTTGTTCTTGGTTTCTTCATAATACAAATGAATATAAAAAAGTTAAAGAGTTAGATACTCAATATTTAGAATGTTATCTTAACGAAAAAATGATAGAGGGTCTTAGCTTCTTAATTAGAAGTACTGACAGACACAGAACTAATGTAGGAACTAATTTAAATACATTTCTGTATAACAGTATTTCAAGTAAATGGGTACTTCATGAATTTGATATAAGAAATGGGAGACCTAATATCTATTTAACTCTACTTATTACCGAACTTTTTCCTCCGCCAGTTGAACACAACTCATATACCCATTATGATGGTTGTGCTATTGATATTGCTCCTAGATTTCTCGTAGGAGATAGGGGACGGGAAGCTTCAGATGATGAGAAAAATGAAATTTTAAACCAAAGAAGAAATGAACTCTGTCAAGTTCTTCAGCTATTCATTCTAAAAGCTTATGAGAACGGTTTTACTGTTTATAATGAATACCAAACAAAGGACCCCCCCTACTTTTGTCCAAATCTTAAATGCGGAAAAGTTCAAGGAATTGATCTTAGTAACGCTAATATTGATTTTGAAAAAAATCAGATTAATATTGATGGGCTCCCCCTACCACTATGTAATGGAACTACAGTACCACCCACTAATGTTCATCTTCATTTAAATTTTGAAAACTGTCCTTAATAAATGAAATTACCTTTAAAAATCATTTTAATTATAGTTTTAATTCTCATTTTAATTCTTGGGATTTATTTTTTTATTCAAAGATTTAAAGAAACAAAACCTTCTTTACCGGTAACACCGCCGCCACCAAAACCACCAGTAACTCTTCCACCGGAAATTCAAAAATTAAAAAAAATTTCTCAATTTCCCGCCTTTGATTTTTTTATTGATCGAACTCTTAAAAAGATCTTTTATCTTGATTTAAATGGGAAAATTTATGAAGTCGC
>FWWL01007017.1_pt1 | contig 15725 bp, 19 predicted proteins | sample 2228331 | NCBI WGS metagenome assembly FWWL01 (sample SAMEA103939775, study PRJEB20133) | metagenome
ACTGGACGGTGAAGGGGGAACGGACCAGGTGCCTGATGGTCAGCAGCATCCCCTTAAGTATGCCTAGCCCAAACATCTGCCCCCTCCCTGGGGTCTAGGGGGAATTTTACACCCTGGCCTTATTAAACTCAAGTGAAGGGGTCCACGGGCCTTCAGGCCGCGGGGAGCACGTATTCCCCACCCACGGGCATATGGGTGGGGACGCGATGGGTCTGGACCCCTTTGGTGTCCCAGAAGATCTCGGCGATGCGCTGGACGGAGCGCACCAGCTCTTCCGCCGCCTCCTTGTTTATCTCCTGCTTGGTCTTGGAGGCCTGCTTGATGGTGTGCCAGAAGATCTCATGCAGGTCGGGGTACTTCTGGAGGTGCTCGGGCTTGAAGTAGTCGTGCCAGAGGATGTCCAGCTCCCGCTTGACCAGCTCGGCGTGCTCCTCCTTGATGGCGATGTAGCGGGAGAGGGAGTTCTCGTAGCGGTCCAGCTCCTCCTTGCTGGCGTTGGGCCCCGGCTGGGGGAGCTGTTCGATGAGCTGGTGCATGCGGAGCACGGTCATGGCCGCGATCTGGGCCGGCAGGGGGTCATAGATGCCGCAGGGGATGTCGCAGTGGGCGTAGGCCCTCTCCACCTTGAACATGGCACCGCCCTCCTCTCGCCTCAAAGTCTAGACATAGGTTACACCAAGAGGGGGGTGAAGGCCAAGGGCGTGATGGGCTGGCCTCTGGCTCTGGTGCGGGTGGAGGGGTGGAGCATGTTCCCCACCCTGCGCCATGGCCAGCTGGTGCTGGTGGGGCCCTTGGGGCGCCTCCGCCGGGGCCAGGTGGTGCTGGCCCGCCTGGGTGAGGGCCTCTACCTGAAGCGCGCCGTGGCCCTGCCCGGGGATGAGGTGGCGGTGGTGGGCCCCATGGTGTGGGTCAACGGGGAGCCTGTGCCCCGCACCGGGGCCCAGGGCCCTCCCCCACCAGGCCTGCGCCTGAGGGAGGAGGTCTTCCTCTTGAGCGAGGCCCCAGACGTGGGCATCGACAGCCGGGGCCTGGGCCCCGTGCCCCTGCCCTGTGTCTTGGGCCGGGCCCTAGTGGTCCTCTCCTGGCCCCCCAAGCGGGTGCGCTAGGGCCCGGCTAGATATGGGGAGGGAAGAGGGATTCCAGCTCCTGGCGAATGGGGTCGCCCTCTGGCAGGTAGCGGGAGAAGTCGCCCGTGGGCTCCTTGCGTTCCCGGACCCCCGTCTCGTGGTAGCGGCGCACCTTCTCCTGCAGGAGGATGAGGCCTTGTAGGAGGCTCTCCGGCCTGGGGGGGCATCCCGGCACATATACGTCCACGGGCACTATCAGGTTTACCCCGGGCAAGGTGGAGTACCCGTAAGCGAAGGGGCCGCCGATGGTGGCGCAGGAGCCCATGGAGATGACCCACTTAGGCTCACCCATCTGCAGGTAGATGCGGCGCACAGGCACGGCCATCTTCCAGGTGACGGTGCCCGCCACGATCATTAGGTCCGCCTGCCGGGGGGAGGGGCGGAACACCTCCGCCCCAAAGCGGGCGATGTCGAAGCGGGAGGCGGCGGTGGCGATCATCTCGATGGCGCAGCAGGCCAGGCCGAACATAAGGGGCCACAGGGAGCGGCTGCGGGCCCAGTTCAGGATCTCATCTACCCGTGTAAGGAGCACGTTCTTGCCCACCGCCTCCTGCAGGGCGGCGTCCTCCTCGCGGCCCATGCTTATCCCCCCTTGCTGGCCGCCCGCCGCAGGGGGGAGAGGGAGCGCAGGCGCTCCACCACCGTCGGCAGCACGGCCAACACGCGCTCTATCTGCTCCATGGTGTTGTCCTGGCCCACCGAGAGGCGCAAGGAGCCCCGGGCCAGCTCATGGGGGATGCCCATGGCCCGCAACACGTGCGAGGGCTCCAAGGAGCCGGAGGTGCAGGCCGAGCCGCTAGAGGCGGCGATGCCCTCCAGGTCCAGGGCCATAAGCACCCCCTCCCCCTCCACCCCCTCGATGACGAAGGAGGCGATGTGAGGGGCCCGCCGGGCGGGGTCTTTGGGCCCTGTGATGTGTACCCCTGCAAGGCGCCGGGGTAGCTCCTCCAGGAGGCGGTCGCGCAGGGCCCGATAGTGGGCGGTGCGGGCCTCCAATTCCTCGTAGGCCAGCTCCACGGCCCGGGCCAGGCCCACGATGCCGGCCACGTTCTCCGTGCCCGCCCGTCGGTTGCGCTCCTGCCCTCCCCCCAGCTGCTGGGGCAACAGGGGGGTGCGGGAGCGGACGTAAAGGGCGCCCACCCCTTTGGGACCGTAGCACTTGTGGGCCCCTATGGTCAGCATGTCCACCCCCAGATGGCCCACGTCGATGTCCAAGGTGCCCACCGCCTGCACGGCATCGGTGTGGAACACCGCGCGGGGGTTGCGGGCCTTGACGATGCGCACCGCCTCGGCGATGGGCTGGATGGTGCCCACCTCGTTGTTGACGTACATGAGGGAGACCAGGACGGTCTCCGGCCCCACGGCCTCCTCCAGGGCCGCCAGGTCCACCAGCCCTTCCCCATCCACCGGCAGGTAGGTGACCTGAAAGCCCTCCTTCTCCAGTCGCTCCGCAGGGTGGAGGACGGAGTGGTGCTCAATGGCCGAAGTGACGATGTGGTGGCCGCGGCCCCGCAGGGCATAGGCTACCCCCCGCAGGGCCAGGTTGTTGGCCTCTGTGGCCCCAGAGGTGAAGATGATCTCCTGCGGCCGACACCCCAGGACGCGGGCCAGGGCCCGCCGGGCCTCCTCCAGCCCCTTCCTGGCCTCCTGGGCCTCCAGGTAGACGCTGGAGGGGTTCCCCCAATGGCGGGTAAGATAAGGGAGCATGGCCTCCAGCACCCTGGGGTCCAGGGGCGTGGTGGCGGCATGGTCCAAATAAATACGCTCCATACTTCCCTTATGGCACCCTACCACTACCCCAGGGGGCCGTCAAGGGCGCCCCTCCTTGCGCCCACCCCCAGGATGTGTTACACTGGGGACGGCTAAGGGAGATTTTGACAGTCAAATGTTGGCAAACACGCCGGAGGGCGGGAGGAAGGCGATGCCAAGGGAGCGGCGGGTCATCTCGCGGGAGACGGGGATTGAGGAGCGGGAGTACAAGTGGGGGTTTGTCATCCCCATCCAGGAGGAGGTGGTCCCCAAGGGCCTGGACGAGGACATCGTCCGCCTCATCTCCCGCAAGAAGGGGGAGCCCCAGTGGATGACGGAGTGGCGGCTCAGGGCTTACCGCTACTGGCGCTCCCTGGGCTATGTGGAGCCCAAGTGGGCCAAGATCTATCACCCGCCCATCGACTTCCAGGACATCGTCTACTATGCGGCCCCCGCCGAGCGCCCCAAGAGCCTGGAGGACATCGACCCTGAGCTGAGGCGGGCCTTCGACAAGCTGGGCATCCCTCTGGAGGAGCAGAAGCGGCTGGCGGGGGTGGCGGTGGACGCCGTCCTGGACTCGGCCTCTGTGGCCACCACCTTCCAGAAGAAGCTAGAAGACCTGGGCATCATCTTCTGCCCCATCTCCGAGGCCATCCAGAGGTACCCCGACCTGGTGCGCCAGTACTTGGGCTCGGTGGTCCCTTACACCGATAATTTCTATGCCGCCCTCAACTCGGCGGTCTTCTCCGATGGCACCTTCATCTACGTGCCTCCCGGCGTGCGGTGCCCCATGGACCTTATGACCTACTTCCGCATCAACGAGGCGGAGGTAGGGCAGTTCGAGCGCACCCTCATCATCGCCGACCGGGGCTCCTATGTGAGCTATCTGGAGGGGTGCACGGCCCCCATCCGCAAGCGCCACCAGCTGCATGCGGCGGTGGTGGAGCTCATCGCCCTGGACGAGGCGGAGATCAAGTACTCCACCCTCCAGAACTGGTACCCGGGGGACAAGGAGGGGCGGGGTGGGGTGTACAACTTCGTCACCAAGCGGGGCATCTGCCTGGGCAAGAACTCCAAGATATCGTGGACGCAGGTGGAGACGGGCTCGGCCATTACCTGGAAGTACCCCAGCGTCATCCTCAAGGGCGACCACTCGGTGGGGGAGTTCTACTCCGTGGCCCTGGTCAACCATTACCAGCAGGCGGACACGGGCACCAAGATGATCCACATCGGCCGGAACACCCGCAGCACCATCATCGCCAAGGGCATCTCCGCCGGCCACGGCCAGAACACCTATCGCGGGCTGGTGAAGATCATGCCCTCGGCAGACCATGCCCGCAACTTCACCCGCTGCGACTCTTTGCTCATCGGCAGCAAGTGTGGGGCCCACACCGTGCCCTATCTGGAGGTGCGCAACCCCACGGCCCGCATCGAGCATGAGGCCACCACCTCCAAGGTCTCAGAGGAGCAGCTGTTTTACCTCATGAGCCGGGGCATATCAGAAGAGGATGCCCAGTACATGATCATCAACGGCTTTTGCCGGGGCGTCTTCCAGGAGCTGCCCTTCGAGTTCGCCATGGAGGCCTCCCAGCTGTTGCGGGTGAGCCTGGAGGGCACGGTAGGCTAAGGAGGGGGCCATGGCCGGCGAGACCATCTTGGAGATAAAGGGCCTGCGGGCCGGCGCAGGGGGGGTGGAGATCCTCCGGGGCATCGACCTCACGGTGCGTCTGGGGGAGGTCCACGCCGTCATGGGGCCCAATGGCTCGGGCAAGAGCACCCTGGTCAACGTCCTGGCCGGCAAGCCCGACTACGAGGTATACGCCGGGCAGGTTCTATACAAGGGCATGGACCTCCTCTCCCTGGCCCCCGAGGAGCGGGCGCGAGAGGGCATCTTCTTGGCCTTCCAGTATCCGGTGGAGGTGCCCGGGGTGCGGGTGCGGGAGTTCTTGCGGGCGGCCCTGGACGCCATGCGGGAGCACCGGGGCCTGGAGAAGCTCTCGGTCAAGGACTTTAACCGCCTCCTGCAGGAGAAGGTGCGGGAGATGGGCATGGGACAGGAGTTTCTGCGCCGCAACGTCAATGAGGGCTTCTCGGGAGGGGAGAAGAAGCGGCACGAGATCCTCCAGCTCCTCCTCCTGGACCCCACCCTGGCCCTTCTGGACGAGACGGACTCCGGCCTGGACATTGATGCCCTGAAGGTGGTGGCCCAGGGCATCAACCGCTTCCGGGGCCCCCAGAAGGCCATCCTTTTGGTCACCCACTACCAGCGGATCCTCAACTATGTGGAGCCGGATCAGGTGCATGTGCTCATGGACGGGCGCATCGTGGCCTCGGGGGGGCGGGAGCTGGCCCTGGAGGTGGAGGGCAAGGGATACGAATGGCTGCGGCAGGCAGTGGAGCGTTAGCCATGGCCCAGGCCCCCGCCGTCTACGAGACCTATGTGGAGCAGTTCCGGGAGCAGGCCCAGCGTCTTGCCCTGCCTCCTTGGCTAGCGGAGAGGCGACAGGAGGCCCTGGGGCGCTTCTTGGACCTGGGCTTCCCCACCGCCCGCAAGGGCAACGAGCCCTGGAAGTATACTGACCTGCGTCCCCTGGCTGCCATCCCCTTCCGCTCCCCGCCCACGGGAGAGGTGGGGGGGAGTCAGTGGCGACGCCTCTTGCCCTGGTCGCCGGCCTGGGAGGTGGCGGTGATGGTTGGGGGGAGGTGGGCGCCCCGCCTCGCCCACCTGCGGGGCGAGGGGGTGGAGGTGTGGCCCCTGGCCCAGGCCTTGGACCACAGGCCCCAGGCCCTGGAGGAGTACCTGGGGCAGGGCGCCATCTACCACGACGACCCCTTCGCCGCTTTGAACACCGCCCTCTTCCAGGACCTGGTGCTGGTGCGGGTGCCGGCGGGGGTGGAGGCCCGTCGGCCTCTGCACGTGGCCTTTGTTGCCCCCCCTGGGGAGGCGCCCTATGCCCAGTACCCTCGCCTCCTGGTGGTGGTGGAAAGGGGGGCCCGCCTGCGTCTGGTGGAGTCCTATGTGGGCCTGGCCACCGGCGCCTATATGACGGCAGCGGTGACGGAGGTCTTCTTAGAGGAGGGGGCCTCCCTGGAGCACCATCGCCTCCTCCTGGAGGAGGGGGCTTATCACATCGGCCTCCTGCGGGTCTATCAGGCCCGGGACACCTCCCTGCGCTCCGTGTTCTTCGGGCGGGGGTGTCGTCTGGGCCGCCACGACCTGCGGGTGGAGCTGGACGGCCCCGGCGCCGAGGCCTATCTCTACGGCCTGTATGTGCTCCAGGGCCGGGAGCATCTGGACAATTACATCAACATTGACCACCTAAAGCCCCAGGGCACCAGCCGCCTCTATTACCGGGGCATCCTGGACGGGGCTTCCCATGCCATCTTTGGGGGCACCGTCTTTGTGCGGCCGGGGGCGGTGAAGACGGATGCCGAGCAGGAGGACAAGAACCTCCTCCTCTCGCCGGAGGCGGAGGTGGACTCCAAGCCCTCCCTGGAGATCTATGCCGATGACGTCAAGTGCGGCCATGGGGCGGCGGCGGGGGCAGTGGCCGAGGAGGCCCTGTTCTACATGCGCGCGCGGGGCCTGGACGAGGCCACGGCCACCCTCCTCCTCATCAAGGGGTTCGCCGCCGCCGTCCTGCAGGAGGTGCGCCTGCCCACCTTGCGGCGGTTCCTGGAGGGGGCCACCGTGGCCGCCCTGCCTAGGCTGCGGGTCCTGTCATGAGTGGGAGCGCCCCCCCTAACCCCTACCTGGGGCCCGACGGGGCCCTGAACGTGGCCCGCATCCGGGAGGACTTCCCCATCCTGCGGCGGCAGGTGCACGGGCGCCCCTTGATCTATCTGGACAACGCCGCCACCTCCCAGAAGCCGGTGCAAGTCATCGAGGCCCTCGCCGACTACTACCGGCGGTACAACGCCAACATCCACCGGGCCATCCACTGCCTGGGGGAAGAGGCCACGGCCGCCTATGAGGAGACGCGGGCCAAGGTGGCCAGGTTCATCGGCGCCCCCTCCCCAGAGTGTATCGTCTTTGTGCGCAACACCACGGAGGCCATAAACCTGGTGGCCTATACCTGGGGCCGGGCCCACATCGGCCCCGGGGACGAGATCGTGCTCACGGAGATGGAGCACCACTCCAACATGGTCCCCTGGCAGCGGCTGGCGCAAGAGAAGGGGGCCCACCTGCGCTACATCGGCATCAACGAGGAGCAGTGCCTGGACCTGGAGGGGTGGCCAGATCGCTACCTCAGCCAGCGCACCAAGCTGTTGGCCATCGCTCACGTCTCCAACGGGGTGGGCACCATCCACCCGCTGAAGGAGATGGTGGCCGAGGCCCGGCGGCGGGGCATCGTCACCCTGGTGGATGGGGCCCAGAGCGTGCCCCACATGCCTGTGGACGTGCAGGACTTGGGCTGCGACTTCCTGGCCTTCTCCGCCCACAAGATGCTGGGCCCCACGGGGGTGGGGGTGCTGTATGCCCGGCGGGAGCTGTTGGAGGAGATGGAGCCCTTCCTCTCCGGTGGCGAGATGATCAGCCGGGTCACCCTAGAGGGGGCCCAGTGGGCGCCGGTGCCCTGGAAGTTCGAGGCCGGCACCCCCAACATCGCCGATGTCATCGCCTTTGGGGCGGCGGTGGACTATCTGACCGGCCTGGGCATGGAGCGGGTGCGGGCCCATGAGATGGAGCTCACCGCCTATGCCCTGGCCCGCCTCCGCCAGCTAGAGGACATCGTCATCTATGGGCCGGGGGATGTGGCCCGGCGGGGGGGTGTGGTCTCCTTCAACCTGCCCCACATCCACCCCCACGACCTGGGCACCATGTTGGACCGCTATGGGGTGGCCATCCGCACCGGCCACCACTGCAACCAGCCTCTCATGCGTCGCCTGGGGGTGGCGGGCACGGCCCGCGCCAGCTTCTACGTGTATAATACCCTGGAAGAGGTGGACGTCCTGGTGGAGGCCATCCGCCAGGCCCAGGCCCGTTTCCGGTGAGGGGATGCTGGACCGGCAAGAGCTGCGGCGGCAAGAGGAGGCCCTGGACGAGCTCTACCGGGACATTATCCTGGAATATTACCGCAACCCCCGCAACCGCGGCTCCCTGCCTGCCCCCACGGTAGTCAAGGAAGGGGATAACCCCCTATGCGGGGACGAAGTGCGGCTAGAGCTCCTGGTGGAGGAAGGGGTCATAAGGGATGCCCGCTTCCAAGGCCAGGGGTGTTCCATCTCCCAGGCCTCGGCCTCCATGCTTACGGAGGCCGTGCGTGGGCTCTCCCTGCAGGAGGCCCATCGCCTGTATCGTCGCTTCCACGCCCTCATGACCGACCAGGACACGGGGGAGGGCCCGGAGCTGGGCGACCTGGAGGCCCTTTCGGGGGTGCGGCGGTTCCCGGTGCGGGTCAAGTGCGCCACTTTGGCCTGGCACGTCCTGGAGGAGGCCCTCAAGGCCCTGGGCCTATCTGGGACATGAGGGCCAGGAGGGCCTCCCGCGCCCCTTTTCTCCCCTCCACGGCGGCGGCCACCGCCTCCACCATGGGGGCTTGCAGGCCCCGCTCCTGTACCAGGGCCCGCACGGGGGCCAGGGCCTGCACCCCCTCCACGGTGGTCCTCTCCAGGTAGGCGCGCCAGGGCCCGCCCCGCCCCAGCAGCCGGCCCAGGGTCAGGTTGCGCCCCTTGCGGCTGTAGGCCGAGGCCAGGAGGTCCCCCAGCCCGGCGGGCCCGGCCACCGTCTCCAGTTGGGCCCCCAGGGCGGTGGCGATGCGGGCCATCTCCTGGAAGGCCAGGGAGGCCAGGGAGGCCTTGGCGTTGACCCCCAGGGCCTCGCCCATGCCTAGGGCGATGGCGTATATGTTCTTGAGGGTGGCGGCCATCTCCACCCCGCCCATGTCCTCGGTGATGAGCACCCGCACCCCGTCGCCGGCCAGCACCTGGCCTGCCCTATGGGCAGCCTCTGAGGGGCGGGAGGCTATCACCAGCACGGTAGGGCGCCGGCGCCCCACCTCGTGGGAGAGGGCAGGGCCGCCCATGGTGGCGATGCGGGCCTGGGGCAGCTCCTGGGCCAGGACCTCGCTCATGCGCAGGCAGGTCCCCTCCTCCAGCCCCTTGGCCACATTTAGGACAATGCCCCCCGAGGGCACCAAGGGGGAGAGACGGCGGGCCACCTCCCGCACCGCCCGCGAGGGCACGGCCACCACCGCCAGCTCTGCCCCCTGCATGGCCTCTTCTAGGTTGGAGGTGGCCTCCACCAGGCGCCGCAAGGGAACGCCGGGCAGGTAGCGGGGATTGCGCCGGCCCTGAGCGATGTGGGCCAGCACCTCCCCCTCAATGCCCCACATGGCCACCCGATGGCCGTGGCTGGCCATGAGCTGGGCCAGGGCCGTGCCTATGGCCCCCGTGCCCAGGACACATACCTTACAGCTCATGCCCGACGGAAAGTGTACGTCTCCAGGTCGCGGGCCACCAGGGTGTTGGCCAGGCCGGCAGTGGTGAACTCTCCCCCCAGATGGGTGAGGACCAGGAGGGTGCGGGGATGAATGCTACGCCGCAGGTGGAGGATGTCCTCCAGCCCCATGTGCTCCGGCCCTCTCTGGGCATAGGTGCAATCGACCACCAGGACGTCGGCCCCATGGGCCAGCTCCACCAGGGCGTAGGAGAGCTCGGCGTCGCCGCTATAGGCCAAGGTGAGGTCTGCTAGCTCCACCCGATAGCCGAAGGAGAGGAGCTTGCCGGTGGCGTGCTGCATGGCCCGGGCCCAGAGGCGCACCCCCGCCACCTCCAGGGGCCCATCCTCCCGCGCCTCTAGATAGATGCGACGGTACCCCACATCCTGATGCGAAAGGCCAGGGAAGCAGCGGTCCAGAAAGTCCTCCAAGAAGGCTTGCCCCCCGGGCGGGGTCACCAGATAAAGGTCATCGCGGCGAGGGCTGAGGTAGGCATACTCCAACACCAGGAAGGGGAGGCCCATGAAGTGGTCGCCATGGAAATGGGTGATGAACACCGCCCGCACCTGCGATGGGGGCACCCCTAGCCTCTTGAGGTGGGGCAGGACGGTGGGGGGACAATCGAAAAGGTAGGCCCTGTCGACCAAAAACCCGCTCCAGTAGCGGTGGGGGGTGGTAAAGGCGCTGCCCGTGCCAAGAAAGGTCACCTCGGCCATGACCCCTTCCATGTGCCCCCTGGCACGGGAGACAAGGCTAACCTCCCCCTCCTGAGGCCTGGACACCCATGCGTGGGGGGGATGGCCTTGGCTAGTCGGCGGAGGGCAGGACCTTGGGCTGCATCAGCTCCATAGGGGCACCGCAGCACTCCACAGAGCCATCGCCAGGCCGGATGCAGAGCACCTCGGTGCCGCAGCTGTTGCAGTGGTAGCGCTTGCCCAACTGGTTGGCCATGGCGACCACCTCCGCACCTAGCCCTTCATCTGCATGGGCTGGCCGCAGCAGACCAGCTGGCCCTCTCCCCCGCGGGTGACGATGAACTCACTGCCGCAGGCGTTGCACTGATAGCGCTTGCCCACCTGGTTAGCCATACCCCATCACCGCACAAGACAGATTTGGGGGCCGGCCCCTCACGCGAATATATAACCTGACTCTCTTGTGTGCGTCAATGGCCGGCCCTCTTCCTCTAGCGGGCGATGACCTTGCCCTCCATCTCGGTGGGGTGCACGGTGCAGTTGAAGTAGTACTCCCCAGGGGCCAGCCTGACGGTGATGGTCTCCTTGCTCGGTCCGGTGATGATATCCGTGCCCTTGATCTTCTCCCCCTTCTTCTTGGTCCAGATGACGAAGTCGTGGGGCACGCCGGTATCCTCGTTGACGAAGCGGATGGTGACATCGGTGTTGGCTGGGACGCGCAGCTCCTTGGTGTTGAACTTAAGGGTGGGGATGGCCTTGATCTCCACCACTCCTTCGCTGGGGGGAGGGGTGACTGCTGGCGTCTTCTGGGTGGTGCCCTCCTCCTGGGCGCAGGCCGCCACCAGAAGGGCGGCAGCGAGAGGGATGGCCAAGAGCCATAGGCCTTTACGCATCACCTCACCTTACCTCCAAGCCTTACTCTACGGTGATCACGCCCCACATCTGGGTGGGGTGGGCATCGCAGCGGAACACGTAGACCCCGGGCTGGTCCAGCCTGAACACGGCCTCCGCTCGCTCTCCCCTTTGGATGAGGGAGCCGTCGGCGGGCACAGCGAAGTCGTCCCCGCTGTTCCACTGGCCGTCGGGGCCGGCCGCCCGCAGGTTGTGGGGGTTCTGGCCCTGGTTGACGATCCTGATGCTCACCTCCTCTCCGGCCTTCACCTTCAGGTTATTGACCACAAAGAGGTTGTCTTGCATGCCCACCTCGATGACCCCGTCCTGGGGTTCGACGACCCGGGCCTGGATGGGCTGGGCCGTGGCTGGGATCTGGGGCTGGCCCGGGCTGGGGGTGGGGACGGGGCCAGCGGGGACGGCCAAGGCCGCCGCCGGGCGCTGGCCACAGGGCGGGGTGCCACCCTCCCCGGTGAGGGGGCCTTCCGGCGGCGGGATGGGCCCGTTGAACACCTGGGTGCCGGCGGCGTGGGGGGCGGCCTCGGTGCCGAAGACCCCCCTCTCCACCACGATCTCATTGCTGGGGTCCTGCACCGTGACCCCCCTCTTGTGGGGGGCGGGAGTCGTCCCCTCTACCCCTCTCTCTACGGTGATGGTGTCGGCCTCAGGGTCCACCGCCACCACCCGCAGAAGCTCGCCCTCGGCTTGGACGATGGTTCCCGCCCGCAAGTCGTCGGCGGCCTCCAGGTAGAGGACGGTGTCGGTGGCCGAGGCCGGCCTGGCCAGGGTGCTGGAGGCGGGGAAACTTCTGACCCGCACTACCTCGTCTTCGATGCGTAGGAGCTGGTCCACGCTCAGGCCCACGTGGGCGTCGTTGAGGCGGAGGACGGCATCGAAGACTGTCACGTCTGCCGTCAGGCGCAGGACCTCCCCTTGGGGGGTGCGGATGGTGTCGTACTCGTGGGCCAGCTCTATGGCCGCCTCCCAGCCCATCTCGCTCACCGCCTCCGGGTCATAGCTCACCTCGTCCCCCCAGCTGCCGGTGAGGAGGGTGATAAGCTGCTTTATCTGGGTATCGTTGAGGGTGCCGCCCTGGTCTTGGCCCCAGGGGGGCATGAGGGTACCCACCCGCCCACAGCGGATGGTGTCGTATAGGCGCTGGTAGAGGGGCTTGAGGGTGGTGGGCTCGGTGACCCGGTAGGCCTCTATGTTAAGGGGTGGCCCTGGCAGGTTGGGGTTCTCCAAGGCACCCTTGCCTGTGTCGCCGTGGCAGATGCGGCAGTTGAGGGCATAGAGTTTGCCGCCACGGATGGCGTTCTCCTCCGCCTGGCGGCGGGAGGCGTCTTGGGCCCGCGCGTTCTGGTCCCACACAAAGTAGATGCCCAGGGTGAGGACCAGAAGGAACATGAGGCCGATCATGATGTTTACTTGCTTGCTCGTGTTCATGGCCTCCGCCTACTCGTATTGGAAGCCGGGCACCCGTACCGCCCGCGCCGGGTTATCGCTCCCCCCCAGGACGGCATTGCCGGGCCCCGTGAGCACCACAATGCTTCCGTCCTCCTTGACCTCCACGGGGAAGGTGTCCAGGGGCCTGGGGGCCGGGCCGAAGACCCGGATGCCCCCTTCCTTGGTGAAGGTGGAGCCATGGCAGGGACAGCGGAACCAGCCCTTGCGCCCCAAAAAGACGAAGTCCGGCCGCCAGGGCACCGTGCACCCCAGGTGGGGGCACTTCCACCATAGGGCGATGACCCCCCCATTGGTCTCCTCCCCGTTGGGGGTCACCCCCGGGCGCAGGTGCACCAGCCAGAACCGACCCTCGAAGATGCGCACCGGGTCAGCCCCGGGCTCGGGGATGGCGCTCTTGGGCACCGGCACCGGCCCGCCAAACCCCCGCACCTTCCTGGGATATAGGAAGTCCAGCTGAGGCCCAAAGATGCCCAAGAAGGCCAGCCCCAGGGCCGTCCAGAACCCCCCCAACACAAATACCCGCCGCGAAACCAGGGGCTTGCCCTGGGGGGCGGGAGTGGCCACCGGCGTGGTCACCTCCCCCGGCCGCGGGCCCAGGCCCCGCCGCTGGGCTACGGTTCCCCGCGCCTCCGGCGCTACCTCCAGCTGTGGCTCCTGCCCCTCCTCGGCCATGACCCTTCACCTCCTCCCCCTCAAAGGCTACCGGGGCCCACCCTCATGCTATGCGTAAACCCCACCCCCATGCAAGGGGTATAACACCAGAGGGCAGGGGGGACGCTGCTCATGGGCATCCTGGCGGGGCAGGGACGGTGCCGCAGTCCACCCGCAGGTCGGTGGGGGGGATGAGGGCCTGCCCGGGGCCCCGGAAGAAGCTCCCCACGATGGTCAGGGCCAGGTAGGAAGCGAGGGCCCCGGTGAACAGGACGATCATCACGTCCCTGGTGGTGCGCACCCAGCCCACCCGGAACAGGACATATACCCACAAGAAGGCCAGGCCGAACACCAACAGCAGGGGGATGACCTGCTCCACCATCACCGCCGCCACGTTGATGTTCATGTCCCCCCACAGGTGGAGGTTCTTGAAGCGGAGCTCCGATATCCCTCCCAGCTTGGGCAGGGGGAAGCGCCAGTCCTGGGGCCAGTCGAAGTCGCCGATGCTGAACCGGAGGCGGGTCTGGAGCTCCCGCACCCCTCCCAGGCCCTCCGCCCCCCCGGCAAGACAGGGCGGCCAGTGGTGGAGTTTCTCCTCGTCGCAGGTGGGGAAGAAGCGGGTCAGCCGCTCGAACTTGCCGGCGTCGAACAGGATCAGGAGCCAGGTGACGGCCATGGCAAATATAGCGGTGACCACCGTCAGGCGTACAGAGTAGCGGGTGCCAAACCATACCCCCTGCCCCTCGTTGCTACGGTCGATGTAGGGGATGATGACCAGGAAGAGGAGGAAGATGCCTGGCAAGAGCACCCCCGCCCAGGCCTTGTCCATATGCAGGAGGAGCTCCTGCAGGTTCAGGAAGTACCAGGGGGCCTTGGAGGGGTTGGGGGTGATGTTGGGGTTGGCCTGGTTCAGGAGGGGGGCGTTGATGAACACCGAGAGGAGGATAAAGGTGAACAGGAAGAGGACAGCGGACACGAACTCCGGAAATAGGAGGTCGGGCCACACCAGCACCTCCTCCTCCCGCTCCCGCCGCGGGCGCGGCGGGGCGGCGGGGCGGGGGGCTGGCCTTCTCACCTCTATGGCCATGGCCTCACCTCACAGGGGCCGTGCCAACCCCCCGTCGCGGCGAATGCGCCAGAAGTGCACGGCCATAAGGATGGCCGAAAGGAGGGGCAGGCCCAGCACATGCAGGGTGTAGAACCGGATGAGGGCGTTCTGGCCGATCTCAAAGCCCCCAAACAACACCTGCTGCACCTCGTCCCCAAAGTAGGGGGTGGAGCCACCGATGCCGTGGCCCACGGTGATGGCCCAGATGGCCAGCTGGTCCCAGGGCAAAAGATAGCCGGTGAAGCTCATAAGAAGGGTGAGGAATAGGAGGGCCACCCCCACCACCCAGTTGAACTCCCGCGGCGGCTTATAGGCCCCGGTGTAGAACACGCGCATCATGTGCAAAAACACCAGGATGACCATGCCGTGGGCCGTCCACCGATGCAGGTTGCGCATAAGGAACCCAAACCGCACGTTGGTCTCCAGGGCGGCGATGTCCTGCCAGGCCCGGTTGACGTCCGGGACATAGTAGAACATGAGGAGGACCCCGGTGATGGTCAGGATGATGAACATGAAAAAGGAGAGCCCCCCCAGGCAGTAGGTGTGGGTCACCTTGGCATGGGTGCGATGGATGCGGGTGGGATGCAAGTGTAAAAAGACGTTAGTTGCTACTACTAGCATCTGGTTGCGGGGGGTGTTGGGGTAGCCGGAGCGGAAGATGGAGCGCCAGATGTAGTTGTGGAACAGACGGTCGTACAGGCGGTCGCGCCAGATGGCCAGGCGCTCCTGCCAGTTGCGCGGCCTTCCCGGCTCCTCGTACACGGCCATGGCCTCTTACCTCTCCCACCACTTGCCCAAAAGGACCATGATGCTCATGGAGCCTACGATGGTGGCCAACACCGCCAGAAACTCAAAGCCCTCAGGGACATGGCGCATGATGATGGCTAGGGCTTCCGCCATTGCGACCATGAGCGTCCGATTTGTGAAACGTCTTGCAAAGTCCAAGTTAACACTGGCCTCCTTTAGTGTCAAGGCCCCTGTGGGGCCTTGGTGGTCAGGGGGCGCCAGGGGCGCTCCCGCAGGAGGCGCAGGATGCCCCGCAGGTCTTGGGCCACCGTGGGCAGGACGCGCACGCGGGAGTCGGGGTCTTCTTGCCAGCGCACAGGCACCTCGGCGATGCGCAGGCCGGCCCTCTCGGCCAGCACCAAAAGCTCGGTGTCGAAGAACCACCCCTCGTCCTTGGTGAGGGGCAGGAGGGCTTGGGCCACCTGGCGATGGAGGGCCTTGAACCCGCACTGGGCGTCGGTGAAGTGCACGTGCAGGGTGGCCTTGAGGAGGAGCATGTAGGCGCGGGAGAGGGCCGTGCGGCGCAGGGAGCGCCGCACCTGGGCCCCCCGGGCCAGGCGGGAGCCGATGGCCAGGTGGTAGCCTTCCTCGGCCACCGCCCGCACCAGGGCAGGGAAGGCCGAGAGGTCGGTGGAGAGGTCCACGTCCATATAGCTCACCACGTCGGCCTGGGAGCGGCCCCAGGCGGTGCGCAGGGCGATACCCCGCCCCTTGCGCTCGATGCGCAGGTATTCCACCTGGGGCAGGCGGCGGCAAAGCTCCTGGGCCACCTCCGGCGTGGCATCGGTACTGGCGTTATCGGCGATGATGACGC
>FWWL01001053.1_pt1 | contig 15719 bp, 16 predicted proteins | sample 2228331 | NCBI WGS metagenome assembly FWWL01 (sample SAMEA103939775, study PRJEB20133) | metagenome
CGGGGCCGGTTTGCCCAGCATTTTGTTACCGGTTCGCTGAAATTCCAGTTACTTTCGCGGTCTTTATTGGTGATGTCTGTGTTACTGCTGCTGATTGGTGTATTTCAATATATTTTCATGCAGCAATTTCTATATAAGAACAAGGCGGAAACGATTCGCAACCAGCTTGCGACGTTACCTCTCAATACGTGGCAGCGGGCAGGGGAATTTCCGGATCGAGGCCAGAATCCTTTTATGCCCAGACGAGACACTAACGGTGGTAACCGTTCGGACAATACGGGAGGAGAGTTTCCCCGAATTTTCGTTCCTGATTTATCCATTGCTTTGATCGATAGTGAAGGGACTTACAAGCAGTTGTCTTCAGAAAGTGGATCCTCGCCTTTGCAGCTTTCGAAGGAGGAATATCAGGAATTATTGAAAATGAAAGAGAAACAATGCTAGTAGCAGAAATTGACGGTGAAGTGGTTGGAGTGATAGTGTTCTCATCTCGTAATCTAATACGATTATCGCATACTGGTTCCATCTCAATGATGATAAAAAAAGAACACAGAAATATGGGTATAGGTAAGTTATTGTTAAAAGAGTTGTTGGCTTGGGCAGAACAAAATCCACTTATAGAAAAGGTTTCCTTAGGCGTGTTTTCAACAAATCATAGAGCAATAGCTTTATACAAAAATTTGGGATTTGTTGAGGAAGGACGTAAAATTAAAGAGTACAAGCTAAATAATGATGTTTATTTAGATGATATTCTTATGTATAAATTTGTTTAAGTGTATTCTATATTCATGCAGAAAGGACCCAAAAAGGTCCTTTTTTATGGTGCTATTGGGCAGTATAATGATAATGTTTAATCTTTAATAACTGGAAAGTAAAAAATGCAGCTAACTCATAAGAGGAAGCTGCATTTTTGTATTATCATTTTAATCTCGTTTTACCAAGGCTCTCAACACGAACAAGGCATTCGCCGGTCGTTCTGCAATACGACGAGTGAAGTAACCGTACCAGTCATCTCCGAACGGAGTGTAGACGCGAACCTTATAGCCTTCTTTTGCTAATTCACGTTGCAGGCTGCCACGCACACCATATAGCATTTGGAACTCGAATTGACTGTTCGGGATGTTGTTTTGCTTAACGAATTGCTTCGTATGATTGATTAGATTATGATCGTGAGTCGCTATGGCTGTATAGTTCCCGTTTTTCAGGTGAAGTTCCACAAGGCGAATGTAGTTGTCATCAACACTCTTCTTATCCTGGAAAGCCACTTCTTTCGGTTCCTTATAAGCTCCCTTAACGATTCGAAGATTAGCACCTAATGCACCTAAATCCTTCACGTCCTGCTCGGTACGATATAAATACGATTGGACAACGAGTCCAATATGCTCCTTACCATACTTCGCAAAAAGCTTCTTGAAAATATCGATCGTAACGTCAGTTACCGGAGAATCTTCCATATCAATACGGACGAAGTTGTTATACTTTGTAGCAATTCCAACAATACGATCCATGTTTTCATAACAGAATTCCTTATCGAGGTTTAGCCCTAATTGTGTCATCTTAACAGACACGTTAGAATCAACGCCCGCTGCTGCAATTGCAGGGAAAATGTTGATTGCTTCTTGAGTTGCATCTAACGCTTCTTGTTTGTTCGCAACGAACTCACCTAGGTGATCGAGTGTAACAACCAAACCGTCCTTATTTAATCCCTTCACAATCTCAATAGACTCATCCAACATTTCACCAGCAACGAAACGTCTCGCACCTATCTTCATACCGTATTTGTTAACGAACCCGGAAACAGCACGATTTCCTGCAACAGTTAAAACTGTTTTTCGCATTAATTGATCAAAAGCCATTTAATTCTCCCTCGTTTCTTTACATATAAAAACCATATCTTCGTAATATAAAATGACATATAAAAACCGTAGATAATTATATATCATTATGTGTCAAATCAGCAATGTTCATTTATTGGAGGAAAGGTTTTTAATTTCCTGCTTATACTATTTGAAGTCCTTCCTTCCTTGCGGTACAATAGAAGAGGTGTTTTTTAGGTTATATTTGCTTAACAAAAAGGAGGCCATATTCCATGGTAGAATATCGCAATGAACCATTTACGGATTTTTCTAATGAAGAGAATAAAAAAGCGTTCCAGGCTGCTTTAGATCAAGTAACAGCTGAGCTTGGTAAAGATTATGATTTAATTATTGGTGGCGAACGGATTAAGACCGATGCGAAGATTACATCGATTAACCCTGCAAATAAAGACGAAGTTGTAGGAACCGTATCAAAAGCAAATCAGGCTTTGGCAGAAAAGGCGATGCAAGTCGCTGTTGAAACGTTTGCATCATGGAAGCAGCTTACGATGGAAGCTCGTTCCAAGTACTTATTCCGTGCTGCAGCGATTATGCGCCGTCGCAAGCATGAGTTCTCTGCATGGCTCGTATACGAATCAGGTAAATCATGGGCGGAAGCAGATGGAGACACAGCGGAAGCGATCGATTTCATGGAATTTTATGCACGTGAAGCGGTTCGTCTTGGCGAACGCCAACCACTCACCCGTATTGACGGTGAAGACAATAACTTAACGTACGTTCCACTTGGAGTAGGTGTTGTCATCCCTCCTTGGAATTTCCCGAACGCAATCATGGTAGGAATGACGACAGCATCTCTCGTTTCCGGAAACACAGTCGTATTGAAGCCAGCGAGTACTACACCAGTTATTGCAGCTAAGTTCATGGAAATACTTAAAGATGCAGGGGTTCCGGATGGCGTTGTTAACTTCTTGCCAGGTAGCGGAAGTGAAGTAGGCGATTATCTCGTTGATCATCCAATGACGCGTTATATCAGCTTCACAGGTTCACGTGATGTTGGTCTTCGAATCAATGAACGTGCAGCCAAGAAAGCAGAAGGTCAAAAGTGGTTGAAGCGTGTTGTCGCTGAAATGGGTGGTAAAGATACGATCGTAGTCGATAAGGACGCTGACCTTGAAGAAGCAGTGGCAGGAATCGTAGCTTCGGCATTCGGTTTCTCTGGTCAGAAGTGTTCTGCATGTTCACGCGCTGTTATTCATCAGGACGTTTACGATGAAGTGTTGGCAAAAGTGGTTGAAAAAACGAACAAGTTAACAGTAGGAAATCCGAAGGATTTATCTAATTACATGGGGCCAGTTATCGACGACAGTGCGTATAACAAAGTTCTAGAATATATTGAAATCGGTAAAAGCGAAGGACGTATCGCTGCCGGTGGTGAAAAGGCAGAAGGGAATGGGTACTTCATTCGCCCAACCGTTATCGCTGACGTTGCTCCAGATTCCCGCGTTTCACAAGAAGAAATATTCGGACCAGTCGTTGCTTTCATGAAGGCGAAGGATTACCAAGATGCGTTGGACATTGCCAACAATACGGAGTATGGCTTAACGGGTGCTGTTTATTCTCGCAACCGTGCTCACTTGGAGCAAGCTCGTGAAGAGTTTTTCGTAGGTAATCTTTATTTTAACCGTAAGTGTACAGGGGCACTCGTTGGTGTTCATCCGTTTGGTGGCTTTAACATGTCTGGTACGGATTCCAAAGCCGGTGGACGTGACTACTTGTTGCTGTTCACACAAGCGAAGCTTGTTTCAGAAAAGCTCTAATATAGAAGTATGTAATTTGACAGCCATCCGTTTACGGGTGGCTTTTTTTTACTTATTTTACAAAGGATAAGAAGAGATACAGTTGGGTCACACTATGAATAAAAAGAAGGAAGGAGTCATTCTTCCGTGGCCTACTTATTGTCCTTTATTCTTGCTTTTGGATTGGTTTATATTTTCGTTCCGATTATTCGATTCGGTGCTATTCGTTGGCAATTCGTAGATCTGCCTAACCATCGTAAAATACACGTCAAGCCAATGCCACTCATGGGTGGGTTAGCGATCTATCTCGGGTTTATTATCGCAATGATTACGTTTATAGGTACACACAATACCGTTGCCCTAGCTATTATTATCGGGGGGCTGATGATTGTTTCGATTGGGTTGTGGGATGATTGGTTTAAAAGCAGAGGAAAAGATTTACCAGCGTGGCCAAAGTTCATCGTTCAAATACTCGCAGGACTCGTTGTCGTAATGCTTTCCATTAGAATGGAGGGAATATCAAATCCATTCGGAAGAGGGGAAATGATTATTTTCCCGTATGCACTGTCCCTTATTGCAACATTGATTTGGGTCGTAGCGATTATGAACATGATGAATTTTTTAGATGGAGCTGACGGGTTAGCAAGTGGGATCAGTACAATATCGGGAACGACCCTTTTTATTATGACGTTATTACGTGGGCAAGAGAGTCTAGCTATTCTCTCGCTTATCCTCGTTGGAGCAAGCATCGGGTTTCTAAGGCACAACTTCCATCCAGCAAAAATTTTTATGGGTGATGCCGGATCGATGTTCATTGGTTTTACTCTAGCCGTCATATCGTTAGAAGGAACATTGAAAAGTGTCACGATGCTCTCCCTACTTATCACCATTCTAGCTCTAGGTGTACCCATATTTGATACGTTATACGTCATGCTCATGCGTATTATTAAGCGTAAGCCATTGCATCATGCTGATCGTAGTCATGCCCATCATCGCTTACTGAAGCGAGGATTAACTCAACGGCAAACAGTAATGGTTCTTTACATGTTCAGCATTGGATTCTCGATTCTGTCGTTAATGACGATGTGGCTGTACCGTTGAATAACCACGGATTTATCCGTAAAATGTGTGCTTGCCCAGTACATTCCTCTTAAGTTGTACATACGATAAATACTGAAAGCTGCTTTTACCAAGCTTTCGAAGTAGTACTTTGAAGGAGGGTAAAAATGGGATTCGGTGGAGGATTTTTTAATAACGACAACTCATTTTTGTGGATCATTATTATCGTAATTATCATCTTTGCGTTTATTGATTTTGATTAATGAGAATAGAGGGAGCCGATGGTTCCTTCTTTTTTTTGTATGATATTTTGGGCACTTTGAAGATAGGCAAGTTGTGCAAATGTGCATAGGATATAGTAGTCATATAACCTATGGAGGGATTAATATGAGTGTAAGTAAAAAGAGGAATCGCAGCGTATCGAAGCCGAGAACATCTCAAGCGATCAGCCCAGTAACTTCCGACACATCTAGAAAGAAAAAAGGGTTGTTAGGCGGATTAGGATTAAATTTAGGCAATTTCAATTTCGGTTCGATTAAGACGAAGGTTTCGGAAACAAATCAATTTTTACAAGAGTTAAATAGCGTAATTACAACAGCCGATCATCTTCGTGGTTATGTGGGTGCTTTCGCGAAGAAAGAAACAGCAGAAAAGCAGGAGCTTCAACATGGACACAATTTCCCGAACTTCGTACGTCGAGGAGATAAACCGCCGCAGTGGTAAAAGACAAAAAAATCGGTCAACAGCCGATTTTTTTGTTGTAGAAATATTCTTCAAAGTCGCTTAGTTGCGGCACTTATCGTGATTTGATAAGATGATGGTGATTGTATTTAAGTGAATCTATTGAGAATAACTGGAGGCGTACTGCCATGACCATATCGATTCGAGACGTAGAACATGTAGCCAACTTGGCACGGCTTCACGTTAATGAACAGGATAAAGCACGATTAGCACAACAATTAAACAATATTTTAACATTTGTAAATAAATTAAATGAGCTGGATACCGCATCGGTTGAACCGACAAGTCATCCGTTTAAGCTTGTGAATGTCATGCGTGAAGACGACGTACACGAAATGTTGCCACGGGATAAAGCGTTGTTAAATGCACCGAAGCAAGAAGATGGTCAATTCCGAGTGCCTGCCGTATTAGAAGGGTCAGGTGGCGCATAATGTCTTTATTAAATAGACGGTTAATGGAATTACATAACGATATCGCTAACAAAGAAGTATCGGTTACTGAAGTCGTTCAATCTTCCTTACAACGGATTGATGAAGTGGACGGTCGAGTGAAAGCATTTCTTCGTACTTGCGAAGAACATGCGTTAAACCGTGCAAAACAGTTGGACGAGCAGTTCGCAACGAATAGTGAAATGGGATTGCTAGCAGGAATGCCAGCTGCGATTAAAGATAATATCAATACGAAGGGAATTACGACGACGTGCGGCAGTAAAATCCTTTCTAACTACGAACCCGTGTATGATGCTACCGTCATGAAAAGGTTATTTGCGTCAGATGCCGTTATGGTTGGGAAAACCAATATGGACGAATTCGCGATGGGTTCTTCCACGGAGAACTCTGGCTTTCATCCGACGCATAACCCTTGGAACCTTGACCATGTACCTGGAGGCTCTAGTGGCGGTTCGGCTGCAGCTGTTTCGGCAGGTGAAGTCTACTTCGCCCTAGGATCAGATACAGGTGGATCCGTGCGTCAACCTGCTGCCTACTGTGGTGTTGTCGGGTTAAAGCCAACGTATGGCCTTGTTTCCCGGTTCGGTCTCGTCGCCTTTGCGTCTTCACTTGATCAAATCGGACCGCTAACGAAGAACGTCGAGGATTCCGCTTACGTATTGCAAAGCATAGCGGGTTATGACGAGCATGATTCAACGTCCGCTAACGTTGCGATTCCAGACTATATTTCCGCTTTATCCGGCGACGTAAAAGGGCTTAAGATTGGTGTACCTTCGGAGTATTTAGGAGAAGGGCTCAATCCGCATGTGAAGGAAAGAATAATGGAAGCTCTACGTGTACTCGAAAAGCTGGGAGCCGTATGGGAAGAAGTTTCCCTGCCTCATTCAGACTATGCGATTGCTACCTATTATTTGATTGCTCCTGCGGAAGCGTCTTCCAACTTAGCAAGATATGACGGTGTCAGGTACGGAGTCCGAACAGACTCAGCAGAGAACTTAATCGACCTGTATAAAAAGACGAGAAGTGAAGGCTTCGGAGAAGAAGTGAAACGCCGAATTATGCTCGGAACGTATGCGTTAAGTTCAGGTTATTACGATGCGTACTATGTGAAAGCACAAAAAGTACGTACGCTCATTAAACAAGATTTTGAGAAAGTGTTTGAGAAGTACGATGTCATTATTGGCCCATCTGCACCGACGACTGCCTTTAAGATTGTCGAGAAGACAGAAGATCCGTTAACGATGTACTTAAACGATATTTATACGATCCCTGTGAATTTAGCAGGTATTCCGGCGATTTCTGTACCGTGTGGGTTGGTAGACGGTATGCCCGTAGGTCTGCAAATCATCGGAAAAGCGTTTGATGAATCAACGATATTGCGCGTCGCTCACGCGTTTGAACAACATACAGAACATCACAAGTTACGTCCAACATTGTAGAAAAGCGAATGATTTCGAAGGTTGTTTTCTTCGGAGACATTTCAGGAGGAATATATATGGCTTATGAAACGGTAATCGGACTTGAAGTCCACGTCGAGCTTTCGACAAATACGAAAATCTTTTGTGGATGCTCTACCGAATTCGGAGCGCCTCCAAACACGCATACATGCCCAGTCTGTCTCGGACATCCTGGTGTTCTTCCTGTTTTGAACAGGGTTGCCGTTGAATATGCGATGAAAGCAGCGATTGCACTCCATTGTGAAGTCGCTGAAAACTGTAAATTTGACCGTAAAAATTACTTTTACCCTGACTCTCCGAAAGCTTACCAGATTTCTCAATTCGATCAGCCGATCGGACAAAAGGGATGGATCGAGATAGAAGTGAATGGGGAGACGAAACGAATCGGCATTACGCGTATTCATTTAGAGGAAGATGCCGGGAAATTGACGCATATGGAAGGAAAAGATTATTCCCTCGTTGATTTCAACCGTGTAGGTACACCTTTAGTTGAGATCGTATCCGAACCGGATTTAAGATCACCGGAAGAAGCACGTGCCTATTTAGAGAAATTGAAATCAATACTACAATACACCGAAGTGTCGGACGTGAAGATGGAAGAAGGATCGTTACGCTGTGATGCCAACGTGAGCATTCGTCCATTAGGGCAAGAAAAGCTCGGAACGCGGACAGAATTGAAAAATATGAATTCCTTCCGTGGTGTACAGCGTGGATTAGAATATGAGGTCATCCGCCAAACCGAGGTTGTCGAATCAGGAGCAGACGTCCTTCAGGAGACAAGACGTTGGGACGACGCGGCATCACGAACGATCGTCATGCGTGGGAAGGAAGAGGCTCACGATTATCGCTATTTTCCTGAACCCGATCTTGTTCGTCTATATATTGATGATGAATGGAAAGGACGTATCGCCGAGTCCATTCCAGAACTACCCGATGCAAGAAAATCCCGATACACATCACAATATGGTTTATCTTCTTACGATGCAGGTGTCATCACTTCCGCGAAACCTTTGGCGGAATTCTTCGATGCTACCCTAACTTACGCTAGCGATGCCAAGCCGGTTGTAAACTGGATAACAGGGGACTTAATGGCCTATATGAATACGAACAACGTAGAAATAGATGAAATTAAGGTTACACCTGAACATTTAGGTCGAATGATTGGGTTAATGGAGAAAGGTACGATTTCTTCGAAAATAGCAAAAAATGTGTTTAAACAAATGCTCGAAACCGGTCAATACCCAGAGGTAATTGTTGAAGAGCAAGGCCTCGTTCAAATATCCGATACGGGGGCTATTGGCGCAGCCGTTGATGAAATCCTTGCATCGAATCCACAATCCATTGAGGATTTGTTAAGTGGGAAGGAAAAGGCTCTTGGTTTCCTAGTAGGTCAAGTCATGAAGGCGACGAAAGGAAAAGCGAACCCGCAATTAGTCAATGAAATGATTCGTGAGAGAATTCAGTCATGAGACGGGCAAGATTAATCTATAATCCTACTTCAGGTCGAGAGGAGACGAAGAAGCAGCTTCCTGATATTCTAGAACGTTTAGAACAGGGAGGGCTTGAAGTCTCCTGTCATGCAACAACAGGTGAAGGGAGTGCAACGAGAGCAGCGAAGGAAGCGATTGATCGTCAGTTCGACGTCATTATCGCTTCGGGTGGAGATGGAACCTTATACGAAGTAATCAACGGTATTGCGGAGTCGCCGAAACGGCCTCAGCTTGGAATCATTCCAGGTGGTACGAGCAATGACTTCGCTAAAGCATTAGGTATTCCGAAGCAGTGGGATATAGCATGTGATATTATTACGGCAGGGAAGCCTCAGACAATAGATATCGGGAAAATGAATGAAAAATATTTCATTAACATAGCTGGCGGTGGACACATTACCGAGCTTACGTATGAAGTTCCGAGCAAACTGAAAACGATGTTCGGACAGCTCGCTTACTATGCGAAGGGCTTAGAAAAGCTCATTCCTTCAATTAAACCGATTCATGTTAAGATGGAAACGGCAGAACATGGGATTATTATTAATGAGGAGATCCAGCTTTTCCTCATTGCCAACAGCCATTCCGCTGGAGGATTCGATGAATTGGTGCCGATGGCTGATTTACAGGACGGATTGCTTGACTGTATCGTTATGAAAAAAACAAACCTAGCGGAGTTTGTTAGAATCGTCACGTTGGCAATTCGCGGAGAACATTTGGATGATCCGAATCTCGTCCATTTCCGCACATCTTCGATTAAGATCACATCGTCTGAACACGTTCAAATCAACTTAGACGGTGAGCTCGGAGGCTCGCTTCCGTGTACGTTTTCGGTCTTGCCACAGCATTTGGATATTTTCATGCCGGAACAATAATAAAGCAATCTATAAAGGCAGAAATCGATGTGAGCACACGCCGATTTCTGCCTTTTAATTATCGTATCGATCCACCACTATGGGTTGGAGAGCATACCTTTATATACCGCCGTTTGATTCGTCATCATTGCCCAACGTTGATTTCCATAATCGTAATGCCACCACTCGTTTTCATAGTTGGAAAACCCAACTGTGGTCATAATCGTATAAAGCAGCCTTCGATTATCTCGAATGATCTGTTCTTCGTCTGTTATCGACGGTCGTCTTTCGAACCATGCCGTTTCTGCTTTCTCCGTAAAGTCATCGAATTCTGTCCCCATATCCAACCAGCCTTCATCTCTTCCGATCGTAACGTCTATCGCGCCACCTGACATGTGAGGAGAAGGAGTGTCGATATTATCAGAGGGATACGCAACGAATTTAGCAACTTCACTTACTAATCGATCACCGGTGTATCCCGTTCTTTTTTCGATATTTTGCTTAATCATTTCGTACAATTCTCTCTGCACTTCATACGGTCGAAAGCCATCCAATGCAATAAGAAACAGTCCATCGGGCAACAGATTGGCTGCTTCGATGAGTTTACGCGCAGTTCCCTCACGTAAATAACATTTGTCCAATGCTCCGGAAATCCCTGTCTCATAATAGTACGAATGTATTTTGATTTTGGGTGATAGTCCAGCAATGGAGATAAGACGTTCATTGTTCTCTACAATCGGTAAGGAATGATAGGATATGTTATTTTCTTCTGGAGCAGGAATGGGTTTCAAGAAATACACCTCGATCTTCGGAAATGGTTCTTCCATTTTAACATGTTCCCCATATCAATTAGAATCAATTTCCAATCACAGGTTATGCTAAATACCAAGCGATTTTCTGTTCGATAGATGGAATTATACTGTTTAACGTTTGCTGTGGTAAAATAGCGTTACTTATACATAAATGAGGAGATTACATTGACGAAATTACAACCACCTGTACAGAAAAATCAGCAGGTCGAATTAGAGATACATGGTATAGGACACGAAGGTGAAGGTGTCGGAAGAGTAGAAGGATTCACGTTGTTTGTCCCTGGTGCATTACCAGGAGAACGGATTAAAGCAAAAGTGTTAAATGTGAAGAAGCAGTTCGGATTCGGTAAACTACTAGAAGTACTACATACAAGCGAAGACAGAGTCGAAGCACCGTGCCCGATTTACAGTCAATGCGGTGGATGCCAGCTACAACACTTGAGCTATGAGGCACAATTAAGACAGAAACGACAAACCGTAATCGATAGTCTAGAGCGTATCGGCAAAATTGAAGGTGTAACCGTACACCCGACGCTCGGTATGGACAACCCGTGGCAATACCGCAATAAGGGGCAAGTACCATTCGGAGAGGTCGAAGGCGGACTCGTTGCTGGATTTTATGCGAAGGGCAGCCATCGGATCATCGACATGGAATCATGTGCGATCCAACACGGTACGAATGATCTTGTCGTGCAACAAGTGAAAGCAATCGCGGGTCAGTTAGGGATTAAAGCCTATGATGAGGAATCTCAGAGAGGCTTGCTTCGTCATGTCGTCGTTCGGGTTGGGTTTAAGACAAACGATGTGATGGTCGTTCTTGTCATTAATGCCGACAACATTCCTGAACATCAAGCCAATGCACTAATTGAACATATTAGAAAAGAAGTACCCAATGTTAAGAGTATTGTCATAAACGTCAACAAAGAAAAGACGAACGTGATATTTGGAAGGAAGACCGTCGTTCTTTGGGGTGATGAAGTAATCCATGACTATATCGGTGACATTAAGTTTGCGATTTCAGCAAGATCGTTTTATCAAGTGAATCCTGTGCAGACGGAAGTGTTGTATGGCAAGGCTCTCGAGTATGCTGATCTGTCGGGAACGGAGACGGTCATTGATGCTTACTGCGGGATTGGGACGATATCATTATTTCTCGCGCAAAGAGCGAAGCGGGTATATGGTGTTGAGATTGTTCCTGAAGCGATTGCCGATGCGAAGAAAAATGCCAGGTTGAATGGTATTGAGAATGTGGATTTTGCAGTTGGTGAAGCAGAGAAGGTTATACCGTGGTGGTATTCGACTGGTGTGAAGGCAGACGTTATCTGCGTCGATCCACCACGTAAAGGGTGCGATCAGGCGTTGTTGGATACGATAATAGAGATGAAACCGAAACGGGTTGTGTATGTATCGTGTAATCCGAGTACGCTAGCGAGGGATTTGAAGATTCTTGAAGATGGTGGGTATAAGACGGTGGAAGTGCAACCGGTTGATATGTTCCCGCATACGGTGCATGTGGAAGTCGTTTGTTCCTTGGTATATAAGGGTTTTGAGTAGGTATTTAGGGGAGTTGGGGACGGATTGGGGACGAGAAAATTTCGAGTCCCTATTGCGTCTTATCCTTCTGATTATGAGTGTTATGTGCAAGAAATGTCTTACTCGGCTGATTAAGATAATACGGAACTTACTATTAGTAACGGCAAACAGCTAATTTATTTACGCAACTGACCAAAAGAACATCCGCGCGCTACTACGTGGATGTTCTTTTTTAGGACAAATTTTGATATTATGTGGTAAAATTATACTAATTCTTTCTAGACATAGATTTTGTAAGGTAGTCTTATAAATTCATAGGTGCGTATTAAATAGATAGAATAAACTACATGTAATTATTAAGTGATAGAAATAGCTTGATAAAGTAAAATTCGACTATTTAGGAGGATGCGTATGTATTTACCTATCATGAAGAACCGCGACGAAGAGTTAAGAGTTATTAGAGATATGAATGAATTCTTTGGAGATACACTAATTCCAATTATTGAAATTATTAGAGATGAATATGAAACGCAATATGAAATTGATGGCGATACTGGGGAGTACATATATGAACTTAAACTAGGGAAGAAAAATAAAACCAAGGTTAAATTAAAACCAAAGGACGTAGATATTAGGACTCTAGAAAAAATCCAAGAACGTCTCAACGGCAAAAATGCTTTTATTGACTTTTTTAGATTTAGCGATAACGAATATGAAAAAAAAGCATTTAAGGGAATGGAACTGTCATTTAAATTAAGTAGGGACTATTCTTACTACAAGCAAAGAATCTTACAAATTGGAAGTTACAGTGGGTTAATTCCCATAATTTCTATTAAAAGTGGTTTCAGGATAAGTGAACATGATCTAGTTAGACTCATAAATGAGTTGAGAAAAAATAATTCATCTATAGCTATTAGGATTACTGACAATTATTTAGAGGATTATTATGAATTGCTAGAAGAACAAATGAACCAAGAAGACTATATCATGTTAGACATAAAGGGTCAGCACGCTGATTCAAAGTTTATTGAAATTGAAGAACTACAAGAGTTGGAGACAGATGCAAAAAAAATCTTGCTTAATTCTCCTAGGTCTCGAGCTTATAAAAATGGAGAATATGAAAACCTAACCTTCACAAGTAGAATCGACAATAAGGTGGCAAGGCTATATAAGAACTATAATTTGAATGGTTTTGGTGATTTTGGAGGTTTAAAAGACGATTTGCCCGCGGAAAATGGAGGAAATGGAAAGGGGGCAGCATTAGGTTTAATATATTTGAAAGAAGAGAATGCATTCTATTCAGTAGTAAATTATGATACAAATATGGGGATGCGAGGATACAGATATGTCAGTACAGAGATTCTTAAGAGGCTACAGCTTCTCGATAGGGATAATGATTGTATTGCAATTAATAGAATTAAAAAAATGAAAGGAACGTTTGGAAGTTGGAAAACGTGGAACAATATTACACTTACTAGGTACATCCATCAACAAGCAAAAAAATAGAATGTTGCTTACATGTATACGACTTTGGGAGATAATAAATTTTTAAAAAACCATTGATAATCAATTTCTAAGATACTTGAGCTATTCTTTGCCAAAAAACTCCAGTTTTCGTGAAATTTAAACTTTAAGCATAGCTTGAATACCTTGTTTATTTCCTCAGCAGTTTTGTTGAGGAGTATGTAATTAACCATATCATCTTTAGTTTCGAAGTGCGGACATTCGTAGAAGGAGCCCAAATCTTTTTTTGTTAAAACTGACAACTGGGCCGCGGGAGAAATCTTATTTGAAGTGATAGCATGACGATTTTTTTTAAAAACATATTTTCCTGTTTTGGTAACGTAATAAGTATATATTCCACATTCTTCAGGAAGATATGGTAACATAATATTTTTATTATTGGCTGAACAAATTAGGTAAACCCTTTCAAACACTTGGCAATAGTCTTCCATTTGTTGGAGCAGTCTTCTTGGCGTGTCAAGTTCGGTTTTTATCTCATAAGCTATACTATTTCCGTTTATTTTACACAAGTCCAATCTACTTTTACCTACATTTAATTCAAATATAGAGACGTGGTTATTTGTTTTTAAGAGGAAATTATTAATAAAGGTAGATTTAATAGAAGTCTCATTGGGGTAGTGTTGTAAGAGAAATTCATTTAATGATTCTCTAACTGACAATTCTTTATTAAATTGAATAGGTAACTGTCCATCGAATGTATTTATGACTTTACGTTCAATAGTTTCGTTACTGAGAAAAGTAGAATATTGACTTGATAAAATCTTAGCATATTCAAAATAATCATTTTTCTTAAGCATTCTCCGCACCCCACTCTAAAGCAATTATATACATAAGGTGGGTTCAAATCCACATCGATAAAATTGACCTATGAGGTTAATTTGTGGTATTTTAGTTTATTGAGGAAAGGAAATTATAATGAAAATTTCTTACGCTAATAAAAAGTTAGAAAGTATATTAACTAATGAACGATTGATCAAAAAGGAATACACAGCATTTTACAAGAAAGTAATCAGCAGAATGTCTGAATTAAGAACTGCAAATAATTTGGATGAAATTTCTCACGCGCCACCACCTCGTCGGCATAAACTAGAGGGGGAATTTGAATGTTGGGGAATTGATGTTTCTAAAAATTATCGGATAGTTTTAAAACCTTCGGGTGATTGGAAAGAATCAGACTTAAGGACAATTTGTAATGTTGAGATATTAACAATTGAGGATTACCATTAGAAAGGAGGGAATATTATGGGGAATGAATTTATTGTCCCTACAGGGTTCGTTATTAAAGAATACCTAGATGATATTGGGATGAGTCAAAAAGAATGCTGCAAGCGCTTAGGAATAAGCGAAAAACATTTTTCCAATTTATTGAATGGAAAAAGTAGGTTGACTGAAGAAGTGGCAATAAAATTAGAAAAAATATTTCACCATGTATCAGCATCGTATTGGTTGAACTACGAAATTAAATACAGAGAATATCAAAAGAGAGAAGAAATGTACACCCAAATATATAGCAACGATGATCTAATTAAATTCTCGAAACGGTTTAAGTTTAACACCATATTTGGCGGTTTAGACTGGGATATAACTAAACAAGCAAATGAAATGTTGAAACTATTAAGGATTGGAAATTTCGAACAATTTGATGCCGTGTATTCAAATCTAAATGCTGATTTCATGGAGGATGGAGGCGAATTGGAATCAATCGCAATTTGGTTGAATTTGGCTAGAGAAGAAGTTGAAATACAAAATAAGGACTTATCTAATGTAAAGTACAGTAAAGAAAAACTAATTCAATCTTTGGGGAAATTTAAACTGCTTGCTTTAAATTCTGATTATGAAAGTTCGTTAAATAGTACTAGGAAATTATTAAATCGTCTCGGAGTTTATGTAGTTTTCATCAATGCAATAGAGAACAGTAAAGTAAGAGGCGCCTTAACAACTTATAAGAAAAACCCCGCGGTTTTTCTTAGTGGAAGATTTAAGACTCATGATCATGTATGGTTTGCAATGATGCACGAAATAGGTCACCTAATTAAACATTATGTACCGAACGAACCAATTGTAACTATCGAGAATGAGTTAGATGATCTACGGCCAAATAAAGACAATAAAGAAGAAGAAGCAAATGAATTCGCAAGAGTTTTTTTCATCGACAAGTCTGACTACAAAGTATTTATTAATTCAAAGAAACTA
>FWWL01006058.1_pt1 | contig 15719 bp, 6 predicted proteins | sample 2228331 | NCBI WGS metagenome assembly FWWL01 (sample SAMEA103939775, study PRJEB20133) | metagenome
TTCCGATCTTACCGCCCTTCTTCGCTGGAGTCCAGCGTCTGCCCCACGCACGTGGGGGTGAACCGGGGGATGTCAACAGGTCCGGGGAAATTTTTTTGTCTGCCCCACGCACGTGGGGGTGAACCGGTTAAGCAGGACGTGGCGATTGAAATGCTGGTCTGCCCCACGCACGTGGGGGTGAACCGAACTCGGCGGCGCGGTGGCTGGTGCCGTGGATCCGTCTGCCCCACGCACGTGGGGGTGAACCGTCAGGGACGGCCCAGAGCTACTCGGGCTCAAGTCTGCCCCACGCACGTGGGGGTGAACCGTCCGGAACGACGGGGTGTATGTGTGGCATGTGAGTCTGCCCCACGCACGTGGGGGTGAACCGCAAGTCTCTGGATCCGTGCACTCAGCGTGCGCCGGGCCGGTCCCACGGGTTGACGGCCGGCTGCCGGCGCCGCCCCCGACACCGCCTTTCCGCCCTGGAGACACCAGCATCCGGACGAGAACAGACGAGACTCTCTGCCATTGCCCGCCGGCTGCCCTCTTCCCCCGGGGCGCCCTCGTCTGCTACAATAGAAACATCCCTGCAGTCGGGGCAGTCCGTGGTGCGATGCGCCCCCGGACGAGGGTTGAGAACGGGGAGGGATATCACTTGGGCTTCGAACGTTACTTCGCGCTGCTTCGCCTGGTCGTCCGGGTAGCCACCGCGGTCGTGGGAGCCATCCTTGGCCAGGACAGGCGCTCATCGAGAACCATCTCCAGAACACGCTCCGGACGCTCTGCCCGCTTGCCGGAAAATCCCGGTAAGGCCGTCACCAGCGTGCGCACGGGTGGCATTCAGGAATCCCCCGGCTCCGTGGAGTCGGCTCACCCTCCGTCGCCTGCGCCGGGGACAGTGAAGCCGGAGGTCCCCTCCCCGGCTGCTGACGGGGCCGGGGAAGAGGTTCCCGTAAGCCCGGCCGCCCTGGCTCATGGCCCAGATCCCGCCGATGACTCCGGAAACCTCTGCCCTGCCGGAGGCAACGACGGAATCGGGATGGATTTCACGGCGGTGCTCGTGAGGCCGGGCAGCCCCCCGCAGGTCGAATCGAACGCAACAGCCGCCCCGTCCCGAGGAGACGACCAGCTCCCGGCAGAGACGGAATCGGAAAGCGAGCCCGACCGGATTCCGCCTGCCTCTCCGACAACCCCTGACGAGGGGCCGCCGCAGCCGGAGGAAAGTGCCGCTCCGTCCGGCCCCGCGGCACCGGTCGTGGAGAGCTCGCCTGTCGCCTCCTGTCCCATCGAAAACGCCGGGCGGGACGGCCTCTCAACAGAAAGCACTGAACGGGGGCACCGAACGGTGACGGTCACACGACCGCATCCAGGTGCCGGCAAAACCGCAAGCATCCCGGCGGAGCACCGGGGAGGCGGGGCGTTCCCCAGGGAAGCAGGCGACGGCAGAGGCGCCGTCGTCCGCACTCGCCAGAAAAGGGAACCGAGACTTGTGTGCCGGGAAGTCGGGCCGGTGTGGCGGCTGAGCGTCGAGGTTCCCGAGGACATCGCGGAGCTGGCATCCATCCGGGCGATGCAGGGAGGACGCGAACTGGAGCAGGAGTTCGACGAGGAGACGTCACGGTGGTCGCTGGCGAACCTCTCGGACGAAGTGGTGCTGGAATGGACGCCCTGTGAGGATGACGGGCCATCCACGGCGACCGTCACGCCGCCGGAGCCTCTCATCTTCAAGCTGAGCAAGGAGAGCGGTTGCAGGTCAGGGAGGATGGTCAGGTCGCTGTCGTCCGGAAGCTACCTCATCGTGCTGCACGAATCCGCGGGCAGCGTGACGATCGGTGAGGGAACGTGCTATCCCGAAGAGGTCTCCATCGAAGGATACAGGGCCTTCGTCATCCACACGGGGCGGGGAGAGCCGGTCCGCCTGGAAGGTCCGGGAAGCCGGAGGCCCACTCTGCCGATCTGTCAGTGGCCTTTTTCCCTCAGTGGCGAACGCATCCCGGACACCAGCGACAAAGGGCCCCTGTTCGTCGGAGAGCCCCCCGTCCTCGAGACTCCCGACGCGGGCAACTGGGACTGCGTCGGCAAGGTGGTGGTTGGCCTCGAAGGGCGAGGGCGCGGCAAGTGGAGGGACTGGTTCGTTCCCGAAGCCGGCGCGAAACGGCAGCCGCTGCCGTCTCACATCCGCACACTCAGGGCGGGATGGTTCTTCGTCAGGATATACGACCGCCAGGACCAGCTGCTTGACAGTTTGGATTTCCGTTATCTCCGTGACCTCGAGGCCATCGAGATCGTCCCTGACCCGTTCATCCCTGGCACGGACGGCCACAGGCCGGTGGATGTTGTCTTCCGTCATCCGGGCATTCTCTTCGTCGAGGCCGACGACGAAGTGACCGGCTTCCTCAGCGTGGAGAGCAGGCCGGATGCCTCCGTCGCGACCGTTCCCGCAGATCCGCAGATTACGGCCATCGGCTGGAGGCTCGGCCCGCCCGACCCCGACGGACCCCGGGCGGAAGTCCGCGTGGAGATTCCCCGTCTCTGGTGGGCGTTCGCTCCGGAGGGCGAGGACGCCGGACCGCAGTGGTCGGCAACACCGCTTCAAGCCTCCCGGGCCGACTTCCGGGCAAGCTCGACGCGCCGCTTGCTCATCCGGGTGCCGGGGCGCCGCGACGGAGTGGATGTCCGCGCCGGCTTCTCCCGGGAGGCCGCTCAGGACCCCGGCCGGAACGACAGGGATGAGATTATCCTGCCCCTGAGCAACTTCGCTGGCTCGGCGGAAGTGGAGGAACTGAACGACGTAGAGTTCTGTCTGTGGGTGGCCAGGGGGGACGGCGTCACAGAGAGGGTGCCGGTGCTGTATTCGCCGGCGGTCCGGGTGTGCCGCTTCTGCGGTGAGCATCTGCCCTGCGACCGGGACGCTGCCCAACATCTCCAGAGGGAGCATTGCACGGAAGCATTTCCCTTTGTAGAATACGAGGAGCTCGCCAGACGGAACCGCTCACTCCCTGCGAAGATCTACCGGTGCCGTTACCCCGGTTGCTCCCACTATGTCGAGGTGCGACGCGGGGCCAACCCCACGACCGCTCACCAGCAGCACTGCGAAGACTGGCATCCGGGCGAACTCCAATATCCCTGCGAGGTCGTCGACGACGTGGAGGAGATCCGGCGGCACGTTCTGCCGGACCTTGCGCCTCCCAGGCGATGTGCAGCCTGCCCGAAGGAGTTCCAGGCAGACGACAGCGAAGAGATGATTTCCCATCTGCATGCGAAGCTTTCCGAACCCGCCCACAGGAGAAGCTTCTTTGACATCGTATGACTTCGACCCCCTCGCTCTGGCCAGGGAGATTGAGGAGCGCTATCGGAGATATCTCCAGACGCGGTTCCAGTTCAGAGACCCCCGGCTGCGGAACTCCTTCGAGGACGCTCTTCGTGGCGGGCATCTCAGCAAGGGCCCGTATCTGGAGGCTACCCCCGTCTTCGAAAAGGCCGGCGACGCACAGTCGCTGTTCTCCGAGCTGTTGGGCGGGCCGGTCGAGACAGCTTTCGCCCGGGCGGTCGGAGCCGGCCGAGACCTTTACTGGCACCAGGCGGAGTCCATCAGACGAGTCCATTCCGGACTCAACGTCGTGATTGCCACCGGGACGGGCAGCGGCAAGACCGAGGCATTCCTGCTGCCGATACTGCTCCATCTGTATCAGGAGCATCTTCGCGGAGTACTCAAGGCCGGCGTCAGGGCGCTCGTCCTTTATCCGATGAACGCCTTGGCCAACGACCAGCGAGACAGATTGGGCGAGATCTGCCGGGAGTTGAAGGAGCGGCAAAGCTCGTTCGCCTTCACATTCGGGCAGTATACAGGAGACACCCCGGAGGACGAACGCGACGACCGGCGGCAGGCACAGCAGCGTCTGGAGGAGCGTCTGCCGGGGGAACTGGTCCTGAGGGAGGAGATGCGCAAGACGCCCCCGCACATCCTCCTGACGAACTACTCCATGCTGGAGTATCTGCTGCTCCGTCCGATGGATTCTCCTCTGTTCGACGAGGGGCAAGCGCGATGGTGGAGATTCCTCGTGCTGGACGAGGCCCATCAGTACCGCGGCGCCAAGGGCATCGAGATGGGAATGCTCCTCAGGCGGCTAAAGGAGCGGCTGCGACAGGGCGGGAGGAGCGAAGGATTCTCCTGCATCGCCACCAGTGCGACCCTCTCCCGCTCCGATGATGAGCCGCGCGCGGCCGTGGCACGCTTCGCTTCGGACCTCTTCGGAGAGCCGTTCGAGGAGAAGTCCGTTTTGACCGGGCGAACTGTGGGCATCCCCTCCGCTTCCGGCAAACGGCTCGAGCCGCGGGACTACGATGCGCTGTGGCAAGCCATGGCGAGAACCGGCAGCACGGGCGCGGACGGACTGAAGGATGCCGCATCGCGGGTGGGAGTCCGGCTGCAGGAGCTGGATGACACTGCTCTGGAGGCGGGCCGCATCCTCTCCGCCGACGACCGAAGCACGGGGCTGCGCGAAGCAGTGACCGGTAATCCTCGACCTGTGGACCAACTGGCGGACAGCGTGTTCCCGGATCTCCCGCCGGCGCAACGCCCGACTGCCCTTGCGCGCCTCGTGGCGCTCCTGTGCCGGGCGAGGGACCCTCACTCGGACGCTCCGCTACTGAATGCCCGCTACCATCTGTTCGTTCGGGCCCTGGAAGGGGCATTCGTCCGCCTGACTCCGAGTCCCGAGATCCGGCTGGATCGCCAGCAGGAGGAGGGGAAAGGAAAGCTCTTCGAGACCGCCCTCTGCCACGAATGCGGGCAGCACTACTTCGTCAGCCGGAAGATCATCAAGCCCTCCGGTACGATCGAGGAGCCTGTCCGCGACCCGGGTGACGCAGAATTCGGAGTCACCTACCTGATGCCCGTGAACGAGGCCGATCCCGGGCAGGATGCAGACGAAGGATCCGGAGAGGGAAGCGCCGGGAAAGCGCTGAACCTGTGCGCACAGTGCGGCGCATATTCCATCTCGGCGCTGAACTGCGGCCACGGGCAGCCGCTGCAAGTCCGCGTGGCCCGCACCCCGGATGACGACGCCAGGCTGGACCAGGCAGTCCGATGCGACGCGTGCGGCTACACAGGCGGCGGGAGGGATCCGGTGAGGGAACTGGTCTATGGAGCGGACGGTCCGCACGTCGTCATCGCCACCACCCTCTTTCAGTTCCTGCCGCCTGACAGGAGGAAAGTCCTTGCGTTCGCGGACGGCCGCCAGGAGGCCGCCTTTTTCGCCTGGTATCTGGAGGAGTCCTACAGGGATGTGTTCGAGCGGCATCTTCTCCTGGAGAGCATCCAGGAGGCTGCGGGAAAAGACGGGCCCGTCAGTCTGGAGACCGTCCACCGCACCCTCCTAGACCGGCACCCCGGGTCATTGAAGACGAAGGAGACCGACGACCGTGCCACGGTGCGGGCCAACGGGTGGCGGGCGGTGCTGCGGGAGTTCCTGACGGAAGAGCGCAGGCTGTCTCTGGAGGGAGTGGGGCTCGTCCGATGGAGTCTGGGCTGGCCCGGCCTTGCGGACGCTGCCAGGCCGTTACGCGAAGCCCCGTTCAACCTAGACGAGCAAGAGGCAGTGGATGCGCTCTTCGTGCTGTTGAACACCATGCGCGAGGACCGGGCGGTGGCGCTGCCGGAGGATGCTGGCATTGACTGGGAGAGTCTGGGACTGACAGGCCGGCCGTCGGACTACCTGCCCGCAAAACCCCAGGGGGCTTCCACACGGGCGTGGGCCGGCAAAAAGACTGTCAGGGCAGACTACCTGACACGCCTGGCCGGTCGCGACGGCCAAGAGGTCGCCGCCGCCGTGGAAAGCACTCTGAACCGGATCTGGGAGGCCATCCTTGACTCCGACAGGAACCCCGCAGGGCGAGGGGCGGAGCTGCTCTGCAGCAGCGGAGGCGCCAAGCGGAGATTGAATCCCGGGTGGTGGCGGGTGGAGCCGGTTCCGGACGATGCAGAGGTGCACGTGTGCGACACGTGCGGCAGGATCCAGCACGTGAGCGTGCGAGGCATCTGCGCCCGCAAAGGGTGCAGTGGAAGGCTGAAGACGACAGACGGCAAGACGCTCGCAACCAACCACTACCGGGCTCTCTATCGCGAGCCTCTGCCGGGACGGATGCGGGTGGAGGAGCACACCGCACAGATCGAGCACGACCGGGCCAGAGAGTATCAGAACGGCTTCAAGCGGGGCGCCATCAACCTGCTGAGCTGCTCGACGACCTTCGAGCTGGGCGTCGATCTCGGAGACCTCGATGTCGTGTTCCTGCGCAATACTCCCCCGGAGTCCTTCAACTATGCTCAGCGAGTCGGACGCGCGGGCCGCAGGTCCGGGCGGCCGGGCTTTGTCGTGACCTACTGCCGAAGGACCCCTCACGATCTGTATCATTTTGCCGCGCCTGAGCGGATGATGAAGGGCGACATCCGTCCGCCGGTCCTCGCGATGACCAATGAGAAGATTGCGCTGAGGCACGTCACAGCCGTGGCGCTGGCGGCCTTTTTCCGGAGCAAGCCCTCCCGTTTCGGGAACGTCCGGAGTTTTCTGGCCGATATGGAGAATCCGAGCGCCTCCGCCGACGTGCTGCGATTCTGCGAGAAGAATCGGGGGGCGCTCGAGGCGACCCTGCTGAGGATCGTCCCGACAGATATCGCTCAGAGCCTCGATATACCCGGGCCTGGCTGGCCGGCACGCGTCGCCGGTGGCCTGCGGAGCTCACCGGATGGGGAGAGCAGGCTCTCGAGGGCCGAGGCGGAGACCTGTTCCGACTTCCGCACCCTCAGGCGTCTGGAGGAGGACGCCAGCTCACAGAAGGAGTACAGCCTCGCCGGCTGGGCTCGGCGTCGGCAGAAGACGATCGAGGAGGAGGACGTGCTTTCGCTGCTGTCGCGCAAGGCCGTCATCCCGAAGTACGGGTTCCCTGTCGACGTGGTGGAACTGGACACCGTGCTTGCGCAGCAGGACGCCAGCCGGAACGGGGGCGTTCAGCTGCAACGGGACCTTCGCATAGCCATCTCCGAGTTCGCGCCCTCGGCGCAGCTAATTGCCAACAAGGCTCTGTGGACATCCTACGCACTCAAGAAGGTGCAGGAGCGGGAATGGCCGGAGCACGACTACATCCGCTGCCCCGTCCACAATACCTTCGAGCGACGCATCCACGGGCAGGGCGGCGAGGCTTTCAGCAAGTGCTGCTCGAGGGCCGTGCAGATGACCCTGCTGGACCCCCTGTTCGGCTTCACCACGGACCACCAGGGACTCCGGAAGCCGTCCGGCAGGCCGCGGAAGATGTTCACGAGCAGACCATATTTCGCCGGATTTCGCACACCTCAGTGGCAGGACCTCGAGCTGGGGCCCGTTCGCATCAGTCCGGCGCTGCCCGGGGAGATGGCGGTCGTCTGCGAGGGCCGAAGAGGGGGCGGATTCCACCTCTGCCGGGAGTGCGGAGCGGCTTTTCCGGAGAGAAGGCAGGCGCACCACACTCCGACAGGAAGGCCCTGCTCGAACCGGCAGACCCAGAGGGTGGCCCTGGGCCACTTCTTCGTGACCGATATCGTGCGACTCTCCTTTCCGGGCCCGGCTCCCGTGGACTCCGGGTCGGTCGGCTTCGCGTGGTCTCTTGCCTATGCGCTTGTGGAAGGCGCCGCGCTCGCCCTGGACGTATCTTCAGCGGACCTGCACTGCACGGTCGGGCAGTCGCCGGGTGAGGACGGGCTCATACCGCAGATATTCCTGTATGACGACGTTCCCGGAGGCGCCGGGCTGGTAGGAAGGTTGAAGGACGCCGACCTGTTCCGTCAGTCGCTGGAGGAAGCACATCTCCGGGTCAGCGGACGCTGCGGCTGTGGCGAGACGGAGTCCTGCTATGGATGTCTTCGCAGCTACAGGAACCAGTTCGTCCACACCCAGCTTCAGCGCGGTCCCGTTCACTCCTACCTGCAGCAACTGCTCGAACGCCTGTAGGCCTTTCATCTGCCGCAGCGACAGGGCCCACGAGCAGCGCGGCCTCGCGGAGAACTCTGGCCCGGGGAAAGAGGACGGTACGCACGGTATAAGAAGGAAGATCCAGCGGCGCCAGCGCCGAGGGCGCGAACCGGCACGGGCGGGGCCCGCGGGAGGGAGGATAGGAAGATGGAACACGACAGCAGAGGGCAACCGAACGTCCTGGCAGCCTTCGACATCCTTCTGGAGGAGATGGATGCCGAAATCGACCGGATTCGACGGGAGGGAGCCCGAGCCTTCGAAAGCGGGGACCTGAAAGCTGTCAGCAGCGGCCTCCGGGCAGTGGAGCGCCTTGCTGCCCTGCGCAAGGAGGTAGCTGCTGCCCGCGATGCGTGGAGGACGGCCCTCTCGCGTGGCCCAAGAACGCGAAAACAGCGCAATAGGGGGTCCGGGGGTGCCGTCGGACGGCTCATCCCCACGGAGGATTACTTCCTCCCGATCCTCGAGGCGCTGGAGCAGATGGGTGGCTCGGGACGCACGGCGGACGTGGTGGAGAAAGTCCGCAAGGCAATGACCCCTCGTTTCACGGCAGCCGACCTGGCGCCGATCCCGTCCGATACCGAAGAGCCGCGCTGGCATAAAAGCGCACAATGGGCTCGGCTGGCGATGAAGCACCGGGGTCTTCTGCGCAGCGACTCGCCGAGGGGCATCTGGGAGATAAGCGAATCAGGCAGGGAGTTTCTGGAGCGTGGCGGCCGCTGATAGGCAGGCTGGATGCCCCGGACGGTTGGCCGGCTACGCTCCCGGGCAGGAATTAGGACTCTCCGGGAGGGCGAGAGTGTACCTCGCCCTCCCGGGGTGGACGGGACGGTGTCACCCTCAACCCGGCCCTCTCCCGGCGAGAGAGAGGGGTAAGCAGCTCAGCAGGAGCTTCGCCCTGCCGTTTCAGCCGGGAGGAGTGCCGGCCCGAGCGGGGAAGGATTCCCGGCTCCCTGACTGGTCACAAGCGTCGGCGGCAGCTCCTTGCGAGCGGAGTCGGTAGACAGGCGGTTTTTTTGAGCCGGGCTCAGAAGCCCGGCGAGGTGAAAGATGAGAAAAGAAGACGACCACCCGGCCGGCGGCGGTCCGGAGGCCACCGTCAGCCGCCCTTACACCGTGGATGCCGGACAGACGGACCGCGCCCCGCAGCAGCGTGCCACCCGGACGCGCCGTTCGCGGGAAAGCATCTGCACGGGCCTTTCGGACGACGTCGGAAGGAAGAAGCTCGCCGTCCACAGGAGACACGAACCCGGCGTCCTCCGGGCGGTCCGCAGCGAGTTCTGCTCCCTGCCTCATCTGCTCGAAGACCTGGAGCGGGAAGCCCGGGTCGCGCTATGGATCTGCGTCTGCCGTCTCGATGCGGACACGCGCTCCACACAGTTCGTCTTCAATTACTGCTACTGCCGCAAAGCCGCGCTGAACGCCGGGCGCAGCTTCCTCCGGCGGCACAACCGGCAGACCGGGGAAGGCACGGCTCCTGGCCAGACCGCGACCGGCGATGCAGCCGGAGAGAGACCGCTGCCCTCCGGAAGTCGTCAGCTTCCGTGTGAGCAGTTCCGACAGGGCCGGCTACGCCGCTCAGGCAGCCCGGACGGGGCAGACCCTCAGCGAATATGTCCGGGAGGCCGTCAGGATGAGATATGAAGCCAAGCGCTGCCTCGAGGACGTGGAGTCTCACGCCGCTATGACGGAGGATGTTGCCGGCGGGCTGGCCGCGCCCGCCCTGCCTGGCGAGGAGACGCGATAATCCTTTCCCCGCATCCGGGACCGGCGCTCAGCGCCGCGTCCGCGCTCCCGGATGTCCGGGGGAGCGGCCTCGTCCCGGGAACAGGATGCCCCCCGATGGAAGGGACTGGGGCGTCCCGGGGACTGATGCCCCGGAACGCCCATCCACAACCATCATTCACGCGCCCCGGTGGCGGGACTGACAGCCGAATGCACGGACTCCTTCCGGGAGGACAGCGGACCGCCGAAGGAGGGCACTTCCCGCACCAGACGGATGCCCACATCGGTGAAGCAGCAAAGCGGGAACGCGTCGATGTAGCGGCGCGAGCAGCGGGGCAGCAGAAGGCCGGGGTAGTTCCAGTAACCGCCTCCCCGCAGGACCCGATGGGTGCCCAAAAGGGGGCCCTGAGGATCGACTGCGGGACTCACGCTGTAGTAACCCTCGTCGTACCAGTCCCGGCACCACTCCCACACATTGCCGGCCATGTCGTGCAGGCCGTAGGGACTCACGCCCTGCGGATAGCTGCCGACAGGAGCTGTCATTGCGCAATTGTATCCCCCCGCAGCCGGATTTGTGTCGTACATGTGGTTGCACCTCTCCATGTCCCATTCATCGCCCCATGGGTATACGTTGGGATACTGAGTGGCCTCCACCCACCGCGCCGCCTTTTCCCATTGCGCCTCCGTCGGCAGACGTCCGCCAGCCCAGTTGCAGAACGCCTCCGCCTCAAAATACGAGACCCCGACCACCGGGTGTCTGTCTGTCTGCTCGAAACGGTCCGGGCAGATGAACGGAGGTTCTCCGGAGAAATCGCCGCAGCAGGTCGCGCGGGCTTCGCCGGGAAGCGATGGCGGGATCGGACAGATGCCCTGGCACCCCCACCCCCAGAGACTCGTGAACTGCTCAACTCCCCAGTATAGCGGCTCCCTCCGGTCGGTCATCACCTTCCACAACCACCCCTCGGGTGACCAGAATCCAAAGCAGTCATAGCCGCCTGCCTCCATGAATCTGCGATACTCGCCGCGTGTCACGTCGTACTTGCTGATCCAGAAGGGCGACAGGTACACCCAGTGCTGAGGGAGTTCGCCAAGCCAGACATATCCCTCGTTGCCGTTGTTGCCCATCAAAAACCAGCCCGCAGGGACGTAGACCATCTCGATCCCCGCCGGGCCCACATAATTGGTGACGACCTCCGACACCGTGAGCACCTGGCCGTCCCAGTCGCCTGTCACGACCAGGAAATCCGACAGCTCCGCGGAGACTCCTGCGACGGTGATCTCGCCGCTTCCGTCGCTGAGCTTCAACGGCGACACGGACGTCACTCTGCCCGCCACCTTGATCGGGTTCGGCGGTGTCGTAGAATGTCTGAGGTCCTTTATCCGCACCACATACGCGCCCCGCGCAGGCAGGGCCAGACTGACCAGGATCAACGCGCAAAACAGCCGTCTCATCTTCCTTACCTCCTCCCCATAAAGCCCCTGCCGGCCTGTCGGGCCGGCCGCCGCCAGCGCGCCTGCACTCGCCCTGCGTGTGCCGGGCCTCGGGTATCCTGCAAACCTCCCGCGCAAAGTTCCCGGCTGCTGCCGGAGAGATGGCACCCCAACGGCAGCAGGATGCCCGCCCGGCGAGGCCCATCGACCGGACACAGTTCTGCCTCACACAGTGCAATCCGGCCGCGCGACCGTTTTCCGAATGGCCCCCGCGCGGGCGCGCTTGAGCAGCTGTCAGGCCTGCAACACGAGTATTCTACCTCTTGGACGGGCTCCGGGCAAGCACCCTGATGAATGAAGTGTGACGCAAATGACAGCGATACCCTGAGCGCGCGTGAGGGGGCTCCCGAACGGATTCACCTCCCGAGTCCTCCGGCACAACGGCACAACAGGCCACAACGCCGGTTCTCCCTTTCTCCCCCCCATGAGAAGAAACTGCGGGGAAAATGGGAGACAACGCGTTGCAGGGCGTTGTGTCACGGGCGGCAGGCCACGCCGCTGCGGTTCGACCCGGTCAGCGTCCGGAGCTGTGTGTGCTGTGCGCAAGCTGGTTGGTGGCAGAGACTGCGGCAACAGGAAAGGGCTCCCCGACCGGACAGGTTGAGACCGTCCGCCGCCATGCCCGAGACCGGGAGAAAGAGGGCGCCCGCCCCTTGGTGGGAGCGGGCACCGGCGGAACGATTGCGCGTCTGGGGGGAGGCCGTCCTACTCCGCGTGCGTCACGACCTGGAAGTCCGATGCGCTCCGCGGGCGAATGACCAGCTGATACGACAGCCCGACCCTGCGCATCGACGAGATGCCCGTCACCGTCACGAAGTCGTTCACTCGGATCCCGGGCGGAGCGTTCAGACGCGACACCCGCACCCCGCGGTCCAGCGGCAGAGACCCCTCGTTGATGTGGATGAAGTCCGCACCGACCTCCGACACCCAGCCGCTCACCCGGACCAGAAGGCCCGTCGTGTTCAGGCTGCGCCCCGCAGGGTCCGTCACGCCCCGCTGACCCGCTCCCGTCGCGGCGTTATACGCAAACGGTGCGCCGGCCGCAGTCGCCAGCGTCAGCCACACCGGAGGAAGTGGCTCCGTCTGACCGACGATGCTCACGAACACGTCCGTCAGGGCGCGCTCCCCGTCCACCGTGGTGGACATCCGGCCGACCACCTCGACGACGTCCCCCTTGAACAGAGGCAGGTCCGTCAGCACAGCCAGACCCGCCGAGCGGTCCAGACTCTCCACATACGCCCTGTTCGGCGCGACTTGGCTCGTGGACGATGTCACCGCACAGCCCGTGACAAGCACCTCCACTCCGTCCGGATGCAGCTTGGCGCGCCCGGCCCCCTCCGCGACAGGCGGCAGCGGCCCCGCCAGCACGCGCCACGTCACCGTCGCAGGAGTCGGGTCCACATTACCCGCAAGGTCCACCGCCTTCACCCGGAACGTGTGCACCCCGTCCGCAAGGTCGGTCAGATGCACCTCCGTCTCGGAGGAGACAGGACTCCACTCCCCGCCGTCCAGGCTCCACTGGAAGCGCATCTCATCCTGCGGGGTCAGAGCATCCGTCCCGGCGAACGTGAAGTGCGCGTCAGGACTCCGGACAAGCGCCCTGTTGCCCGGCCCTCCGGTGACGGTGGTGTCCGGCGGCGTCAGGTCCACCGTGATGCCGTCGCTCACACCCGTCTGGCTCCACAACCCAACGCCGTTGCGAGCCCGGACATACCAGTAGTAGGTCACGCCGTCAGCCAGATTCAGCCCGGTCTCCGTGGCCTGCGTGGCCGTCCCAGCCGACCTCCACGCCACGACATATCCCTCGCCCGGGTCGCTCGGAGACGTCCCGATGGCATACTCATACTCCGCAATGCGCGACTCGGGGTCTGACGAGGACCACAACGCGCTCAGGGTCGTGGCATTCGCCGTGAAGACACCCGAGTCCTGCACCACGAGAACGGCCGGCGGCGTCGCATCCGGAACGTCATACTCCACCAGATAACCCCTCACGTGGAAGTCCGGCACCGACAGCCCGCCATACTCCGGAAAGTCGTTCCAACCGCTCGCAGACGACGAATGCCACCACGCAAGGTAGTCCTCCGCGTCCCCGTTGTAGAACCGGTCGTTCGGCTCACCCGGACGCCACGCCGTAAAGCTCCACACCTCTCCCGTCACCCACCTCCAGCCGCCGGAAGGCTCCGAATAGTCCTCCGCCTCACGGTCCTGGTAGCCTCCCAGCCACAGATGGTCGAACCCACCGGGACACCACCCCGCCATATGGGACACCAGCCATTCCCACTCCTCAGCCGACGTCACCGTCGCAAGATGACCCTGCATCCCCGCATACTCCAGGCTTGAGGCCTCAGCCGCCGCCTCGTGCCAGCTCAGCCAGCCCGGGACATACTGGTAGTAATGTCCGTTCGCAGGGTTCAGCGCAGGAAGCGCCACGTAGATCCCGTCGCTCACCCCCACCTGGCTCCAGAGTCCGGCCCCGTTCCGCGCCCGGACATACCAGTAGTAGGTCGCGCCTGACTGCAGGCTCAGGCCCGTCTCCGTGACCTCTGTCTCCGTACCGGCTGACTTCCAGCCGACCACGTAGCCGCTCCCGGGGTCGGTGGGCGACGTGCCGATGGCGTACTCATATTCCGCGATGCCGGACTCGGCGTCCGAGGAGGTCCAGCTGGCGCTCAGGACCGTCGCGCTCGACGTGAACCGCCCCTCATCCGTCACTGCCGGCGTCTCCGGGGCACTCAGGTCCACCGTCCATGTCACCGTCGCAGGCGTCGGGTCCACATTGCCGGCAAGGTCCCTGCTGCGCACCTGGAAGGTGTGCTGGCCGCCGGAAAGCCCGGAGAGCTGCGCCGATTTGGCAGAACTCCAGCCGCTCCACGCTCCGCCGTCGAGCCGCCACTGGAACTCCAACTCGGACACCGCCGTCAGGTTGTCCGTGCCGGTGAAAGCGAAGACCGCCTCGGTCTCGCTGGTAATGGAACCGTCCGCAGGGCCGGAGACGATGACGGTATCCGGAGGAGTGAGGTCCACTGTGATGCCGTCGCTCACGCCCACCTCGCTCCAGAGCCCGACTCCGTCCCGAGCCCGGACATACCAGTAGTAAGTCGCTCCCGACTGCAGACCCAGCCCCGTCTCCGTGACCTGAGTCGCCGTCCCCGCCGACTTCCACCCGACCACATACCCGTCACCCGGGTCCTCCGGGGACGTGCCGATGGCATAGTGATACTCCGCGATGCCGGACTCGGGGTCGGAAGAGGACCAGGACGCGCTGAGTCGTGTGCCGTCGCCTGTCACATCGCCGTCATCCGTCACTTCCGGCGTCTCCGGGGCACTCAGGTCCCAAAACTCGTAAGCGCCGATGTCCACGTGCGCCCCCACGACCCGGCTGCGCCCGTCCAGGTCGACCTCGCCCGGGACAACATCCGAGTCATCTCCAGCATCAATACAAGGCGACCCTGCCGCCAGTCTGTAATCCCCATCCGCGATGTCCCGGAACAGCGGGTCGGCGCTGATGTTGCCGTATTCCGGCGTAGGGGCCGGGATGCCGGAGAAATCGTAGGCACCGTTGCCGAACAGACAGTTGTTGCGCAGAAGCGGCGTGGAAGGATAGGCCGGATCGCTCCCTACGCCGGAGGAACCGAGCGCCATGATGTTGTTGGTGATCCGTGGCTGGGCGTCCACCAGCCAGATGCATCCGCCCCCGCCCCTCAGCACACTGTTCGCGACCAGAGTGTTGTTGCGCACCTGGGGAGCTCCCCACCTAATATGGAAACCGCCGCCGTTCCAGTACGCGCTGTTGTGGGCCACCAGATTGTTGACCACCACGGGGCTGGCGATGTAGATATAAAGGGCTCCACCCAGGGTGCCAGAGTTGCCGACGATGACATTGTTCGCCACCAGAGGACTGGAATAGGAGGCCATTACACCTCCGCCATAGGGAGCGCGGTTGTCCGTTATGATGTTGCTGCGGATGACCGCTCCTGCCGAATAGCAGGCGATGCCTCCTCCCCCGTATTGGGCTTCGTTGTTCCTTATCCGGTTGTTGGAGATCGTCGGGGAGGACCCCGGCTCGCAGCGGATGCCCCCGCCCATCTGCAGGATGCTCACGCCGGGCTGCCCGGTCACCGCCCGGCCGTTCTGGATGATGAAGCCGTCGATGACCGCAGACTGCGTGACTCCGGCGCCCGCGACAACGACGCTTCCGCCGCCCTGCCCGTCCAGAACGGTGGCGTTCGAGTCCCGGTCCCGGTAGTCCCTCGCTGTCTCGGAGCCGCTGAAGCCGCCATACAGCCCGACGCCGTCTTTGAGGGTGACCCGCTCGTAATACGTTCCGGCCGCGACCCAGATCTCGTCGCCGGCCCGGCTGATGTTGATGGCCTTCTGCACCGTCCTGAGCGCGGTCTCCCAGCTCAGTCCATTGCTGAGGTCGGACCCGTCCGTCCTGACACGGATCGTCGCAGCCGGCCCGGCCAGGAACCCGTCGCTAACCCCGACCTCGCTCCAGAGACCATCACCGTTCCGGGCCTT
>FWWL01007033.1_pt1 | contig 15717 bp, 14 predicted proteins | sample 2228331 | NCBI WGS metagenome assembly FWWL01 (sample SAMEA103939775, study PRJEB20133) | metagenome
CGGGCACCCGCAGGAGCTCCTCGCCCAAAAGCGACGCCCGCAGGACACCCTTCCACTCCGGGTGCTGCTCCAGCAGCCGGAGAAGATCCTGGAGGTCTTCGACCGTGAACGGCATCGGGATCCCTCCCTGATTGTAGCCGGCGCCGGTACGCCGTCGGACACCCGTTATCGCGCGCCGACCGCGGCCTGGGCGTTCACCAACCCCCACCCGAACCGATCGTCCCTTCCGGGCACTCCCAGGTCGATGGCCGTGGCGCGCAGCCTCTGCCGGATCGCCTCGACCCCCTGCATCCCGCGGCCGATCATGAGGGCGACCACCCCCGAGACGTGCGGCGTCGCCATCGAAGTCCCCTGCGCGCGGAAATAGTCGTGACCTCGAGAGAGACTCGTGCTCGCGCTCCACACGAGGTCACCGCCGGAGGCGCCGTCGAGCCCGCACTCCGTCCTCGTGCTCCCACCGGGAGCCACGAGCTCCAGCTCGGGACCCTCCTGGGAGTAGATCGGGCTCTCGTTCCGACAGTTGACCGCGCCCACGGCGATGACTTCCGGGTATCGCGCGGGGTACAGAATCGGCGCCGGATAGTTGTTGCCCGCGGCCGCGACGAGCACCACGCCCTTGTTATACGCGTAGCGGACCGCGTCAGCTCTGGCTTGACTCGGCGTTTGTGATCCGAAGCTCATGTTGATGACCCGGGCGCCCCGGTCGGCCGCGTACACGATAGCCGCCACGATGTCCGCCGTGAACCCTCCGTCCTCCGGGCACGGCCCGAAGGCCCGGAGCGGCATGATCTTCGCCCCACCCGGCCCCCAGTTCACGCCCGCCACTCCCTGACCGTTGTTCGTGAGGGCCGTGATCGTTCCCGCCACGTGCACCCCGTGGCTGAACTGTGAGGGATCACTGCGGCATCCCGGCCACGTGGGATCTGCGTCCTCGTCCCGGAAGTCAAACCCCGCCACGGTCACCCCGCGGAGGTCCGGGTGGTCGGTGATCCCGTCGTCGATCACCGCGACCACCACGGTGCTGGATCCCACGGTGCACTCCCACGCCTGCGGGAGGCGGACTGCCCGGTAGTGCCACTGGTACTGGTAGAGAGGATCGTTCGGCTCCCGCTGCAAGAAGACGAGCTCGTCGGGCTCCGCGTACTCTACGAGCCTCGAGGTCCGGTACGCCACAAGCGCGGCGTCCAGCTCGCCTTCGGGTACGCGCACCACCCAAAGCCCCAGAGGGGCGATCTCCCGGACCAGCGTAGCCCGGGTCCGCTCAAGGAGCGTGTGGAGGTCGGCGGCGCTCGCCCAAGTCCGGATCTTCAGGATCAGCCGGTCCGTCTGCCGGAGGCTCCGCACCCTCACCGCGCTGGAGCTCCCGGCCTCCTTGGTCCCTACGGCCGGCAAAGCCAGCTCAGGGGGCCTCACCTGTGCTCCCCCTGACGCCACCGTGAGGGGGAGGCAGGCTTCCGGCTCGGGCGGGCGCCCCCCCATCGCTCCACAACCGGCCAGGATTGCGACCACGAGCACCAGAGAGAGCGGTCGAGTTCTCATCTTCTTCACCTCCTTGTGTGGGTTCTGCGGGTTCTACGCAGAAAGGTGGCCCTCTGTTCGGCAGATCGAACAGGGACGTCTGACACCGGGTGACAGACACCGGGCCTACAGGTCCGGTTCGAACCCGGGTAGCTCAGGGTCCGGTGCCACCTGCTCCGGGTCCTGATAGACCTCTCCCTCCGGATCGCCTCCCACCGTTCCTGCCGCACCCACGAGGCATCGGGAGAGAGGATTGTAGCCCGGCGGCCTCTGAACGGCCGTGGGTTCATCGGGTCTACCCGGAAGCGGCCCTCAGAGGCAGGTGCTCGGAACAGGCCGATTCGGTACTCCTGTTCCAGGGCCGCTATTTCCTCTACTCCCTCCGTAATCGCCGCCCGCCCAAGCTCCCTGGCCACCTCCACGACCGCCCCTGCGATCTCCCTTGGGTTTTGATCCCTGCACCGGACGTCGGACCGCTACGGTACGTAGGTCACTTGTAAGATGATCGTGCCGGGCGTGAGCTGGTCATAGCTACCCGATCCCAGTGCCTCGTTAGCAAGTCGGAACCGCAGGTCAACCGTTGAGGCTCCCTGATTGACGTATGCCTGCACCAGGCTGCGGATGTCCACCACCAAGGTGGTCCCCGTTGAGGTCGCCGCCACCACCGGAGTCGTCCCCACGAGATTCGCTGCGAGGAAGTCAGATGCATCCAGGCCGCCTCCGGTCGCGACCCACGGTGTGGCTTCCACAAAGAGCCGCTGGCCCGCTGGGTACGGATTACCCACCTGGCTACGGGAAGCTGTGAGGATGGCGGAGAGGACGGTGGCTCCGGCCGGGACAGGGGACCGGATGAACGCGACGAACGCTCTCATCGTGTCAGGTGGTCCTTGAATCTGACAGGTTGCGGCATTCACCCCGACCTGAAACACGCCCACAGACACACTCCCGTCCCCACAGACCGTCCCCCCACCCGGCACCTGCGTGAGGGTCACCGTAACCGGCGTGGGTGTGGGCGTTGGCGTCGGGATCGGAGTAGGGGTCGGAGTAGGGGTCGGGGCAGGCCCAGGGCCTCCGGCGCAGGCCACCGCCACCAGCAGGCTAGCCGCCACGAGAGCCGCTTTCCCCCAAGTCACGGGTTTGCACCTCCCTAACTAAAATTCTGGCAAAAACCAGGCAGCTTTGTCTACCGTCGGAGCAGGGGGCCAGAAGGTTCAATTTCCGGTGCGGCGGCCGGAGCCCCGGCAGTAGCGGCTCACCCGGCAGTAGCGGCTCAGCGGGACGGGCTCGGCAGGAACGGTTGAGGGAACAGGACGCCGGTCTGCCCAAGCCCGATGGCCCCCACGGCCTGGGGGAAGGCAGTTAACCAGGCCTCCAGCCATACCACCCGGTCCGTCCCCCGGTAGGTGGCGCTGGCCGCCCAGCACTGTTGGTAGTAGTTCACCCGGATCGTGTCGTGGAAGAGTTCGCCGGTGGCCGCGGTGTACCGGCCCGCGTACACGAGCTCCCACTGATCCGAGAGCCGTGCTCGCAACTGGGCCTCTACCGTGGTCAGTCGTCTGAGGTTGAGGTCATACTGGGCCGCCGCTGCTACGCTCCAGCCGGGAAGCGGGAACCACTGGACGCGCAGGATCGCCGGGTCCAGGGAAGCGGTGATGAAGTTGTACGACGCCGTGAGGTCCGCCGTGAGCGTGCTCGTCTGGTAACTGAGCTGGGCCTGCAGGGCGTTGAGGCGGGTGGGGTCTCGGTCGAACTGGAAGGGCGTAGACCCTGCGCTGTCCTTGTAGTTGTAGGTGAGTCGGGCCGTAAGCTCCGGCCAAAGCCGCTGAGCGACACCGAGACTCCCGAACACGAGGGCACGGAGGTCACCGGTAGTGTAGTAGGAGCCCCGCAGGGAGAGCTGGAGGCTCGCGGTGGTCTGGGGGCTCAGGGGGTGGGTTCCTGTGAGGGCGGCCTGCGCATCCAGCCGACCCGCCGGGACGGAGAGCAGCCTTCCCCCGGAAGGGACATGCTCGACGTAGTATCCCGCAGACCCCTGCAGCTGCAGGGACAGACTCACGCTCCCCAGCCGTAGGGTTTGCGGAAAGGCCGTGAACAGCAGTTCCGGTAGCCGCGATACGGAGGGGACCAGGTCTCCGGTATACCCCTCACCCTCCAGGTCCAGCCGGTGCTCGGCGGCCAGCTGCAAAATATAGCCACTTCCCGTGTACGAGAGATCCAGGCGGGGTGTGGCCTCGAGATCCACAAGGTCGGTCTCTCCCCGCCGGCTGAACGGGACCTGGAGGCGGCCGGTGAGGCCCGGCCCGAGCCTGCGGGTGTACTGGAGCTGGGCGTTGAGGAAGTCTCCGCCGAACCCTTGCGGGGTGTCGTTGCGGGTGTAGCTGGCAAAGAGGTTCCCAAACTGCACAGGGTCGAAGTACACCGCGTCGAGGCTCGCGTAGAGGGAGCGCGTGAGGCTACCGTCCCCGAACTGCCTGCGGAACTCATCGTAGAACACGCCGGCCGCTAACCCCCCGCCGAAATCGTGGCGGTGCTGCAGCCGCACCCGCAGGTCGTACCCCGGCAGCTTCCGGTTCTGGAGCAGGTAGAAAAAGTAGTCGCCCTGGCCGCGGTCGTACCGCCAGAGATGTTCGAACCCGCCCCCGAATCCCAGCCGCTCCATCCAGTCCGTGTACACAAATCCCAGGTGCTCGTCGCTCAGGACGTACGTGGTGGTGACCTTAATAAAGAACCCCTCCTCCTCGCTGTAGCCCACGAGCGGCAGGATCCGGGTCTGCCGGGGCTCCCGCAGGAAGAGAACAAAGAAGGGCAACGTGAGGATCTTCGCGCCGAAGAGGTACAGGGAAACGTCCCGCATCACCACCCGGTCCTGCGGGATGAACTCGATCTCCCGGGCCGCGAGCTTGTAGGGAGCTCCGGGATCGTCGAGGTCGCAGGTGGTGACCTCGGCTCCGGTGAAGCACACCCGCTGCTCGGGGTTTCCCTCCATGCGCTGCGCCCGGATGTGAATAGGGTCCTGCACGAGGGGGTCACGCCACCGGGTTTCTGCCACCTCGAGGCTCCCGAACCGGGTGCGGAGGTTGTAGGTGAGCTGGTCGGCGGTGATTACCTGGTCCAAGGTCTCCAGGACCACCTTGCCCCGGGCTGCGAGCTCCATGGGCTCCAGCTCCAACAGGATCTCGTCGGCCCGCAGGGTGAGGTCCTCGTACTCCACCACCACGTTGCCGCGGGCGTAGACCACGGAGCGGGCCCGGTCGTAGCGCAGGTAGTCCGCCCGCACCCGGACGGCAGGGCCCTCGGGCTGGACCTCCTGGGCATGGATGGCCGCAGACCCCGCGAGGAGCAAGCTCAGGAGGACGGCGAGGAGCCGGACGCGGGGACGCACCGCAGGCCTTCTAGGGGGCCGGTGGGGCCGCGCCCGGCTTCCACAACCAGAGGCTTACCGCGCCCTGGGGGTGCTGCGCCCAGGGGTCGGGGAAGGGGCCCTCCCACCCATAGGGGTCCACCCAGGCAGGGCTTCCCGAGTTGGTGCCGTCCAGCCGGATCACCTCGAAGTGCAGGTGCGGACCAAGGCTACACCCGGTGTTGCCCGAACGCCCCACCACCTGCCCCTGACGGACCTTCTCCCCCAAGCCCACCTCCACCCGATCCAGGTGGTGGTAGCCGACCCGAAACCGGGTGCCGTCCGGTGCACTGACCAGGATCTCCACCGCGAGCTGGTCGGAGACCACCCGGCCAAATCCCGGGAGCGGGCAGTAGAAGGGCGGGATTACGCCCGCGGTCACCACCTCGCCGTCGGCCACCGCCAGCACGGGCGTGCCCCGGGCCAGCAACCAGTCCCACCCCGTGTGCCCCTCCATGCCGAACAAGTACCGCCTTCCCCGGAAACTCAGGAGGTATCCTTTCCCCGTGCGTTGGCCCGGATACTGGTGGTCGAAGAGGCTCGTGAAGATTGCCTCGGCCTGAAAAGGACGGTCAAAGAAGGCCAGCACCCGGTTCTCCGGCCCGGGTCTAGGGGGAAGATCCGGTACCTCCGGGAAGGCCGCACGGCTGGTTCCGACGACCACTAGGGTAAGCCACAGGAGGGCCGTCCACCTCAAGGCCGCACCGGGAAGGTGGTGTCGACCGACCCGTAGGCTTCGAAGGTGTCCTCCTTGAGGGAGACCACGACCCGCTCGGCCTCCAGCCACGCGCCGTCCTCCCTCTGCATCCGCACCCGCCGGCCCACGAGGACGATCATCCCGTTGCGGTCGTCGTACTCCGCCCGCTCGCCGGTTGCGCTGCGCTTCCCCTGCGTGACCCGGACGTTGCCCGTCGCCACCGCGTCCCGGCTCGTGAGGTAGATCACGACTCGGTCCGCGGTGAGGGTGGCGGGGGTCTGTAGGGATTTGCGCTCCTCCTCGTCCTGCGGGGGACGTACAAGCCGTTCCCGAACGAGCCACTGCCCGCTCCGCTGGTCCAGCCGGACGTTGCCGGCGAGCTCGATTCGGTCGTCCTTCTCGGAGTAGCGGGCGAAGTCGGCCCGGGCCTCCTTATCCACCTGCACCAGCCGCACCTCGCCCTCCGCCTCCGCCTCGTTCGTCTCCCGCCAGCCGAACCGGAAGGCCGACTGGGCGGTGATGGTGGTGTCCTCCTTGGCGAGGGCCGCAAGCACCCGGTCCTGCTCCCGGCCCTGAGGCGGAGGGCCGCCCTTGCGCAAAAGCCGCGCGGGCCCCCGGACCCGGGCCTGCTTGTTGGCGAGGTCGGCCCACATGGCCTCCCCCGTGAGGGTCGAGTCCCGAGTCTCTAGCCGTACGCTCCCCGTCGCATCCGCGATCTTTTCCCGGACCCGGTAGGTGAGCTCACGGGCACTGAGGGTCTGGTCAGGTTGCTCCACCCGCACCTCTCCGGAGGCCACCACCACCTGCTCCCGAAGCCGGTAGGTAAGCGCGCGGGCCTGTAAGGTGAGGTCGGGCTGGCGCACCACGACGCCGCCCGAGGCGTGTACGATCTGGGGCGAGGCCTCGTACTGGACGGAGGGGGCTTCCAGGGTGGTGTTCTCCTGGACCACTCGGGCGTTCTGCTCGGCCCACGCGGTCCGGGTACGCTCGTGGTAGGTGAGTAAGTCCGCGGTGACCGTCACATTGGCCAGCACGAGCCGCACGTTCCCCCTCGCCTCGAACACGCCGTTCCGGGCGTCGTAGCGGATGCGGTCGGCCTGCAGCCGGCCCTGCCCGGGCTCGGGAGGGGAGAGGGGCTGTTGAGCCAGGGCCGGAAGGCCCAGGACGGCACCGAGAAACAGGGCCGGAATGAGCCACCAGAGCCTCACCGGGAGCTCCCAGGAAGCGGCGAAGGGAGGGACCGGACGTCGAGCTGGATATCCACGTCCCCCTCCATCTCTACCACGTCCTTCTGTACGTAGTAGCGGAGCGTCCGAGCCCGCGCGTAGTTCCCCTTGATCTGGAACTCCACGCCCTTCGAGAAGACCAGCACAGACCGGCTGTTGTCGTAAGCCACCTCCGGTGCCCGCAGCCAGTCGCCGTTTGGGGCGGTGATCTCGACGCCGTCTGTGGCCACGAAGTTCCCCGTCTGCCGGTTCAGGATGATGCGTTGAGCCCTGACCTTGAGGAACTCCTTCCCGTCCCGGAGCACCACGGCCCGCCCCACATCCCGCAAGGTAGCCTGCTTGTGGTCTGGGGTGACCTCCGCCTCGCGGGCCCGGAGGTCCACCTGCGGTGTCCCCCGGTGCCGGATCACCACCCGGGGTGAGGTGGCCTTGAGGGTGACGGGAGGTGTGGGTTGCGGCGTGGGCTGCTGAGGCGGGACGTCGGCGCGCATGGCCCAGGCGAACCCCGCGACGAGCACGGCCGCGACCCCCACACCGATCCAGGCTCGCCTCATCCGCTCGCCTCCGCGGGCCGGGCCGATACGGGCGGTGCGGGCTGGGTCCGGCGCCAGCTCAGAAGACCCTCGGCGTACAGGTACAGGACGACCCCGAACACGAGGAAAAATAAGTTGGCGGCCCAGGCTCCCAGGAAGGGGTGAAGGGCGCCGGCTTTGGCCCAAGCCCGAGCCGTGTTCATGATGGCGTAGTACACGAACACAAGGGCAATCGCGGCTCCGACCCCGGTGTACTGCCCGCCCCGCGCGGCCACAAGCCCGAGAGGGGCGGACATGAAGGCGAAGATCAAGGCCGCAAGCGGGGCCGCGAACTTGAAGTAGTAGTCCACCGCAAGCGGCTGGGGGTCTACGCCGCTTTGCCGCAGCTCGTTCATGTGCTGCCGCAGCTCCGCCGCGGACATCTCGTTCGGGGTCTTCTGCTGGAGCAAGAACCCCTGGGCGTCCACGTCCACCCGCAGGGTGAGCCTCTGGAAGCCCGCCTCGTAGCTCGTGAACCCGCTCTCATCCATCTCCCGCACCACCCCGTCCTCCAGCACCCACACCCCTTCTCCGAACGTGGCCCGCTTCGCGGTGATGAGGCGGGGGAAGGAACCGCCGAGCTCGTACACCATCACGCCCTCGAGGATGCGGTTCGTGTAGTCCACCTTCCGCACGTAGAAGTAGCGGTTCTGAGGCCCCCGGAAGAAGACGTCCTGCTTGATGTTGGGGAAGACTTCTCGGAAGATGGTGCGGCGCACGAGCTCGTCCGCCTTGCGGTTGGCGAGGGGAGTGAGGTACTCGTTTACCCCGAACGCCAGGACGCTTACCACAAGGCCGAACCCCACCACAGGCAGGAAGATCCGCGCAAGCGGCAGCCCCGCCATGCGCAGGGCCACAATCTCCCCGTCCTTGGCGAGCCGGCCGATCCCGAGGAGGGTCGCGAGCAGGGTGGAGACGGGGAACGTGAGGACCAGCATGTGGGGAAGCTTATAGAAGAACAGACGCAACAGGGCCCACAGGGGCACCTGGCCCCGGGCCAGGTACTCCGCGAGCACGTAGAGGATGTCGCCCACCAGGATCACGAGAAAGGCCGCCGCCCCTGCGAGGAAAGGGGAGAGGAGTTCGCGGCCCACATATCGGTCAAGCAACGTGGGCATGGGGAGCCGTTACCTCCTCCGCCCCTGCCACTGCTGGCGGAGCTGGGAGGGGTTCACGTTCCGCAGGCCGTCTTCGACGAACCGCGTGAGGTTCACTTGCCCCCGCTCCAGATCCACGAGCCGTTGCGCGAAGTGCCGCACCAGGATCAACCCCTCGCCGAACACGGTGTCCAGGTAGTTGGACTGCTCGTCCGGATTTGGCAGGAAAAGCCGCGCCTCCACGGCCCGCACAAGGCTCTCCCGCACCACGGCTTCCCAGTCCTCCCAGCCCCGGGCCTCCGCCTCCTGCTTGACGAGGTCAAAGAGCTCCTTGGAGGCGGCCGAGAGGTCGCGGTACTGGGCCACGACCGGTGCGATCACCGACCGCAGGAAGGACCGCACGACACCCCGCACGTTGGGTCCTGCAGACGGGCCCACGAAGACGTGTAGATCCCCGCTGATCCGGACCTCCGCGAGGGAATCCCGGGGCGCCAGGAGGTTGGGGACGATCACAAGCCGCTCAAAGGGGAGGGCGCCGAGCCGCAGATAGGTGGCCGCCTGCCGCAGGCGGTCCTCCGCGGCATCCCGCACCTGAATGGCCTCCCGCTCGTGCGCCTCGCGGGACTTCGCCCAGAGCTGTTGCCCCTTCGCCTCCGCGTAGAGCTCCCGCACGATCGCATCAAACCCGCTCAAGCGATGCACCACGCCATTCGTGGGGGTGGCCGGCGGGGAGCCCGCGGGTGCAGGGGTCAGCGTCTGGCCGCGGCTTACGCCCTGGACCCCCTGAGGGGACGGGAGGACCCGCAGGTCCGGCCCGAGCCACAGGGCGTACTCCGCGAGGTCGGAAACCGTCATGGAGCGCGTGCGGAAGAACTCCCGCGCCTTCTGGACGGCACCGGGGGCTGCCCCCTCCACCTGCTCCCTTAGGGCCCGCTGGTCCTCGGTGAGGGAGGACGCGGCCTGATCCGAGAGGCCGGCGATGTAGGTGAGGAACACCGCGTACACCCGCTCGTCCGCTCCGCTCAGGACCCGGCCCCGCAGGATCCCTTCGACCACGGCTCCGGGCTGGACCAGGCTGCCGGTGGTGAACCGGAAGGTGTAGGGCTGCGGGAGGTTGTTTCCGGCCCGATCCCGTCCCGTGACGGTGATGGTGTAGGTGGTGTTGGGCCGGAGGTCGGAGGGGACGAAGGTCACGGTGCGGTCCGCGTTGGACCAGGTGGGGCTGCCCAGGGTGAGCGTCGGGTTCGTGCGGAGCTGCACGGTCGCGGTGGCCATGGGCTCGCTGAAGGTCACGGTGATCCGGGCGTCCGTGACGTTCTGAGCGCCGTCCGCGGGCTCGGTGACCGTCACGGTCGGCGGGGTTCGGTCCGTGGCGGTCCCCCGGAGCAGGTTGGACTCCGCGCACCCCACCAGCAGGACGATCGCCAGGAGTACAATCGGTTTCCGCATCTCCAGCACCTCCCTCAGGGAACCCGAAGCGTGACTTCCAGGCCTACGATGTCGTAGCTCGGCGGGGCGTTGCCCGCCGGAGCCTCCCTACGCACCACGAGGTCTCGAGCGAGGTCGAACGTCACGAACCCCACGGGATCCTCAGGACCCCGGCCCATGGCGTCCAGGGGCCGATTCCACCGGTCCGCGGTCACCGCGTTGACCTTGATCGGCCCCCGGAGCGGGCCGGCGTCCAGTAGACGCCGCAGCGGGACCTCCACGAGGAGTGATCTCCGGTCCGCACTTACGGTCCCGCAGTTGCACGGCTCCGGGGGCAGGGTGGTCCGGAAGAGGGAAGGTGGGAGGTCCACGGTACGCCGGGCCGCGAAGAAGAACCGACCCCGGTAGTAGAGGGCGTAGTGGGTCCAGTTCTCCCCGGACGGGGCGGGGCCCGAGAGGAGCCCGGGCAGGGTGCTGAAGGCCACGTAGTAGTACCCCGCCTCCGGTCCGTCGTCCACAGGACCGGCCAGGGACACCCGAACCGCGAGGAGCCGGCCATCCGTCTGAGCCAGGACCCCGCCGGCCAGGGCCAGAAGTAGTATGACCCACCCAATCGTCCGGACCACCGCGCCTCCGTCGAACACCGCCAAGGTATTCTACACCAATTCTGACGCGCGCCGGTTGCCGGAAGTTCAGCGGAGCATCTTTTTCCCGCCCGCCGCACCCGGTCGAACTCCTCCGGTACCCCACGGGCTCGCTTTGAACCTTTCCGGCCGGCCAGGCCGACTGTTCCGGTGAGGAGGGCAGGAGTCCTCGACCGGCTCGCCGAACCAATCGGAGAGGCGATGACGGACGAGGAACTGGTGAGGTTAATCGCCCAGAAGGATCCTACGGCCTTCCGGGAGTGGTACGACCGGCACAGCCGGGCGCTGTACGGATACCTGTACCGGCTCTTAGGGGATGCGCACGCGGCGGAGGATGTGCTGAGCGAGGCGATGTTCGCGGTGTGGACGGAGGCCCGGCGGTTCCGCGGGGAATGCCAACCCCGTACCTGGTTGTACCGGATCGCCCGGAACAAGGCCGTGGAGTGGCTCCGGCGTGCCGCCTCCACCGACCATGCGGCGGACGACGACCGCACGCGGACGCCGGACCACGAGCGGGCCGACGTCCGGCTCACGGTGGAACAAGCCCTTAAGACCCTCTCCCCGGAGCAACGGGAGGTGGTGGAGCTGGCCTTCTTTCATGGACTGGCGTACGAGGAGATCGCGAGGATCATGGGATGTCCGCTGAACACGGTGAAGACCCGCATGTTCTGGGCGAAGCGCAAACTCCGAAGAGCCCTCGGTTTGCCCGAACCGGAAGAGAGCGCGGAGGAAGCGGGAACGTGACCCGAGGGCACGAGCGGCTCACCTACCTCCTCCCTTGGTACGTGGCCGGGACGCTACCCCCCGAGGATGCGGAGATCCTAGCGCGTCACGTCCGGAGTTGTCGGGCCTGTGCCCGGGAGTACGAGCACCTCCTCCGGCTCCGGGAGTCCCTCAGGAGCCTGTGGGCAGCTGGTCCCGCACCCTCGGAGCACGTCTTGACCCGCACCTGGCTGCGGATCCTGCGGCACGAGCACATATCGGCCCGCCGCCGGCTCCTCTTCCGGATCGCGGGGCCGTTTGCGGCGGTGGCTGCGGCCGCCGTGATCGCCTTGGCCGGCTCCCTCTCCCGGCCGGGCGGGCTTATCACCCTCGGCTCTACCCGCCCTCACGATGGGGTCGTGCTGCAGGTGGTGTTCGAACCGTCGGCCCGTGAGGCGGAGATCCGGTCGCTCCTGCAGGAGGTCGGAGGGATCATTGTAGAGGGACCTCGGGCGTCGGGCCTCTACCGCGTGCGCCTCCGGTCGGGCGAGGACCCTCACCTGGTGCTGGACCGGCTGCGGCGAGAGCGGGTGGTCCGGTTCGCGGAGATCGAGCCCTAGGGGATGGAGCCGTGCGGTCCGCACGGGCCGCTCTCGCACTCCTCCTGATCGCGGTCCTGGCCGCGATGGGATCCGCGATGGCCACCGACAAGCCGCAGCCTCCGGGTCCGCCGGACAGACCTCACGATTCGCCGCCGGGACCTCCCTCCCGTCCGGGCCTCGGGACGACCCAGGAATCGCCCGGAGGGGGTCAGGTGCCGAGGTCCTCCGGCGTCGGAGAGGTGCGGGTGGCACCGGAGAGCATCGGGTTTGAGGGAGGCGGCCACACCGCGGTGGTGGAGCCGGGACGGCCTCTACGGGCCCGGATCCGGCTGGAGCCGGCTCGGCCGGCCGAAGTCTCCGTGCGCTGGAAGGTAGACGGAGAGGTGGTGGCGGAGACCCGAGTGGTGCTCGAAGCACGCGCGAAGGTCCTGACAAGTCCTCCGCTGCCCACGGAGAAACCGGGCCGTTACGTGGTGGATGCCTCGGTGGACGGAGCCGAGGGCTTCGCGACGTCCTACACGGTGCTTGGGAAGGCGGCACCGGATCGCGCCCCGAACGAGCTGGTCGCGATCCTAGACCCTACGGAGGGACTGGCACGACGGATCGCGGAGCAACTAGGGTTCCTGCTCGCGCGGACCCAGCCCCTGGAGTCCACCGGTGAGGTCCTCGCCACCTACCGGGTTCTGCCCGGAATGGAACCGGACGCGGCTCTGGAACGCCTGCGGTCCTTCCCGGGAGTCCGGGCCGCGGATCGGGTGGCCCTCCTTGAGGGGGCTGCAGGCGGGAACCTCAGGACCCTTCAGTACGCGCCGGTCCTCCTTCAACTCCCCACGGCCCAGCGGTGGGCAACCGGTCGGGGGATAGGGATCGCGCTCATCGACACGGGGGTGGATGAGAGGCATCCGGAGTTCGGCGGCAGGGTCGTGCGAGCGGGTGATGTGACCTCTGCCCCGTACGAGCCGGAGATCCACGGAACCGCGGTCGCGGGAATTCTCGCGGCCCGTCGGGAGCTCCTGGGCACGGCGCCTGAAGCAAAGATCCTCGTCCTCCGGGCCTGTACCGCGCGCCGGAGGGGAAGCCTTGAGGCCAAGTGCCGCACGGACGACGTCATCCGGGCCTTCGACCTCGCCCTAAGGCTGGGCGTCCGGATCATCAATGCGAGTCTCGGAGGTCCCCAGGACGCTGCGCTCGCGTGGACGGTGCAGCGGGTTATCGAAAAAGGGATTCTGGTGGTGGCCCCGGTGGGAAACGGCGGATCCACCCACGCTCCCCCGTATCCCGCAGCCATCCCGGGGGTGGTGGCGGTAGGGGCCACGGACCGGAAGGATCGGCGGGATCCGACAAGCACCACCGGGGGCTTCCTCTCCGTGGTGGCACCCGGAGTGGACATCCTTACCGCGTTTCCGGGTGGCCGATACCTGTTCGTCTCGGGAACCTCGTTCGCCGCCGCCCACGTGTCCGGGGCCGCCGCCCTGCTCCTGGAGCTCTCCTCTGGGCTGGCACCGAAAGCGGTCCGGGCCGCGCTGGAGCGTACCGCTCACGACCTGGGCCCGCCCGGCTTCGACCCGGAATACGGGTGGGGTCGTATTTCGGCCTGCAGGCCGCTGGAGCTGGTTACCGGTACTGTTCGGTGCCGGTAGGCTTCAGGGTGAGAGGAATACCGTCCGGCTGAAGGACTCCCGAACCATCCGGAAGACCGGCTCCCTCTGGAGCGCCAAGGACCGGGCCGTAACTCGGATGGGCGACCTGAGGAACTGGGTCACCGCGGGACCAGTCCGTCCCGTGACCCAGCTCGCGGGCCGCTCCACATCGTTCGCGTAAACGTACACGAAGGTACCGGGCCCCGCGAGGCCGAACGGAAGCCGCGCTGTATCCGCCTCCCCGCTTCTTACCCCGATCCAGAGAGGGCGCCCTTGGACGTCCCGCAGGTTCACCTCGTATACCCCGGCCCCTTGCACCCGGCTCCACCGGAAGGAGGCAGTCCTCGGATCCCAGGAAGGAGATCCGGGTGCTGCCAGGTACGAGACCGAGAGAACGCCGTCCCGGAGCGGCGAGTGGGTGATCGAGAGCTCTCCCGTGCCGTCCCGGATGGCGGCGTCGTAGGCGTATCCCAAGGCGAACAACCCCTGGAAGGCTCCGGGAGCGCTTAGAACCGACGGAACGGGGACCTCCTGGCGCACCGCTAGCTGTCCGACGAGCGGGCCGGTATAGGCCTGGGCCAGTTCCAGGTCGTCGAGCTCGCCGGCGGGCCTAGCAAGGACATAGACGAAGCTGACCCCGTTTCGGCCCAGGGCCCGCAGCACGTCACGGGCCTCGCTGTCGTAAAGCAGCAGGACGCTCTCGGTCACCGGGGTCATTCGGATCGTGCCCAGGTCCACACTCCCTTCCGGCGCAAGGCTCACGGAGGGCAGCAGAACATACTCCGCGAAAAACCGGAGATCTCCGGAAGGAGACCGACCCGTGTAGTTGCCCGCGAAGAAGGGACGAACGGAGCCGCGTCGGGCTACGGAGTCCGTCAGGAGCTCGAATTCCCCACGGTCGTCCGTCACCCCGGAGTCAACCCACGGCGAACCCGTACGGTTCCCGTACGCGCCCCACCACACGAACCCGATCGTCCCCGGTTCTCCCGCCCGGGCGCCGGGCGGGAGGAAGCCCGGTTGCGGGACCCCGCCGGAGTTCAGCAGCCTTCCCCTCAGCGCGGGCCTGGGCTGGGAACCGGGTAAGGGAGCGCCTGCGGGTTTCTTCAGGGGGAGCGCGATCCTCAGCCGCAGCCCTGTTTCCTGGGTGTGCAGGTCGTACACGGAGAGGGCGGCGGCTTGGGATCCGTCCGGAGGGAGTACGTGGATGGCGTACGTGAAGGAGCCGGACAGGCCGGTGTTGAAGACCCCGGAAGCGTCCGTGTGAACCACCACCCTCGTGTTGGCGGTTTCTACCACCACCCGCGCGCACCCCACGGGACGACCGGAGGTCTGCCCGTCCGTCCCGGTTCCCTCCACCACTACCCCTCCCAGGGTACCGGCCCCGGGAGGAGCCGTTTCCGCGGGGCATGCGGGAGGGGAGGATCCGCCGAATCCGCCACACGCGCTGGCTCCTAGGGCCGCAACTAACAGGAGCAAACCCAACCGCATCCCGGCTCCCTCGGAATACAGCCCTATTTGACGCCACGGCGTCAGATCCCTCCCGCCGCCCTCTTGAGCACCGGGCGGTGGACCGCTACGGCAGGTAGGTCACCTGGAGCACGATGGTGCCTGGCGTGAGCTCGTCAAAGTTGCCCGCTGACAGCTCCTGCTCATTAAAAAGCCGCATCCGCAGGTCTACGGTCGAGGCTCTCAGGTTCACGTACGCCTGCACCAGGGCTCGGATGTCCACCACCAGGGTGGTCCCCGGCGCATGTGCCGCCACCACCCGAGTCGTCCCCGCGCGCCACAACCCAAAAGAATCCACGCAACCCCGCCTGGAATGATCCGCCGTAGGGGGAAGCGCGCGTGGTTGATCGCGGTCTCCGTGGGGATCCCGATGAGGAGCCGTGCCAGCCGGAATCGTCGTGGGAAGCGGTTCCGGTGGCTGGGGGGCCAGGACTCGAACCTGGATTCCCGGATCCAAAGTCCGGTGTCCTACCGTTGGACGACCCCCCAACCGTTCCCCATTCTACCAGCCGTCAGGCCAGGGCGATGACGTCAATTTCCACCGCCGCGTCCCGCGGTAGCCGCGCCACCTGGACCGTGGTGCGGGCAGGCCGGGCATCCCGGAAGAAGTTCATGTACTCCTCGTTCATGGCGTTGAAGTCGTTCAGGTCCCTGAGGTAGACGGTGGCGCGCACCACCTTCTCCA
>FWWL01007037.1_pt1 | contig 15713 bp, 11 predicted proteins | sample 2228331 | NCBI WGS metagenome assembly FWWL01 (sample SAMEA103939775, study PRJEB20133) | metagenome
AAGAGGGCTTGAGGTTTGCCATAAGGGAAGGCGGAAGGACAGTGGGTGCTGGTGTGGTGACCAAAATCTTAGACTGAGGTGTGAAAGATGGCTGCGGCAAGAGAGATAATAACCTTGGCTTGCACTGAGTGCAAGAGGAGGAACTACACTACCACCAAGAACAAGCAGAAGCACCCCCAGAGGGTGGAGATAAAGAAATACTGTAAGTGGTGCAAAAAACATACCCTTCACAGGGAAGTAAAGTAGGGGCACTAGCTCAATTGGCAGAGCGCGGGACTCCAAATCCCGCGGTTGGGGGTTCGAGTCCTCCGTGCCCCGCATTGGAGATAGAAAAAGATGGATAGGATAAAGACCTTTCTCAAGGGTGTTAGGCAAGAGATAGACAGGGTGTCTTGGCCAGATAAAAAACTCGTGCAAAAGGCAACCATAAGTGTTATAATATTCTCTTTGTTTTTTGGAATATACCTATGGGTTATGGATTTGCTGTTTACGAGGATAATACACTTTCTCCTGTCTTTGAGGAGTGGTTTATGAGCGAGTTTAAATGGTATGCGCTCCAAGTTGAGGCGGGTAAGGAGGCCACAGCCAGGGAGAACCTGCTCAAGGTTTTACAGCTGGAAGGGCTTGAAGACCTGGTGGAGGAGGTGGTGGTCCCCGCGGAAGAGAAGGTGGTCATAAGAGCTCTGGGTAAAGAAAAGTACAGGCTCTCTTTGAGGGCGAACAACAGGGACATAAGCGTCTTGGGTAAGAAGGGTGTTACCACCGTCAGGATAGAGAACGGAGAGGTTAGGATAGTAGAAAGCCCGGAGGGAGACGCCTGCGTGGATGCCCCGCCAATCTCCAAGCCGGGTCAGAAGATATCTTGTAAAGAAAACAAGGTGGAGGTCAAGGTGGTCTTGGACTCCAAGATGTTTCCCGGATACCTCCTGATAAAGGCAAACATGAACGACAACCTTCTGAGAGCCATAGAGAAGACGCCACACATATACAGACCTGTCCTTGTAGGTGGGAGGATAGCCCCGTTGGACGATAAGGAGGTGGAGAGAATACTCTCCTTTGTCAAGAAGGGTGCCAAGCCGGTGAGAGCTCTCTTCGAGAAGGGAGAGCAGGTCAGGGTCATAGAGGGGCCTTTTATGAACTTCACCGGGACCGTGGAAGAGGTCCATCCCGAGAGGGAAAAGGTGGTGGTTTTGATAAGCATATTCGGAAGGCTTACGCCCGTAGAGTTGGACTTTTCTCAGGTGGAGAAGCTGTAGGAGGAAGGAAATGGCTAAGAAGGTTAGCGCTAAGGTTGAACTTATGTTGCCCGCCCAGCAGGCAACACCCGCACCCCCCGTGGGACCCGCCTTGGGTCAGCACGGTGTCAACATAATGGAGTTTGTCAAGCAGTTCAACGCTGCGAGCAAGGATTTTGAGCCAGGAACGGTGGTGCCTGTGGTAATAACCATATACCAGGACAGGAGCTTTTCCTTTGTAATGAAGACTCCCCCGGTTTCCTACCTGCTCAAGAAGGCTGCCAAGGTCCAGAAGGGTTCGGGAGACCCTAAGCGCAGCAAGGTGGGCAAGGTAAGTCTTCAGCAAGTTCAGGAGATAGCCAAGATTAAGCTCAAAGACATGAACACCAAGGACATAAACGCCATAGTCAGACAGATAGTGGGCACAGCCAAGAGCATGGGTATAGAAGTAGAAGGCTACAAGGAGTGATGCCATGGAAAGGGGTAAGAAGTACTTAAAGGCTCTGGAAGTCTACGACAAGGACAAGCTATACAGTGTAGAGGACGCCGTGCAGACGCTCAAAAATATGCACCAGGTTATGGGTGTAAAGTTTGACCAGACGGTGGAGATAGCCTTTAGGCTCGGTGTGGACCCCAAGTATGCAGACCAGATGGTCAGGGGTTCGGTAATCCTCCCCAACGGTTTGGGAAGACCCATAAAGGTTCTGGTGCTGGCAGAGGGCGAAGCCCAGAAGCAAGCCCAAGAAGCGGGAGCGGACTACGTGGGTGGTGAGGAGCTCATCAACAAGATACAGAAGGAAGAGTGGGTGGATTACGATGTGGTTATTGCCACTCCCGAGATGATGCCCAAGGTTGCCAAGCTGGGTAAGATTTTGGGACCAAAGGGTCTGATGCCCAACCCCAAGACGGGAACGGTGACCACCAACGTGAAACAGGCTGTGGAGGAAGCTAAGAAAGGTAGGGTGGAATTTCGTGTTGATAAGACGGGCAATGTCCACATGCCCGTGGGCAAGATTTCCTTTGACGACCAAAAGCTTTTGCAGAACATATACACCGCCATAGATGCCATAGTTAAGGCGAAGCCACCCGGTGCCAAAGGACAGTATGTCAAGGGCATAACCCTGTCAGCCACCATGACCCCGGGGGTCAAGATTGACGTTTCTTCCACACTGAAGAAGCTTCAGGAGATGGCTGCGTAAGGAGGAGAGCATGGAAAGGAAGAGTTGGGTCAAGAAATCCGAGCTGGTAAAGGGCTACCAAGAGAGGATAGAAAGGGCAAGTCTGGTGATATTCATGGACTTTACCTACATAGACGCCTTACCCATGACCGAGCTTCGCGCCAAGATAAAGGACGCGGGTGGTGAAATGCTCGTGGGCAAAAACACGCTTTTTTACAGGGCATTTATGAGCACACCCATGGCGGACCACAGGGAGGTTTTGGTGGGTCCTACCGCTCTGGTGTTCGCCTATTCGGACCCCGTTGCGGCGGCAAAGACCCTTTATGAGTTCGGAAAGGAGCTAAACAAGGACAACCCCCTTGAGAAGATAAAGGGAGCCTACATGCAGGGTAGGTTCTTAAAACCTGCGGACGTTCAAGCCCTTGCAGAGCTCCCGCCTAAGGAAGTGCTTATATCCAAGCTCATGGGAGTTCTGCAGGCTCCCATAACCAATCTGGTGCTTGCTCTCAAGAGCGCACCTCAAAAGCTCGCGCTTACATTAAAAGCCATAGAGGAGAAAAAATCTTAAAAGGAGGTATAGAAGATGGCAACGCTGACCATTGACGAGATAGTGGAAGCCATTGGCAACATGACGCTCCTCGAGGTGGCGGAGCTTGTCAAGAAGCTCGAGGAGAAGTTCGGCGTGTCCGCATCCGCTGTGATGGCTGCGCCCGTAGCGGTTGCGGGAGCGGGAGCTGGAGCTACAGCTGCGCCCGTGGAAGAGAAGACGGAGTTTGACGTCATCCTCAAGTCCGCCGGTGCTAACAAGATAAACGTCATCAAGGTGGTAAGGGAGATAACCGGTCTGGGTCTCAAAGAAGCCAAGGACCTGGTAGAATCTGCTCCAAAGCCCGTGAAGGAGGGTGTATCCAAGGAAGAGGCGGAGCAGATAGCGAAGAAACTCCAAGAGGCTGGCGCGGAAGTAGAGGTGAAGTAATCCGTCCGGTGATGACGGGCTTTGGCAAACCAGCCCCCTGTGAAGAGCAGGGGGTTTTCTGTTTTTTCTTGACACATCAGGCATGCTTGCGTATACTTATAAGTTTCACACCTTAGTTTAGAGGGTTAAGGTATGAGGAAAAACATCCCCGTTTTGAGAAAGTCCTTTGGCAAGGGTAAGGATATTATAGCACCACCGCACCTGCTTTTCATGCCCAAAGATTCCTTTGAAGACTTCATCCAGTTCTACAAAGCGCCCCACGAGAGGAAGGAAAAGGGTTTAGAGTACATATTCAGGACTTCCTTTCCTTTCAAGGACCCTGATGAGAAGATAACCGTTGAGTACTTAGGCTATGAGGTGGGAGAGTGGGAGTGCAACAGGTGCGGTTATAAGGCTTACACGGACGCTTCCTTTTTGGGTGGTTATGGCGTTGACTGCCCCAAGTGCGGTACAAAGCTGGTCCACAAGGAAAAGTTCACCGTGGATGAATGTAAGGTTAAGGGCTTTACCTACTCGGTGCCCGTAAGGGTTATGGTAAGGCTCAGGACAAAGACCAAAAAGGGAGAGAAAGAAAGCGAACCCAAGAAGGTCTACTTTGGCGACATACCTATGATGACCCCCAGCGGGTCCTTTATCATAAACGGCAGTGAGCGTATAATAGTCAGCCAGCTCATAAGGTCTCCCGGCATCTTCTTTGAAGAAAAGAGCGAAAAGCAAAAAGACAGCACCATAGTAAGGATAGTCTACAGGTCAAGCATAATACCGGACAAGGGTCCGCGCATAGAGTTTGAGCTCTCCAGCGCCAGCGATGTCCTGAGTGCCAGGGTTGACAAAAACAAGATAAGCGGGTCTTACATATTTAGGGCTTACGGACTGGAGACCGCCTACGACATACTGAGACACTTCTACAAGGATACGCGCCTGCTCTTTGTAAAGAACCGCTCCATCTTTGACGCCCAGACGGGAGAGGAGTATACCCTGGAAGACCTAAACGGCTACCACCTGTTTGCCATATTGAGGTATAGAGCCATAGTGGAAGGCACGGACAAGGAGGACGAATTTATAGAGGAGAGGTATATAGAGGACACGGAACAGCTTGAAAGGCTCATAAAGGACGAGAGGATAACCGTAGAGAGCTTGACCGCGGTCCCCAAAGAAAGCGCGGTAAAGAGCCCCTACAGGAGGATAATGCTGGAGACCCTGATAGCGGAAACCTCTCCGAGGGATGTGGACCGCAAGAGCCTTATAAAGATACCGTCCAGGTTTACCATCAGGGACATAGCGCTCGTGGAGATTTACAAGAAGCTCAGACCGGTAGAACCCATGGTCATGGAGCTGGAGAACTTGGTCCAACGCGCACGCAACCACTTTGAGCTATACTTCAAGGACATAAGCAGGTATGACCTCTCGCGTGTGGGTAGGATAAAGATAAACGCCAAGCTACACAGACCACCCAAAGTCCTAACGCCCTCACAAGTGGAAGAGCTTTCTGACATGCCACCCTTGGTGTTGGCTGAAAGGGTGGGCGATTATCCAGAAGGCACCCATCTTACGACGGAGGTAGCCAAGGAAGTTTTCAAGCTCAAGGATGAGGTAAGGGTAAAGGACTACACGGAGGGAGAGGCGCGCTTTTTGCTCCCCTTGGACATAGTCAGGGCGGTCAAGTATCTTATTGACCTACGCTACGGTAGGGAGAAAAAGGACGACATAGCCTACTTAGGCAACAGAAGGGTAAGGGCTGTAGGAGAGCTCCTTGAAAACCAAGCTCGCATCGGCGTAGCACGTATGGAGAAGTTCTTCAGGGACAGATGCACCGTGGTAAATCCCGAAGACCCCAACCTCAAGCCACAGGACCTGCTAAACCCCAGATACCTCACCTCTACGCTCTACGAGTTTCTCAAAGGCGGTCAGCTCTCCCAATACTTGGACAACACCAACCCCCTGTCTGCTCTAACCCACAAAAGGAGGCTCTCTGCACTCGGACCGGGAGGTCTCACCAGGGAAAGCGCCAAGTTTGAGATAAGGGACGTGCACCCCTCCCACTACGGAAGGATATGCCCAATAGAGACGCCCGAAGGGCAGAACATAGGGTTGGTGACCTCTCTGACCGTTTACGCCCAGCTCAACGAGCACGGCTTTATCATAACACCCTACAGGAAGGTGGAAAAGGGTAAGGTCTCGGAAGATATAGAATACTTGGCAGCTTATGAGGAAGAGAATTATGTCATAGCCCAGTACACACCGACGGATGAGGAGGGCGGACCCAAGGCACAGCGCCTGATGGCGCGCTATAAAGGTGATATAGTCATAGTCAAGGCGGAGCAGGTCAACTACATGGACGTATCTCCCAAGCAGGTGGTCTCCGTGTCCGCATCCCTCATACCCTTCTTGGAACATGACGACGCCAACAGGGCGCTCATGGGCTCCAACATGCAAAGGCAGGCTGTTCCCATCATCTTCACCAGCTCACCGCTGGTGGGAACGGGTATGGAGGTAAAGGTTGCCCATGACAGCGGTGCGGTGGTCATAGCCAAAAGGGGAGGCACGGTGGAGGAAGTGGACGGTAGGCGTATAGTGATAAGGGTCAACCCCGAGGAGATAAACCCATCGGACCCCATGGACATAGGCATTGACATATACGAACTCAGAAAGTTTGAGAGGACCAACCAAAACACCTGCATAAACGAAAGACCTCTGGTCTATAAAGGTCAGAGGGTAAAGGCGGGAGAGGTGATAGCGGATGGTCAGTCCACCGAGAGAGGAGAGTTGGCTCTCGGAAGGGACGTGCTGGTTGCCTTCATGCCATGGAGAGGCTACAACTTTGAGGACGCCATAGTCATCTCGGAAAGGCTGGTAAAGGATGATGTCTTTACCTCCATACATATAGAAGAGCTCTCGGTGGAGGCGAGAGAGACCAAGCTGGGGTATGAGGAGATAACGCGCTCCATACCGGGCGTTCCCGAGAGGTTTTTAAGCCATCTGGACGAGTTCGGCATAGTGAAGATAGGCACCTACGTAAAACCCGGGGACATACTGGTAGGAAAGGTGACTCCCAAGGGTGAGCAACAACTAACGCCTGAAGAAAAGCTCCTCATGGCTATATTCGGAGACAAGTCAAGGGACGTAAAAGATACTTCCCTGAGGTGTCCGCCCGGCATAGAGGGTGTGGTGGTTGATGTGCAGGTTTTTGCAAGGCGTTTGGGCGAGAAGAAGAGCTACCTCGTGGAAGCTGTGGAGAGGGAAGAAAAGGAAAGGCTCATAAACGAGCTGGAGAAGAGGAAAAAGCTCATAGTTGAGGGGAGGAACGCGGTCATCAAAGCCCTGGTCTTGGGCAGACCCATAAGCAAGGACTTAACGGTCAAGAAAAAGACCTACAAGGCGGGTACCCTTATAACGGAAGAAAACGTGGACACATTCCTGAACTACATCATAACCAAGCCCGAGAACTTCTTTGACGATGAGTCCTTGTGTGAGCGCATAAACGAGATAAGGGAGAGGACCAGATCCCAAGTTAGCATGCTGGAAAAGATTTACAAGGAGAAGGAAGAAGCCATAGGTAAAAGGAGCGACCTGCCACCCGGTGTGACCACGCTGGTCAAAGTCTACATAGCCCAGAAGAGGAAGATAAAAGTGGGAGATAAGATGGCGGGAAGACACGGAAACAAGGGCGTCATATCGGTGGTCCTGCCAGTGGAAGACATGCCCTTCTTGGAGGATGGAACGCCGGTAGACATAGTCCTAAACCCCTTGGGTGTCCCATCGCGTATGAACGTGGGTCAAATCTTGGAGACCCACCTGGGATGGGCTTGTAAAGAGCTTGGAAAGAAGCTCGGAAAGTTGTTGGAGGAAGGAAGGGCGCGCAAGGAGATGGAGGGCTTTCTGAAGGAGATATATTCCGTAGGAGGGCTTGACACCAAAGACTTGGAAGAATACTTGGTGGGTCTGGACGACGAAGGCTTTAAGTCTCTCATATCCTACTATGCGGAAAAGGGAGTGCCCGTAAAGACCCCCGTCTTTGAGGGGGCTCAAGAAGAAGATGTGAAGGCTTTCTTGAGGCTCGCAGGGCTTCCCGAGGATGGCAAGACGGTCCTCTACGATGGTATGACAGGTGAGCCCTTTGACATGAGAGTGACCGTGGGTTATATGCACATGCTAAAGCTCATCCACATGGTGGATGACAAGATTCACGCAAGGAGCACCGGTCCTTACTCTCTTGTCACCCAACAGCCCCTGGGCGGTAGGGCTCAGTTCGGAGGTCAAAGGCTGGGTGAGATGGAGGTCTGGGCGCTGGAAGCCCACGGAGCGGCGTATACGCTCCAAGAGATGCTTACCGTCAAGTCCGACGACATAGAGGGTAGGACAAAGGCTTACGAATCCATAGTCAAGGGTAGGTACACCTACTCGGTTGGCATACCCGAATCCTTTAAGGTCCTTGTCAGGGAGCTCAAAGCCTTAGGGCTCAACGTCAAGTGTGAAAATGGAGAATCCGCTCCCTGCGATGAGGTTGAAATAGAGGAGGAAGAAAGATGAGAAAGGGACTGCTTCCCTTTGATAGGATTAAGCTTATGCTCGCCTCTCCGGAGGATATAAGGAGCTGGAGCTACGGAGAGGTGAAAAAGCCCGAGACCATAAACTACAGGACGCACAAACCCGAAAAGGATGGTCTCTTCTGCGCCAAGATATTCGGTCCCATAAAGGATTACGAGTGCCTTTGCGGTAAGTATAAAGGTAAGAGGTTTGAGGGAACCATATGCGACAAGTGCGGTGTGGAGGTTACCAAATCTTATGTTAGGAGAAAGCGCTTCGGACACATAGACCTGGCAGCTCCTGTGGCACACATATGGTTTTTAAAGAGCGCTCCATCCAAGATAGCCACCCTCTTGGGCATATCCGCAAGGGATGCGGAAAAGGTGGCTTACTTTGAGTCCTACCTGGTGGTAGAGTATCCCATGAGCGAGGATGAGGAAAGGCGCTTTGAGGAGGCTGAGGACACCATACCCCTTAGGGACGACATGGGCAAGACCAAGTTCGTAAGGCTCCACATAGTGGATGAGGAGAGGTATCTCAAAGAGTATGCGGTTGACTTGGAGCACAAATACGAAGGCGGTATGGGAGCGGAGATGCTCAAGAAGGTCCTGTCCATGCTTGACCTTCAGGCTTACGCGGAAAAGCTCAGAAGGGAAGTAAAGCCCTACAGTCTGGGCTTTGAGGACATGGGCAAGCACTTGGAAGAGCGCTACAAAAAGCTCTACCACAGGATGGTAAGAGCCATAGCAGAGGATTTCAGGCTCTACGGTGTGGAGATAAAACATCCCCAGGACATGACCTTGGAACAAGCTCTGCTGGGCATATTCAACCAAGAACTCTACCTAAGACTGTCCACCGGCGAGGTCTTACACGAGGACTGCGGAGAGGACTGTGCCACCGGCAGGGACGCCATAAAGGAATACTACGAAAGCCTCAGGCAGGTCAAAAGGGACCTGCCCATCTTTGAGAGGATAAAAGAGGACATAAGGTCCGCTGTCCTAAAAGAGGTCTCCGAGCAGAAGATAAAGAAGCTCCTGAGGGTCTTAAAGCTCGTTGAGGATTTCATCAAGAGCGGGAACAGACCCGAGTGGATGATACTTGAGGTCCTTCCGGTCCTTCCACCCGAACTGCGCCCCTTGGTGGCTTTGGAAGGAGGTAGGTTTGCCACATCGGACCTAAACGACCTTTACAGGAGGATAATAAACCGCAACAACAGGCTCAAAAGACTCATAGAGCTGGACGCTCCGGACATAATAGTCAGGAACGAGAAGAGGATGCTCCAAGAGGTGGTAAGCGCCCTCATAGACAACGGAAAGCGCGGTCGGGCGGTCACCCAGAACGGCAGGGTCCTCAAATCCCTAGCGGACCACCTCAAGGGCAAGCAGGGACGCTTCAGGCAGAACCTTCTGGGTAAGAGGGTTGACTACTCGGGAAGGTCAGTCATAGTTGTGGGACCCCAGCTCAAGATGCACCAGTGCGGGCTTCCACGCATAATGGCTCTGGAGCTCTTTAAGCCCTTTGTCTACAGGCGCTTAGAAGAGAAGGGCTATGCCACCTCCATAAAGAACGCCAAGAAGCTCGTGGAGCAGAAGACGCCCGAGGTATGGGAATGCTTGGAGGAGGTTGTAAAACAGCATCCGGTCCTGCTCAACAGGGCTCCCACCCTACACAGACCCTCCATACAGGCTTTTGAGCCCGTGCTGGTTGAGGGTAAAGCCATACAGCTCCATCCACTGGTGTGCCCACCCTTCAACGCAGACTTTGACGGAGACCAGATGGCGGTGCACGTGCCTTTGAGCATAACCGCCCAGCTTGAAGCTTACATGCTCATGCTCTCCACCCAGAACATACTCTCGCCCGCCCACGGAAAACCCATAACCATGCCCTCCCAGGACATGATACTCGGTGTTTACTACATAACGCAGGAGGTCAAGGGTGTAAAGGGTGAGGGTAAGCTCTTTTACAGCAAGGAGGATGTCCTGCTCGCTCTGGAAAACAACAAGGTGGACATACACGCCAAGATAAAGCTCTACACCGACAAAGGGCTCATAGAGACCACGCCCGGCAGGGTCGTGCTCAACAGCATCCTTCCGGAGGGACACCCCTTTGTAAACGAACCCATGGACAAGAAGAAGGTGTCCAAGCTCATCACCAACCTTTACAACACCTACGGCACCGAAAGGACTGCCAAGTTTCTGGATGACCTGAAGGAGCTGGGCTTTAACATGGCTACAAGGGCTGCGGTTTCCATAGGTATAGATGACCTGCAGATACCCGAAGTTAAAAAAGAGATAGTGCAAAGAGCCTTTGAAGAATCCGACAGGATATCCGAGCTATACATGAAGGGCGTGCTAACGTCCAAGGAAAGATACAACCGTATCATAGACCTGTGGTCGGACATAACGGACAGGGTATCAAGGGCTATGTTTGACGAGATAGAGACAAGGGAAAGGGTAGAAAACCGCAAGGTCTACCCGGGCATCTTCAACCCCATATACATGATGGCAAACTCGGGAGCTCGCGGAAACAGGGACCAGATAAGACAGCTCGCCGCCATGAGGGGTCTTATGGCAAAGCACTCGGGCGAGTTCATAGAGACACCCATCATATCCAACTTCAGAGAAGGGCTCTCCGTCTTGGAATACTTCATATCCACCTACGGAGCACGTAAGGGACTTGCGGACACAGCCCTAAAGACGGCGGTTGCGGGATACTTGACCAGAAGGCTCGTGGACGTAGCCCAGGATGTGACCATAACGGAGCATGACTGCGGGACCACCAAGGGCATTGAGATGACCGCTGTGGTGGTAGGGGGTGAGGAAAAAGTCCCCCTCAAGGACAGGATTGTGGGAAGGACCCTCGCCGAGGACGTGGTGGACCCTTACACCAAGGAAGTAATAGCCCAGAGGAACACCGTCATAGATGAGAAGCTTGCGGACAGGATAGTGCATGCGGGTATAGAAGCGGTCAAGATTAGGTCACCGCTAACATGCGAAGCCAAGTTCGGCATATGCAGTATGTGCTATGGCTGGGACCTGTCCCAGAGGAAGCTAGTAGACATAGGAGAGGCGGTGGGTATCATAGCGGCGCAGTCCATAGGTGAACCGGGCACCCAGCTTACCATGAGAACCTTCCACATAGGCGGTGCGGCAACCGCCGAAAGGGTCCAGAGGGTCCTCCAAAACGAGTCTTCCGGAACCGTAAAGTTCTACAACATAAGGACCATAACCAACAGGGAAGGTAAAGTGATAAACATCTCCAAGGACGGCGCCATAGGTGTGCTGGACAAGGACGGTAGGATGGTAGAAAGGCATGCGGTCCCTTACGGAGCCTTCATCCTCGTTGAAGAGGGCAAGTTTGTTGAGGAGAACACCACTCTGGCAGAGTGGGATCCCTTCAACACCTACATAATAGCGGAAGAGGCCGGGCTTGTAGAGTACAGGGACATAATAGCGGATGTGACCGTCAAGGAGGAGAAGGACACACTCACGGGTAGGACATCCACCGTCATATCCTTCACCAGACCCAAGGACGCCATGCTTCACACACCGCGTATAGTGGTCATCACCGAGGACGGAAGGGAGATTCCCTACGACCTACCGGTAAACGCCATACTGGACATGCCTGAAAACAAGGTAAGGCTTGAGTGGCATGTGTGCCCCACGTGCTCCGAGTCTGAGGGCGCAGAGGTCCAGCATAAGTATTACGTGGTTAAAGACTTCAGGGTAGAGCCCGGCGACGTGCTTGCGCGTATACCCAAGGAGATGGCAAAGGTCAGGGACATCGTGGGTGGTCTTCCCAGGGTTGAAGAGCTCTTTGAGGCGAGAAAACCCAAAGACCCTGCGGTCCTGACGGAGATAGACGGCACGGTCAGGATATACGAAGATGCGGACGAGGTGATAATCTTCAACCCAAGGACGGGAGAGACCCGCAAGTACGACATAAAGAAGGAAGAATACATACTCATATCCCACGGTCAGTATGTTCAAAAGGGCACCAAGATAACCGACAGCACGGTCAGTGAGATAGAAGGTTATGCGAGGATAACGGGTAAGGGTAGCAGGATAGTGGTTTACAACAAAGAGACGGGTCTCCAAAGGGAATACTTCGTCCCCAAGGGCAAATACATAATCGTCAAAAATGGCGACACGGTCAAAGCGGGCGATCCCCTGACCGCAGGAACGCCCGTGCCAGAGGAGATACTCAAGATTAAGGGCACAGATGAGCTCCAGAAGTTCCTGCTTAAAGAGGTACAGATGGTTTACAGATTGCAAGGCGTGGAGATAAACGACAAGCACTTTGAGATAATCATACGCCAGATGCTCCGCAGGCGCAGGGTAGTGGATCCCGGAGACACCAGGTTCTTGGTAAACGACGAGGTGGACATAGAGGAGCTGGAGCAAGAAATCCAAAGGGTAAAGGAAGAGGGCGGAAAGCTACCCAAGGTAGAGCCCGTTCTGGTTGGAATATCCAAAGCGGCACTCTCCTCAAGGAGCTGGATATCCGCAGCATCCTTCCAAGAGACCACAAAGGTCCTGACCGACGCAGCGTGCGAGGGCAAGGTGGACGACCTCAGGGGTATAAAGGAAAATGTCATAATAGGAAACCTAGTCCCAGCGGGCACAGGTCTTAACAGGTATGCACAGGTGGAAACCTTGGAGGAAGAAAAGGCGAGGATGTTCAAAGATGTGCTATAATACCCTTTTTTAGGAGGATTAGATATGCCCACCATAAGCCAGCTTGTCAAGTATGGTAGAGAGAAGAAGGAAAAGAGGAGCAAGTCTCCTGCCCTGCAGGGCAACCCACAAAAGAGAGGAGTCTGTGTGAGGGTCTACACGGTGACACCCAAAAAGCCCAACTCAGCTCTCCGTAAGGTCACCAGGGTAAGGCTCTCCAATGGCATGGAGGTCACCGCCTACATACCCGGCGAGGGACACAACCTCCAAGAGCACTCCATAGTTCTCGTCAGGGGTGGTAGGGTAAAGGACCTACCCGGGGTGAGGTATAAGGTCATAAGGGGAGCTCTGGATACGGCGGGTGTTGCCAACAGAAGGCAGTCCCGTTCCAAATACGGCACCAAGAGACCCAAGCCCGGTCAACAAGCTCAAGCGAAGGGAGGTAAGAAGTAATGCCGAGGAAAGGACCGGTAAAACCCAGAGAGATAGCACCGGACCCCAAGCATGGGGATGTCATAGTCCATCAGTTCATAAACAAGGTGATGAAGGATGGTAAAAAGAGCGTGGCGGAGTGGATAGTCTACACCGCCTTAGAAGAAGCGGCCAAGGAAGCCAAAATGACGCCCGTGGAGCTCCTTCACAAGGTGGTGGACACCCTCAAGCCCGAGTATGAGGTAAGACCCAGAAGGGTGGGTGGTGCCACCTACCAGGTGCCCGTTGAAGTTCCGCCCAGAAGACAGGTCAGCTTGGCTCTCAAGTGGCTCGTTGAAAGCGCCAGAACTCGCCCAAGACACAGGGGGAGCTACACCATGGTGGAACGTCTCAAGGCGGAGATGCTGGATGTCTTGGAGGGCAAAGGCGGAGCCATCAAGAAGAAAGAAGACACGCACAGGATGGCAGAAGCCAACAAGGTCTTTGCGCACTTTAGATGGTGAGGAGGTGCTAAGATGCCCAGGTTAGTTCCCATAGAGAGGCTCAGGAACATAGGCATAGTAGCTCACATAGATGCGGGTAAGACTACCACCACGGAGAGGATACTCTACTACACTGGTAAGACCTACAAGATAGGTGAGGTCCACGAAGGTGCGGCTACCATGGACTGGATGCCGCAGGAGAAGGAAAGGGGTATCACCATAACCGCAGCGACCACCGCATGTTACTGGAAGGACCACCAGATTAACATCATAGACACCCCCGGACACGTGGACTTCTCCGTTGAGGTGGTGAGGTCCATGAAGGTCCTTGACGGTATAGTATTCGTATTCTCCGCCGTTGAGGGTGTCCAACCCCAATCGGAAGCCAACTGGAGATGGGCGGACAGGTTCGGCGTTCCCAGAATAGCCTTTATAAACAAGCTCGACAGGTTGGGCGCTGACTTTTACAGGGTCTTCGGAGAGATAGAGAAGAAACTATCCATAAGACCCGTAGCGGTCCAAATACCCGTGGGTGCGGAAGACCAGTTCAAGGGTGTGGTGGACCTTATGGACATGAAGGCTATCATCTGGCTTGAAGAGACCTTGGGAGCCAAGTACGAGGTGGTGGATATACCCGCGGAGTATGTGCAGAAGGCTCAAGAGTGGCGTGCCAAGATGGTGGAAGCCATAGTGGAAAAGGATGACGAGCTCATGATGAGATACTTGGAGGGTGAGGAAATACCCGTGGAAGACCTCAAGAGGGTTTTAAGAAAGGCTACCATAAACAGAGAGCTCGTCCCCGTGTTGTGCGGTTCGGCTTTCAAGAACAAGGGTGTCCAGCCCCTGCTGGATGCGGTTTTGGATTACCTACCTTCCCCCTTGGATGTGCCTGCGGTGAAGGGTATAAACCCCAAGACCGGGCAGGAAGAGGAGAGAAAGCCCTTAGACGAAGAGCCCTTCTGCGCCTATGTGTTCAAGGTCATGAGCGACCCCTATGCAGGTCAGCTGACATACTTTAGGGTATTCTCTGGCAAAGTCAGTGCAGGCTCCTATGTATACAATGCCACCAAAGACAAGAAGGAGAGGATAGGAAGGCTACTTTTGATGCATGCCAACTCCAGAGAGGACGTCCAAGAAGCCGCCGCCGGTGAGATAGTGGCAGCTGTGGGTGTGGACGCAGCGACAGGAGACACACTCTGCGATGAAAAGGCTCCCATAATCCTTGAAAAACTGGAATTCCCCGAACCCGTTATATCCATGGCAATAGAACCTAAGACCAAGAAGGACCAAGAAAAGCTCTCCCAAGTGCTCAACAAGTACATGAAGGAAGACCCCACCTTTAAGGCAACCACAGACCCCGAGACGGGACAGATCCTCATACACGGAATGGGTGAGCTCCACCTGGAGATCATGGTTGACAGGATGAAAAGGGAGTACGGCATTGAGGTAAACGTGGGTAAACCTCAGGTGGCATACAAGGAAGCCATAAAGAAGAAGGCGACAGCAGAAGGAAAGTTCATAAGGCAGTCCGGTGGTCGCGGTCAGTACGGACACGTGGTGATAGATGTAGAGCCTTTGGAAAGGGGACAGGGGTTTGTGTTTGAGAACGCCATAGTGGGTGGTGTAATACCTAAGGAGTTCATACCCGCGGTGGAAGAGGGCGTCAAGGAAGCCACGCAGAACGGCGTCTTGGCGGGTTACCCCATGGTGGACGTCAAGGTTAGGCTCTTTGACGGCTCTTACCACGAGGTGGACTCTTCAGAGATGGCTTTCAAGATAGCTGGCTCCATAGCCTTCAAGGAGGCGGCAAAGAAGGCAAACCCAGTCCTCCTTGAGCCTATAATGGAAGTGGAGGTGGAAACTCCGGACGAGTATGTGGGAGATGTCATCGGAGACCTCAACTCCAGAAGGGGCAAAATTATAGGGATGGAGAACAAGGGTGTTATAACCGTTGTGAAGGCTTACGTGCCCCTGGCGGAGATGTTTGGATACGCCACCACACTCAGGAGCTTGACACAGGGAAGAGGAACCTTTATAATGAAATTTTCTCATTACGATGAAGTTCCCCAGAGCATAGCGGAGCAGATTATAGGGGAACGGATGGCAACAACGAAGTAAAGGAGGTATAAGATGGCAAAGGAGAAGTTTGTCAGAGAGAAGGAGCATGTCAACGTTGGCACCATAGGACACGTGGACCACGGAAAGTC
>FWWL01007042.1_pt1 | contig 15708 bp, 15 predicted proteins | sample 2228331 | NCBI WGS metagenome assembly FWWL01 (sample SAMEA103939775, study PRJEB20133) | metagenome
ATTATAGTTACCTTTAAAATGATTTTCATATTAATATTATACTTTAAAAACTTGAAATGTCAAGGTCTAAAAGTCCTATTTTTATCTTGAAACTCAAGGTATTTAAAATAAGAAAGAAAACCATTAAGCAAATCAATTAAAGAAACAAAAAAACCAACTTTTCCATCAAGAAAACCTAACTTTAAAAAATAATTTACAAAAAATCTTCTTATAGATCTAAATATGATTTTATCTCTTTTTTTATTAACTTGCATCAGGTCATAATAAGTTCTATCAAGATATGATTTCATTTTATCAACCATTCTTTTTGTGTCTTCAATTACGATATGCTCAAATGGATTTTTTAATATCCCGATTTTCCCATCTATTTTTATTCTCTCATGTATGGATATGCATTCAAATCTCCCTTTATCTTTTTTAAATAATCTTAACTGTTTGTCAGGATACTTACCACCGTGTTTTAACCACTTTCCAAAATAGTAGTTTTTTCTTGGTATCAAAAACCCATTATAAGGAGTATTTTTTATAGTTTCAATTATTTCTTTTTTAACCTCCTCGGTTATTCTCTCATCAGGATCAATATAAAAAATCCAATCTCCAGAGCAGTTATCTATTGCAAATTGTTTATTAACATTCAAATTAAAGTTATTTTCCTTTAAAAAAATTTTATCTGTATATTTTCTTGCTACATCAATACTCCTGTCACTGCTCTGGCAATCAACATAAACTATCTCATCAGCAATATCCTTTATGCTTTCAAGACAACCTTCAAGAAGCTCCGCTTCATTATGACCTATTATTGCAAATGAAAGTTTCATATGTTATTCTCCTTTATAAAATCATCTATTTTTTCCCATATCTCTTCTTTTTTAAGTTTATCCAGTTCCCCCTGTATATATCCATGAATCTTTAAAGGTGGGCCCCACGCTTGGGGATTTGTAAAAGGGCTGTATATTGTAAATGTTGGGATATTAAATGAAACTGCAATATGCATAGGACCAGAAGAGGTTCCTATATGAAGATTAACCTTTGAAATTAAAGCAGCAAGTTCAATAAGATTTAATCCTGAAATAATAATATGGTTTGAAGAGTAACGAGAATAATTATTTATGGTATTTTTAACATAATCATACTCGGAGGGTGAAGGAATAAAAATTGTTTTAAACCCTTTTTCAATAAGCCTGTCAGCAATATACATAAATTTTTCTCCGTCAAGCTGTCTATATGCGCGAGGACTTGTTATGTCCATATTCACAATCTTATCCTTCCCAGGAAAAGCTTTATTATCCTCAAGGATTTTTTTTACTTTTTCAAGATCACTGGATGATGGATAGACCTCAGGTTTTATATCTTTTATCGAAAATGGATTAATACCAAAAGGTTCAAGATACTCAAACCTTTTTACCACATTATAACCATCCCACTCACTTTTAATTCTGTAATTAAATACCACAAAATTCCACCATTTCCACATTGCTATCCTCATCTTAGCACCACTTACAAATGAATAAAACGCTGATGATGTAGAGTGCATAAAATCCATAGCTACATCTATTTTCAAACTTCTTAATTCAGCTATCTCTAATTCATCTTTTATAAGAACCTTTTCTATAAACGGATTATTTTTAAGTATGCCACAGGTATGTTTTTTAGCTAAAAAATATATCGTTGATTGAGGAAAATGATGTTTTATCACCTTAATAAGAGGTGTGGTAAGAACAATATCCCCAATCCCTTTGTAGACTATTATAAGAAAATTCATTTTTTTATTCTAAATTTATCAATGTTTTTTGCTCTAGCAACCTCGTGAGCATCATCAGTTCTTGCTTTATCTTTCTCATGCCAGGGTTCAATATTTGTCCAGGCAAGCTCACTTATTAAATCGATAATCTTTTTTTTCATTTTTACTCCAGAAATCAATATCCTTAATATGCCATCTGTAAGCAGTTTCTATTATATCTTCTATTTTACAAAAATCAGCTTTCCATCCTAAGGTCCTTTTAGCTTTCTTTGATGAAGCCACAAGTATAGATGGATCCCCTTCCCTTGGAGAAGTGAAATTAATATTAAGTTTTTTTCCACTGACCTTTTCACAGGCTTTTAAAACTTCAATCACTGAAAAACCTTTTCCATTACCAAGATTAAAAACATCACTTTTATTTTCACTCATAACCCACTCAACTGCCAGAAGATGAGCTTTTGCAAGATCATGGATATGTATATAATCTCTTATACAGCTTCCATCAGGAGTATTATATTTTGTACCATAAACATCTATCTTTTCCTTAAGCCCAAGAAGATTATAAATTGCAAGTGGAATTAGATGTGTTTCAGGATCATGTCTTTCTCCTACCTCAAGTTCAGGATCAGCACCAGCCGCATTAAAATATCTTAAACAGACACTTTTTATTCCATAAGCTTGATCATAATCCTTTAAAAGAGTTTCCACCATCAACTTTGATCTTCCATATGGATTTATTGGATTTAATGGATGAACTTCTTCAATTGGAACTTTAACCGGATTTCCATAAACAGCTGCTGTTGAAGAAAAAATAAAATATTTAACATCGTTTTCAATCATCAAATTCAAAAGATTAACTGTATTTGAAAAATTATTTACATAATACTTTGAAGGTAATTTTACAGACTCACCCACTTGAGAAAAAGCAGAAAAATGCATAACTGCTTTAATTTTATTTTCTTTAAATACCTTTGATAAAAAATTTCTATCCCCAATATCACCTTTATAAAATTTTCCCCACTTAACAAAATCCTTATATCCAGTTATAAGATTATCCACAACAACTGTTTTATAGCCATTTTTATTCAAAAACTTGTTAACATAAGAACCTATATAACCTGCTCCACCACAGATAAGTATCATAAACTTTCCTTTAAAAACCTTTCAAGATAATAATCCCAGCTTTTCACTTCAATTCCAAGTTCATTCTTTATAAGTTTATTATTCATAGCAGAAAAAGATGGTCTTTTTGCTGGAAGATTAAAATCTTTCTGTTTTGCTTCAAGTATTTTAACATCTTTTTTTAAGACTTCAAAATATTTTACAGCCCAATTATAACGTGAAGTATATCCATCAGGAACAAGATGAAAAAGCCCTCTTAAATCATTATTAAAAGCTTTAATAACCACATCACATACAAATGATGTTAATGTCGGGACCGAAACCTCATCAGTTGAAATTTTCAATTCATCAAATTTCTTACTCCACTCATTCAGTTTATAAAGAAAATTTTGTTTCCCCCTACCATAAAGCCAACTTACCCTAAAGATAAGATAGTTTTCATAATTTTCTTTAAGTAATCTTTCACCTTCAAGCTTTGTAAAACCATATTTATTTAAAGGTTGAGGTTTATCATCTTCAGTGTAAAGTTCATTTTTTTTACCATCAAAAACATAATCGGTTGAGAAATGAATAATTTTAGTTTTATACTTATATGAGAAAAGAGCCATATTCTTCAATGCAAGTGAGTTAACCTTATAAGCATTTTCAAAATCATTTTCAGCACCATCAACATTGTTATAAGCAGAACAGTTTATTATCACATCAGGCTTAACAAAATCTATAATTTCTTTGAGCTCTTTCTCTTTAGAAACATCAAGTTTACTTTTCTCAAAAGCATAAAGGTTAACTCCATCAAGCTTTTTTATAAACTCCAAAGCTAACTGTCCTGTTGCCCCTGTTAGAAGATATTTCATTTAGTTTCTCCCGTATACATCATCAAATCTAACAATATCATCCTCTCCAACATATTCTCCATTTTGAACCTCTATAAGCTCAAGACTCACCTTTCCTGGATTTTCCAATCTATGTTTTGTTGACTTTGGAACATATATACTTTCATTTTCATGAACCAAATATTCTTTATCATCAATTGTTACCTTTGCTGTACCCTTAATAACAACCCAGTGTTCGCTTCTGTGATAATGTAATTGCTCACTCAATTTATGCTTAGGCTTAACAAATATTCTTTTAATCTTATATCTTGGACCCTCTTCCAGAACTGTATAACTCCCCCATGGTCTATAAATAGTTAAATGCTCAAAAACCTCTTTTTTCTGTTTACTCTTCAAAAGAGAAACAATATCCTTTACCTTTTCACCACTACCTTTCTTCATAACAAGAAGAGCATCTTCCGTATCAACAATAACAAGATTATCAACATCTATAGCAGAAATAACTCTGTTTGTTGTTGAATATATTATCGAATTTGAAAGATTTACATTAATAACATCACCTATTTTGATATTACCATTTTCATCTTTACCAATCACCTCACCAAAAGCCTCCCAGGCTCCTATATCAGACCACATAATATCAGAAACCACAATATAAGCTTTCTTTGTTTTCTCCATTATTGAATAATCTATTGATATTGATTCCATTTCATTAAATTTTTCAAGAAGTTTTTTATATGAAAAGCTAAAAAAACGATGAAGCTCAGGCTTATATTTTTTAAACTCATTTTCAATAACAGAATACAGAAACATAAACATACCTGAATTCCAGAAATAGTTTCCACTTTCAAGATATCTTTTTGCAGTATTAAAATCAGGCTTTTCTGTAAACATCTCAACCTTATAAATCAACCCATCAATCTTTTTACCAGCTTTGATATACCCGTATCCTGTATGAGGGGATGATGGTTTTATACCAAATGTAATTATTCCATCTTTGATTTTCTTCTCAGCCATAATAGCAAGCGCAGCAAATTCATCTTCTTTCATTATTATATGATCTGCCGGCGAAAAAAAAACATATTCTGTATTTTTAAGATTTTTCTTTTCCTTTAAGAACTTAAATGAAAGTATTATTGCACCAGCTGTATTTTTTGGAGATGGTTCCAAAATTAAATTTTCTTCTATCCTTTCATTTAAACCTGAAAGCTCATTCAATATATGAAACTTATACTTCTCACCTGCAATAATAAAAATATCTTCTTTTTTAACAATCTTCAAAAATCTTTTATATGTTTTTAAAAGAAGGCTTTCTCCATTAATCTTTATAAACTGCTTGGGATAACTTTCTCTTGAAACAGGCCAAAGCCTTGTTCCACTTCCACCCGCCATTATAACAACCTTCATAAATCCTCCACCTCAACCTTACCATCCCTAACCCTCTTTAGATCTGCTTCCATCATAATCTCAATGAGATCCTTAAACTTTGTTTTAGGTCTCCATCCAAGTTTTTCTCTGGCTTTGGTAGCATCACCTAAAAGAAGGTCAACCTCACTAGCTCGATAATACTTAGGATTTACTTCAACCAGAATCTTACCAGTTTTCTTATCCATCCCTTTTTCATTAACTCCTTTACCATTCCAGATTATATCAATTCCAATATATTTAAAACATAGTTCAACAAGTTCTCTTATACTATGAGTCTCACCAGTGGCAAGAACATAATCATCAGGTTCTTTTTGTTGAAGCATCATCCACATACCTTCAACATACTCCTTTGCATAACCCCAGTCTCTTTTTGAATCAAGATTACCAACTTCTATTTTATCAATAAGACCATATTTTATTCTTGAAACGTTATAGGTTATTTTTCTTGTTATAAATTCAATCCCTCTCAAAGGGGATTCATGATTGAAAAGTATGCCAGAGCAAGTAAAAAGATTATATGCCTCACGGTAATTAACAACAATCCAGTGCGCAAAAAGCTTTGAAACACCGTAGGGGCTTCTTGGATAAAACGGAGTTTTTTCATTTTGTGGAATTGCTTGAACCTTTCCAAACATCTCACTTGTTGATGCTTGATAAACCTTTGTATCTGGAGAAAAATTTCTGACAGCTTCTAAAACTCTCAAAACCCCCATAGCATCTATCTCTGCTGTTAAGATTGGTTGTTCAAACGAGACCTGAACAAAACTTTGTGCTGCAAGGTTATATAGTTCATCTGGTTTTATTTTTTTTATAACATCGATTATATTACTAAATTCAAGAAGATCCATATATATATGTTCTATTTCATTTTCTATTCCCAATTCTTTAAGCCTCCATAAACTTGAATCCCCACTTCTTCTATCAGCACCATAAACTTTATATCCCTTTTCGAGCAAAAGTTTTGCCAGATATGCTCCATCCTGACCTCTTATACCTGTAATAAGGGCTTTTTTCACATTACCTCCTTTTATAGTTTTTCTCAATCCACTTCAAATACTCACCACTTTTTATATTTTCAACCCACTTTATATTCTCGATATACCATTTAACGGTATTTCTTATACCTGTTTCAAAATCATAGTTTTGTTTCCATCCAAGCTCTTTTTTTATCTTATCACAGTTTATAGCATACCTTCTATCATGACCCGGTCTATCTTTAACAAACTTTATAAGATCAGTATATTTTTTACATTTAAGTTTCTTGTTTTCAGTTGAAGGTAAAAACTCCTCAAGAACATTACATATTTTTTTTACAACCTCAATATTCTCTTTTTCACACTCCCCACCAACATTATATGTCTCACCTATCTTCCCTTTATTTAATATCAGCCATAGAGCTGAACAGTGATCCTCAACATATATCCAATCCCTCACATTTTTACCATCCCCATAAACAGGTAATTCCTTTCCTTCAATAGCATTTATTATCATAAGTGGAATAAGCTTTTCTGGGAACTGATAAGGTCCATAATTGTTCGAGCAATTTGATATCGTAACAGGAAGCTTATAAGTATGATAAAATGCTCTTACAAGATGGTCACTTGCTGCTTTAGAAGCAGAATATGGGCTTCTGGGGGCATAAGGAGTTGTCTCATAAAAATATCCTTCAGATCCAAGTGAACCATAAACCTCATCAGTACTTATATGATGGAACCTGATATTTTTTTTGATCTCTCTAAAATTCAAACAAGCTTTCAATAAGACAAAAGTTCCTTCTATATTTGTTTTTATGAACTCATCAGGTCCAAGGATAGATCTATCAACATGACTTTCAGCAGCAAAATGAACCACCATATCCACATCATATTTTTTCAATGTCTCAAACACCTTTTTATAATCAATTATATCTCCCTTCACAAAAAAGTACCTTCTGGAATACTTCTTTTCGATATCAACTAAATTCTCAAAATTAGCAGCATATGTAACTTTATCATAGTTTATTATCTTACCTTTAAAATCAGTTTTTTCAAAAAGATATCTTATAAAATTAGAACCTATAAACCCAAGCCCACCTGTAACAAGAATATTTTTCATATATTATCTCCTTAAATCTTTTAAAAAAGGAAGTTTAAGATCCTTCTCTGAAATAATAGGATTTTCAATTCCCCAGCTGATATTTATTTCAGGATCATCATATCTTACCCCACTATCATACTCAGCTCTATACTCATTATCACATTTATAATACACATATGCCTCATCACTTAAAACTCCAAACCCATGAGCAAAACCACGTGGGATAAAAAGAATACATGAATTTTCATCACTCAATATAACTGAGACCCATTTTTTATAGGTTGGTGATGATGGTCTCAAATCAACTGCAACATCAATAATCTTTCCTTTAATACATCTAACAAGCTTTGCCTGTTCATAAGGTGTTTTTTGAAAATGCAATCCTCTTATAACATTTTTTTTTGAAAATGAAAAATTATCCTGTACAAACTCCACATTTATTCCATATCCTGAAAAATCACTCTTTTTATAACTCTCAGTAAAATAACCTCTTTCATCTTTAAAAATTTTTGGTTTTATCAAAAAAACACCTTTAATTGAAAGTTCTTCAAACTCAAAAGGCATATACTACTCCCCTGCAATTTTCAAAAGATACTCTCCATACTGGTTTTTATATTTTTTAGCAAGCTCAATAAACTGGGATTTTGTTATAAACCCCTGTTTATAAGCGATCTCCTCAATACAACCTATTTTTAAACTCTGCCTTTTTTCAATTGTTTGAATAAAAAGTCCTGCTTCAATAAGGCTTTCACAAGTTCCAGTATCAAGCCAAGCATAACCTCTACCCATAAGTTCAACATCAAGTTTTCCTCTTTTCAAAAATTCCTTATTAACATCAGTTATCTCAAGCTCACCACGTTTTGATGGTTTAAGTGATTTTGCTATTTCAACAACCTCGTTTGTATAAAAGTAAAGACCTACAACAGCCCAGTTACTTTTTGGCTTTTCAGGTTTCTCTTCAATTGATACTACTTTTTTATTCTCATCAAACTCAACAACCCCATATCTTTGAGGATCACTGACATAATAACCAAATACTGTCGCCCTACCTTTTTCAGCATTAAGATAAGCATTTTTAAGAAGAACACTCAACCCATGACCATAAAAAACATTATCTCCAAGAACAAGAGCAACATTATCATTACCAATAAACTCCTCTCCTATTATAAAAGCCTGAGCAATACCAGCTGGTGTTGGTTGAACTTTATATGATATATTTATCCCAAGTTTTTTACCATCTCCAAGAAGTTCCTCAAATCTTGGTGTATCTTTTGGAGTAGAAATAACAAGTATATCTCTTATTCCTGCAAGCATAATAACAGAGAGTGGATAATAAATCATTGGTTTATCATATATAGGAAGAAGCTGTTTACATACTGAAAGTGTTACTGGATAAAGTCTTGTACCACTACCACCTGCAAGAACTATTCCTTTCATCTTCTCCTCCACTTTAATATTTTACCATTTAAAATTTTAATATTAACTTTTTCAACCTCACTCTTAACCTCAATCTCTTTATATACTTCCACTTATCCACACTTTCAATACTTCCACAATACTATAACTTTATATCTTCAATTCAATTATTATACTTTTTATTGTTACTTCTTTTTTGTATAATATATGTATGTATATCATTTCGGGTTTCTGTTTTCACGGTGTAATAAAATCAATACTTACAAGGAGGAAATAATGAAAACTCAGTTAAAAAACAAAACCATCTCTAAGAAAGATGTAAAACTCCCAAAGAAACTTGTTTACTTCTTTGGAGGTGGTAAAGCTGATGGTAACGAATCAATGAAGAATATACTTGGTGGTAAAGGGGCAAATCTTGCTGAAATGGCAGGTCATCCAAATTTAAGGCTTCCAGTACCTCCAGGATTTACAATCATAACAGATGTTTGCACTTATTATTGGGCAAATAACAGAAAATATCCGCCACAGCTAAAAGCAGAAGTGGAAAAGAATTTAAAAAAGATTGAAGAATTAACGGGCAAAAAATTTGGAGATCCAAAAAATCCATTACTTGTTTCTGTTAGATCTGGTGCAAGGAAATCAATGCCTGGTATGATGGAAACAATCCTAAATGTTGGACTTACTACAAAAACAATACCAGGACTTATAGAACTTACCAATAATCCAAGGTTTGTATGGGATGCTTATAGAAGACTTATAATGATGTATGCTGATGTTGTTATGGAAAAAGCAGCAGGCGTTGAAGTTGAAGATGATATGGGAATAAGAAAACAGCTTGACAGAATGCTTGAAGAGAAGAAAAAGGAAAAAGGAGTTGAAAATGATACAGATCTTACAGCCGAAGATTTACAGGAACTTGCTGAAAAATTCAAGGTAAAAGTTAAGGAAGTTCTTGGGAAAGAATTCCCGGATGATCCAATTGAACAGCTTTGGGGAGCGATAGGAGCTGTTTTTGCTTCCTGGAACGGTAAAAGAGCTGTTGCCTATAGAAGAATTGAAGGTATACCAGATGATTGGGGAACAGCTGTTAATGTTCAAACAATGGTTTTTGGAAATATGGGAGATGACAGTGCAACTGGTGTTGCATTCACAAGGAACCCAGCAACCGGTGAAAATAAGTTTTATGGTGAATTTTTAACAAACGCTCAGGGAGAAGATGTTGTTGCAGGGATAAGAACTCCATATCCAATAAATGAAGACAGCAAAAACGAGCATTCAAAAAACCTTCCAACACTTCAAAAACTTATGCCTGAAGTATATAAACAGCTTGAAGAGATAAGAAAGAAACTTGAGAAACATTACAGAGACATGCTTGATATTGAGTTTACAATAGAAAAAGGAAAGCTTTACATGCTTCAGTGCAGGGTTGGTAAAAGAAACGGTTTTGCTGCTGTAAAGATGGCTCTTGATATGCTTAAGGAAAAACTTATAACAAAAGAAGAAGCGATTATGAGAGTTTCTCCAGCACAACTTGATGAGCTTCTCCACCCAATACTTGATCCGAAGGATGAAGCAACTAAAAAACCAATAGCAAAAGGACTTCCAGCAGGACCTGGTGGTGCATGTGGAAGAATAGTTTTTACAGCAAATGACGCTGTGGAATGGGTAAAAAAAGGCGAGAAGGTAATACTTGTAAGAGAAGAAACCAACCCTGAAGATATTGAAGGAATGAGAGCAGCAGAAGGTATTTTAACGGCAAGAGGCGGAATGACATCACATGCTGCACTTGTTGCAAGAGGCTGGGGTAAATGTTGTATTGTAGGTGCTGGTGCTATATCAATTGATTTAAAGAATAGAAAGATGATCGTTGAAGGTAAGGAATACAAAGAAGGCGATTGGATAACATTAAATGGAACAAAGGGTAATGTTTATGAAGGTAAGATAAAGATGCTTGATGCAGGAGAAAACAAACTTCTTAAAGATTTTCTTGCTCTTTGTAATAAGGTGAGAAAGCTTGGGGTTAGAACCAATGCTGATACACCACAAGATTCTCAAAAAGCAAGAGATTTTGGAGCTGAGGGGATTGGACTTTTCAGAATAGAGCATATGTTTTACGGGAAGAATTCCGAAAAACCGCTTTTTATATTAAGAAAAATGATTGTTTCAAAGACTTATGAAGAAAGAGTAAAAGCACTCAATGAACTCTTCCCGTATATGAAGAATGATATAAAAGAGACCCTTAGAGTAATGAAAGGTCTTCCTGTTACAATAAGATTAATAGATCCACCTCTTCATGAGTTTGTCCCACATAGTGATGATAAACTTAATGCTCTTGCAAAGGAACTTGGTATTTCATATGAAGAACTTAAAGCAAGGGCAGAATCACTCAAAGAAGCAAATCCAATGATGGGCCATAGAGGTGTAAGACTTGGGATAACATATCCTGAAATAACAGAGATGCAGGTAAGAGCAATATTTGAAGCAAGTGCAGAACTCATCAAGGAAGGCTTGAAGATCTATCCGGAGATAATGATTCCGGTTGTTTCCCATCAAAAAGAGGTTGAGTTTATTATTCCGATAATCAAAAAGGTGTATGATGAAGTGATAAAGAAAACAGGTATTAAAAAGATAGATTACAAAATTGGAACAATGATTGAAATTCCAAGAGCATGTCTTATTGCAAATAAACTTGCTGAAACAATGGAGTTCTTTTCGTTTGGAACTAATGATCTAACACAGATGGGATTTGGATTTTCAAGAGATGATTCTGGGGTTTTCATAAAAGATTACATTGATAAGAAAATCCTCCCATTTGATCCTTTCCAGTCAATAGACCAGGAAGGGATTGGAGAGTTCATAGAGATGACTGTTAAAAGAGGAAGAAGCACAAGAAAGGATCTGAAGATCGGAATATGCGGCGAGCAGGGTGGAGATCCTGCATCTGTTGAGTTTTGCCATAAAGCAGGTCTTACATATGTCTCCTGCTCACCTTTCAGAGTACCAATAGCAATACTTGCGGCAGCTCAGGCTGAAATAAAATCCAGAAAGAATAAATAAAAATTCCGATAAAAGCCCTCCTCTTTAGATGGGGAGGGCTTTATATTTTTATGAAAGAAACATTTTTTCCGGTAATACTTTCATCACCGAGTGGTGGGGGAAAGACCACAATAAAAAATGAACTTATAAAAATGAGTCCCGTTTTTGGCTTCAGCATAACCTGTACCACAAGACCTAAAAGAGAAGATGAAATAGATGGTAAAGATTATTATTTTGTAAGCAATGAAGAATTTGATAAAATGATAGAAAATGATGAACTTCTTGAATGGGCATATGTTCATGGGTACAGATACGGAACTCCTAAAAAATCAATTATGAAACTCATAGATGAAAACAAGATTCCTATTATGACCATAGATGTTGCAGGCGCAATGAACATAAAAAAGATATTTCCAAACTGTGTGCTTATATTTATTCTTCCACCATCTGTTGATGATATGATTGAAAGGCTTAAAAAAAGAGGTGAAGATGAAAATAATATTCACAAAAGAATTAACACAGCATTAAAAGAAATAGAGTATGCTGAAAAATTTGATTATCTTGTTATAAATGATATTCTTGAAAAAACAGTTGAAAAAATATGCAAGATAATAAAAGCAGAAAGGAACAAAACTTCAAGAAATATAAGAGCAATTGAAGATTTTAAAATCCAGTTAAAGAAATTCAATCCTGGAGGAAACTAATATGACAAAAACACAAGGAAAAGAAGTAAAAAAACAGGAAGAAACAAAATCATTTAACCTGGATGAACTTATAACAAATTCAGGTTCAATAAAATACAAAAAACTTGTTCTTGCAATGCAATGGGTATATCATTTAAAGACTACCGAAGAATATAAAAACAAACCCACTACAGAAATAATAGAGCAGGCGATGAAGGATATATTCAGTGGAAGGATTACTGAAAAAGAAGTTTTATCAGCAATGAAAAAGGATGAAGAAGATAAACAGAAAAAGCTTGAAGAAAAGAAAAAGAAAAAGACATCAAAGTAATAAAAATGAATAAAAAGATAATCAAGTTCATAAAAGAAGAACTAGCAGAAGAAGATTATATTCCCCCATCTTATTTTTCTAAGAAAACCTTAGCTTTAGAAGAATCAGATTTAAACGAAAAAAAAGCAGAAAACTCAACAAAAGGAGAAACCAAGACTGAAAAACTTGAAAAATTAAGAAAAGAGGTTGAAAACTGCAGGAAATGCCTTCTTGGTTTTTCAAGAAACAAAGCCGTTTTTGGTGTTGGTAACCCTGATACAAAGGTGATGTTCATAGGTGAAGGTCCTGGTTGGGAAGAAGATCATAAAGGAGAACCATTTGTTGGAAAAGCAGGTCAACTTCTTGACAAGATACTGAGCGCAATAAATCTGGATAGAACAAAGGTATATATAGCAAATATAGTCAAATGTCATCCGATGATAAACCCCCAAACTCCAGAAGCAAGAGGAAACGATAGACCACCTACTGATGAAGAAATCTCAGCATGTAGAACATACATTGAAGAGCAGATAAGAATAATAAAACCACAATATATAGTCACACTTGGCAACACTGCAACAAGATTTATTTTAAACACAAAAGACGGGGTATCAAAACTCAGAGGCAAATTATACGATATGCCACAAAGCTTTTTCTTTGATTTTGAAACAAAGGTGATCCCCACCTATCATCCGGCAGCACTTTTAAGAAACCCTTCATTAAAAAAAGAAACCTGGGAAGATATGAAGATGTTGAGGGATCTTTTAAACAAAAATGATTGCTGAAATTCTTTTTCCTGTTGCAGTTGATGAGAGTTTTTATTATAAAATCCCACCAGAACTTGAAGACAAGATAAAACCCGGTGTAAGAATATACTCTTCATTTTCACACAGAGAAAAAGTTCTTGGTTATGTAATAAGCATAAAAAAAGATGAAGAGATAAAACTGGAAAAAGAGCTCAAAACAATTGATAAGATAATAGATAATGAGCCAGTTTTCATAGTAGAAAAATTTATTGAGCTTGCGGAGTTTATAGCAAGAAGATGGGTATCTCCAAGAGGACTTGTATTAAGGGATTTCCTAAGATTTTTACCCAAAAAAATTGAACTTAAAAAAACATCTTTTTTATCAGATAAAAATCCCAAAAACAGTGTAATGGTATCAAATGACATAAATAATCTTTTGACTGAACTAACAAACTTCAAATCAAAAACTATTGTTATTTTTTTTCCGAATATACTTTCACTTGAATTTTTTTCAATTATAGCTAAAAAACAGAATCTTGAATTTGAAAAATACTCATCAAACGAGAACACCTCATACAGAAAAAAAGTCACATCAATGCTTATTTCAAACAAGATTAAACTTCTTCTAACCACAAAAGCAGGATGCTTTTTACCATACCCTCAAAACACAGTTTTTTTTGTAGTTGATCCTGTAAATAAAATGTACAGACAATTTGACCAGCATCCTTATTATTCCACAGTGGAACTTCTTGAAAAGATATCTGAGATATTTGGCTATTCTCTAATATTTTTTTCATCTTCACTTTCCCCCTACCTTTACAAAAAGATTGAAGAAGGTTTTGAACTGAAACAAAATCCCATACCAAAACCAGAATATTTGGTAAAAGACATAAAAGAAGGATTTTATGATAAAGATTTTATTTCAAAGATAAAAAATCTTCTTGATAAAAACAAAAAAATTCTTATAGTAAGCTACTCAAAATATAATGCAAGTCTTATCTATTGTGACAAGTGTAAATGGATAAAAAGATGTGAGAAATGCAACTCAGCAATGAAGGTAGAAATGGATGATGATGGCATAAAAAAATACATATGCTCATATTGCAACTCACGAGAAGAATACCATAATATATGTCCTCAGTGTAAAAAACCGCTATTAGAAAAAGGCTATGGAGCTCAAAAAATATACCAGAGTTTAGTTGAAAATTTCCCTGATAAAAAATTAGTTGAACTTGACGGGAGGGCATTATATTCAAAAAAAATATTTGAAAAAAAACTAAATGAACTATTTCATGATTATGATATTATTGTAGCAACTGAAATAATCCTTTCTTTATCTATAAATCTTAAATTTGATTTCATATTTATGACTGTTTATGAATCACACAACGAATTTGATTATGGATATTTTGAGCAGTTTATGGATAAATTTCTAATTGCCTCATCTATGTTAAATAATCAAGGATATATAGAATTATATACCTACAATCCCCAAAGTCATATATTTGAACTTCTAAAAAGCTCAAATTATATAAATGATGAAATAGAGATGAGAAAAGCTTTTAACTACCCCCCTTATGGATATCTCTACAAAGTGGAGATCTTTTCAAAAGATAAAAAACTACTTAAAGAAAAAATAAACAATCTCATTGAAACATTGAAAGCCGAAAAACTCAGAAACGAACTTGACATAATAGAGTATTTTCCAAGATTAAGAATAAAGAAAGTAAGAAACGAAGATTTTTATCTTCATAATTCCTGGATAAAACTCAAGGCATACGAAAAATTTATAAATTTCATAAAAGAGTTCACAACACAAAATAAACTCAAACTTAATGTAATAAGCTTCTAATCAAACTACCAGATATATGGTTTATCGGCTATCAAGTGATCATCTAATTTAGTAATTCAAAACTCCTTCTTGCTGGATATGGCTATGTAAGATAGGTTTAAGACTGAGGTTGAGATAGATAAAAAATGTAAAGATTAAGTTAAAAGTTGAGATTTGAGAAATTTTAAGACACTAAATCTTCTAAATTCTATAGAAACTCTAATAAGATGTAGTATTGGAGTATTTTTTGGTTTTGTGATTTGGTGAGATTCTTTCTTCCTTGATGAGATAAAATTCAGGATGAAGGTGAAATAATATTATTAACATATCCACATTTATCAACAGTTTCTCAAACCCCCGGGGGGTTAGTGCAAAAATAGGGTTTGAGAAAAATTTACTTGACAAACCAAAAAAAATATGTTATATTATAATCATAATTTGTACGGTTGCAAACGTACTCCCGATAAGAAGGGAACTGAAACTTTA
>FWWL01007043.1_pt1 | contig 15707 bp, 17 predicted proteins | sample 2228331 | NCBI WGS metagenome assembly FWWL01 (sample SAMEA103939775, study PRJEB20133) | metagenome
GTTTGTGTGGGCGGCGAAGCCGCCCACACAAACCCCACTTTCCCCTTTTTCACGGGCACGCTGCTCCCCGAAAAGGATTTGCTGCACAAGCCCCCTCGCCCGACGCGAAACCGTCGGGCTCCCAGCGAAAGCCCTCTTCGGGGGCCGTTCCGTAGTGCGCTACTCCGCTTCGCTCCGTAGCGCGCTACAAACAACCTCAAAAGTTCCGTGTGCTTCTGTGTGTTTCTGTGGCTGAATAGTTACGTCTCCGGAGTCTTTGCGTGCTCCGCGTGCTCTGCGGTAAGACGGATGCCTCCGGAACAGTTACCCCCGGATTTCCCTGGAGATCGGCCCCAGAGCGCGGACCGTCTCCACGAACTCCCGGGTCACCTGGGCAAATTTGGGCGCCTCCGCCGAGGAGACCCAGTCCAGTCGCAGGCGGTCCGGGTGGATGCCCACGTAGGCCAGCAGGTTGCGCAGGAGCGGCATCCGCTTGGCCGTCCGGTGGTTGCCGCTGACGTAGTGGCAATCGCCGATGTGGCAGCCCAGGACCAGCACCCCATCGGCGCCGGCGCGAAAGGCGCGCAGGACCATCTCCGGCGAGACCCGCCCGGAGCACATGACCCGAATGGGCAGGACGTTGGCCGGCGATTCCAGCCGGGCGATCCCGGCGTTGTCCGCCCCCGCATAGGAGCACCAGTTGCAGAGAAACGCGACAATGGTGGGTTCAAAGGGTTCGCTCATTTTTGCTCTCCACGTACCGGACGCCCTTAATTCTATCACACCATTACTGGAGGGGCAAGGGAACGTTACGTATTACGTATTACGTATTACGTACTCCGTATTGCGTGTTGCGTATTCCGTGTTCCGTTTACGTCAGGGGTACTTCACTCAAGAGTTCGGATAGTTCAGCATCCGGGTCGGCGTTGGAGAGGTAGGAGATCTCCTTCAATGCTACACCGCTACCCCTGCAAGCAGCCCATCTATCTGCGCCACAATCTCCTCGTCGGTGAAGTGCAGGGCGGTGATGGCGTGGGCCGGGCAGGTGGCGACACAGGTGCCGCAGCCCTGACAGAGAGCCGGATTGACCCGCGCCTTCCCCTCCACGCGGGAAATGGCCGAGTAGGGACAGGCCGGAATGCACTCTCCACAGCCCACACACAGTGCCTCCTCCACCACCGCGACGGTCGGGGAGATGGTGACCTCCCCCTGGTTGAGGAGACGAACCACCTGCATCGCCGCGGCGTCGGCGTGGGCGACCGTATCGGGGATATCGCGCGGGCCCTGGCAGGCCCCGGCCAGGAAGACCCCTGCCGTCGCCGTCTCTACCGGCCGCAGTTTGGGGTGCGCTTCGGCAAACCAGCCATCGGGAGTGCGTCCCAGGCCGAAGAGCGCCGCCACCCGACCCGCATCCGGATGGGGCTCCACCGCCGAGGCCAGGATGACCATATCCACATCCACGAAGACCAGCCGCCCCAGGTTGGCGTCCTCGCCTTTGACCCGCAATTTACCATCCGGCAGGACCTCCACTTCCGCACCGCGCCCACGGACAAAGACAATTCCTTCTTCCTGCACCCGCTCGTAGAATTCCTCGTACGCCTTGCCGAAGGCGCGCATGTCCATATAAAAATCGTACACTTCTGCGCCCGTCTTATCCCGCACCTGGTGGGCGTGTTTGAGGGCGTACATACAGCAGAAGCGGGAGCAGTACGGATGGGCGTTGGCGTCGCGGCTGCCGATACAGTGGATGATCGCCACCCGTTCCGGCTTCTTCCCCTCGGCGGTGAGGATTTCGCCGCCGGTAGGGCCGGTGGCGCTGATCAGGCGCTCAAACTGCAGCCCGGTGATGATGTTGGGGGAACGGCCGTAGGAATACTGGGGGAGTTGCGCCGGGTCCCACATCGCAAAGCCCGTGGCGACGACGATGGCCCCGACCTGCACCTCCAGAATCTGGTCCTGCTGTTCGTAGTCAATCGCCCCCGTCGGGCAGACCTTCTCGCAGAGTTTGCAGCGGCCTTTGGTGAAGAAGAGGCAGTTCTCCCGGTCAATCACCGGGATGTTGGGGATGGCCTGGGCAAAGGGGCGGTAAATGGCCTTCCGTTTGCCCATCCCGGCCTCAAAGACCGTGTCCAGCACCTTCGTCGGGCATTTTTCCTGACAGAGCCCGCAGCCGGTGCACTTTTTCTCGTCCACCGACCGCGCCCGTTTGCGGATGCGGACGGTGAAGTTGCCCACGTAGCCGGAAACGTCCTCTACTTCGCTGTAGGTCAGGAGGGTGATGTTGGGATGCCGACCGGCATCCATCATCTTGGGACCGAGAATTCAGGTACTGCAGTCTAACGTGGGGAAGGTTTTATCCAGTTGGGCCATATGGCCGCCGATGGACGGCTCCCGCTCCACCAGGTAGACCGGGTAACCGGCATCGGCGATGGAGAGGGCGGCCTGGATGCCGGCGATGCCGCCGCCGACGACCAGCGCGGCCTGTGTGACCGGCTCCCGGCGGGGCTCCAGGGCCTGATGGAAAGCCACCCGCGCCACGGCTGCCCGGACCAGGCGCCAGGCCTTCTCCGTCGCGGCCTCCTTGTCCCTGACGACCCAGGAGACGTGCTCGCGGATGTTGGCCATTTCAAAGTAGTACGGGTTGAGGCCGGCGGCCACCAGCGCCCGCTGGAACGTCGGTTCGTGCATCCGGGGGGTGCATGAGGCGACGACGACCCGATTCAGGCCCAGTTCCTGGATGTCCTTCTGGATCATCTGCTGGCCCGGCTCGGAGCACATGTACTTGTACTGCCGGGCGACGACGACCCCCGGGAGGCGGGCCGCCCGCTCCACAACAGCGGCGACGTCCACCGTGGCGGAGATGTTAATGCCACACTCACAAACGTAGACACCGATTCGGGGTTTTTCCATTGTGCCTCCTCAGGCAAACTTCACCGGCGTGATCAGCCGTTCCAGCATCAACTGCTCCCGGGGCAGGCCGAAGGCCAGCCCGATCAACTGGGGCAGGAAGACCACCGGAATGCGCATCCGGCGGCCCAGGATACGGGAGACTTTATCCTGATAAGCGTCCAGGTTCATCTGGCACATCGGACAGACGACGGCGATACAGTCGGCCCCTTCGCAGGCCTCCAGCACCGCCGCGGCCATCTTCAGACCGACCTCGGGTTTGGTCATCACCAGAGAGGTACCGCAACATGAGGCTTCCCGATTATGCCGGTGCACCTTCGCTCCCAGCGCCTCCAGTAAACCCACCATAGAGGTCGGGCGCTGGCTGTTCTCAAAGGGGCTGTAGGGGCGGACGGTCTGGCAGCCGTAGTATGGGGCGACGGTCAGCCCGTCCAGCGGTTTCTGCACCCGGGCACGGAGTGCCTCCGGCCCGAAGTCGCTGGCCAGGACGTCCAGCAGGTGGCGCGCCGTGACCTTGCCGTGATACGTCAGCCCTTCCACCTCCAGTGCCTGATTGACGGTGGCCCGGAGATGCGGGTCGGCGGCGGTGGCGGCGGCCGTCCGGCGGAAGTTGGTGTAGCAGGCGCTGCAGACGGTGAGCACATCCCGCCCATCGCCCTTCGCTTCGGCCAGGGCCAGGTTGCGGGCCGGGAGCACCATCCCCAGCAGGTCGCTCATCACCGGGGCGACGCTGGCCCCGCAGCAGGTCCAGCCCTCCAGTTCCTCCACCTCTGCCCCCAGAGCCTCCAGTACGGCCAGCGTGGACATCCGGTATTCCAGGGCTGTCCCTTCTTGCGAACATCCGGGGTAGAAAATATATCTCATTTCCGTCCCTCCAGTTCCGCCACGCGCGCAAACAAATGGTCCAGTTCCCCCTTTCCACCCAGACGGGGGAGTTCCAGATGGACCTTCCCCTTCCGGAGCATTGTCAGGCCCAGGCGGGCAAACCCCAGGGCGGAGAGAGGGTTAGAGGTCAGGAAGAATCGGACCATAAACTCCAGTTCCCGCATCCGGCCGTAGCGGCGCATCACGTCGGCGAAGGAGCGGTAGAAGGCGGCACTGACTCCGGAAGAGACGATGCCCCGTTCCAGCGCCAGTTCTTTGAGGCGGGTGATGGTCTCGGTCAGCGGGATGCCGCGGGGGCAACGGACCTGGCACTGGTAGCAGAGGCTGCAAAGCCACATGGTTTTGCTGCGCAGGACCTCATCGGTCAGTCCCAACTGCACCATCCGCCACATCTGGCGGGGGCGGATGTCCATCGCGTCCGCGGCCGGGCACGAGGCGCTGCAGGTGCCGCACTGGATGCAGGAGAGCATCTTCTCCCAGCGGCCCGGCGTCACCTGCTGGGCCAGGGTACGGTTCAACATTCTCAGGTCTAATGGTTCAACGCTCATTCTTCACCTCGTTCGGGGCCAGTGTGCAACAGGTTTCCACAAACAGCGGGCGGAGTCCCAGCGTTTCCGCCAGCCGTATTATGGTTGGGTCAGGGTAGGCAATGGCATTCACCCCTGCCATTATAGCGAGACGCTCCATCTCTACCTTTGCCGGTCCGGAGGGACGGGCACACCCCAGAGTCAGAGGCACCGTCGGACATAGCAAGCGGGCCACGGCGACCAGGCGTCCCACAACCTCCGGCGCCACCGTTGGAGAGTGCGCCATCGGCGTGTGGGGGAGCGGGCGCAGGACAACGATTACCACCACATCCGCACCTATTTGTCGGATAATGTCCAGCGCGGCCAGTTCGCCGCGTATTTGCCCGAAATGCAATCCTACAATCACATGGGGGGCGACAGGCACCCCCGCGTCCCGCAGCGCGGCTAGTGCCTCCGCATAGTCCCGCGGATGACGGTTCAGATGGAGCACCTGACGAATGGTCGCCTCATCGCCGACAATGTCCAGGAGCGCCTGATCTACTCCCGCATCTTTTAACCCCAGGGCTGTCTGTCGGTCCAGCAGACCCGTATGAACAATGATCCGAAGCCCCATCTCCTTGAGCGATGTCAGCGCGGGGAGATAGGGTTTTAGCGGGACAGCGCCGTCGGGGCCCGCTCCTCCGCTGATGAGAACTCCCTGGCATCCCTGATAAACCAGGCGACGGCCCAGGGCGACGAGCTCCTCCGGAGAACGGACGGGAAGCATGCCTTCCAGAAGGTGCCCCCGACAGTGCTCACACATCAGCCCGCACCATCGCCCGGTCAGGCTGATATGAGCGAAGCGGTAGGGAGTGTTCTGGTAGCATTCGGTCTCATACCGCTTGCCTCCCGGGACCGCGCAGGTCAGGACCGGGGGGTAGGCTCGCCGACGCGCTTCCCACGCATCCGCCTGCAATTCATCCCAGGGGCGACGGAACAGTTCTACGGCTTCTCCCAATGCCGGCATTTAATATTCGCGCAACTGGTACCGGATCAACTCCACGTCTTCCGGTTCCGGCAGGAATGGATAGTTGCGTATCGGTTGGCCAGGTCTCTCATTGCCAAATGGGCGATTACAGGCCACGCGCCCGGTGGAGTCCGGGCATCCGGAAGTCATAAAAGGCTCGCCATAGCGGATCAGGTCTTCCGTAGGGATGCCGAAGGAGATCACCTGTCCCGCTTCGTTAAAGTCCATCTGTTCGTACCGACCGTAGCCCTGGTTGATGATGTAGCGGGCCAGTTGTACCCGCCGGTATTGACCGTAGGGGGGTTGGGGATGGTGCTCCAGTAGCGAACCCGCCTCCGGGAAAAACGAGAACAGGTGCGTGTACGCGCCCATATCGTGGGCGCGCTGGATGGTGGCGATCATCTCCTGTTCCGTCTCTCCCAGACCAACGATCAGATGGACTCCCACCCTGTACCGCCCAAACATGCGCACGGCCGCTTCCACCGTGGCCCAGTAATGGTCCCAGCGGTGTGGGCCGTCAACAGCCCTGCCCCGGAAACGGTCAAACAACTCGGGAGTGGCGGCATCTATTGCGATCCCCACCATATCGGCCCCTGCCTCCCGAATCTCCGCCAGGCGGTTGGGGTCCGGAATCATTGTAGGGCCGATCAGCGCGCTGATGGGGCGATCGCTCCGATCCCGGAACTGGCGGATGATGGTGTTCATATCCTCAAATGCTCGGGCATGGGTGATCATCCCCACACAGACCCGGCGCAACGAATGCCCCACCCGATTCAACCGCTCAATGACGTCCTCCAGCGGGTACGCAGGCCAACTGACCCGAATAAAGGTCCGCTTCTCAGGCTCTATCTGGCGTTCCCGATGGAGGCCACAGTAAGCGCAACGGGCCTTACATCCGTCGGCATACGTCACCAGCAAATTGAGCCCGGTCAGGCAGGCATTGCGGCGGAAAAGGGGGGGCCAGTAGCCCAGCGCCATTGCCGCCGCGGTACTGATCTGGACGTACTCAGGGCTTTCCGCCCGGTTTTCCAGGGATACACTGAACGGCGCGGTATCCGTCAGAGTCGGGACTGTTCTTTCCATCCGTACTCCTTGAAAGCAACCCAGCATCGGCGCAATGCGGCGGTAAGGACAAAGGGGTCGGAACTCCAGTGCTGATTCAGATACCGCCGCTTGCTCAAGGCATGTCGGAGTGGGGAGCCCATAACTTCCCACTCTCGCTCATAGTCGTCCAGCGCGGACATGTCGCCCGTTTTGATGGCCCGGGCAGCCGCCTGTCCAGCAAGCATCCCTCCAACCACCGCGGCGAAAATTCCCGCTCCCGTGATCGGATGCGTATGCCCGGCGGCATCTCCGACCAGCAGGACGTTATCCACACGGATACGGCCTACCGGCCCCCCGACAGGGATTGGGCCGCCGGTATAGCCGATCACCGCCGACTTCCTGATCTGGAGACGCTCCAGCAGATGGTCCAGCGCCTGGCGGAGATCGCCTCCTATCCGGCCGTTAACCCCTACACCGACGTTGGCCGTCTCCCCCTTGGGGAAAAGCCACCCATACCCCCCCAGGTAGAGAGGGTCAAAATAAACGTGGGTGAATGGCTGCGTGTCGGGCAGGGCGACTTCCACCTGCAAGGCATCTATGAATTCCGTATTGGACTGGCCAATCCATTTGCCCACGGTGGAGTAAGGCCCATCTGCGCCGATCAGAACGGTGCATTCCACCACTTCGCTCTGGGCGCCCCGCCGGACATATACCCGGGTCTCCCGGCCAGGTTGAGACTCCCATTCCACCGCCCGGGTGGCGGTCCAGATTTCTGCCCCTGCTCGCCAGGCTGCCACAGCCAGCATCTTATCAAAGAGCGCCCGATCCAAAATGTAGCCCGGAGCGGATATTTCCACCACTTCGCCGTCGGGCAAATGGGTGTGAAGGGAGCGCACGCGCTGAGCGATACATCGCTCCGGCAGCGGCACATAGCGGACAATCTGGGCCGGCACGTATTCGGCGCACTGAACGGGCTGACCGATCACGGTGCGCCGCTCCACCAGCAGGACGCGCACCCCTTCGGTTGCGGCGATGCGGGCCGCGGTGCTTCCGGCAGGCCCCGCGCCGACTACCAGCACGTCAACCCGTTTGCCCATCTTTCCCAACGCGCGCCAGAACCCGCTCCAGAAGGCCCATCTTCAGATATGTCTGGTTCTCAAAGCGCCCCGCATACGCGTCTTGTTCTCGTCCCAGGTCATAGCAGGTAGAACTATCCACATCCACCAGGATGCCCGGGAGGCCGATGCGCTCAAAATCGTCCCGATGTTTGGCATAGAATGGCTCACAACAACTGCCCACAAAAGCCTCCACCCCCGCGCGCTTCAGGCGTTCCAGAGTCTCCTCCAGCATTTCGTAGTTCTGGATAGAGATAGGGGTCAATCCATACTTTTCGGCCAGCAGGTAAGCGTCCCCGATGCAGCATGCACCGCATAAGGCACACCCCTCCCGGAAGCGGTATTCGCAGTCGGGAGACTTCGCGCAGTAGGGCAATAAGAGCACCGAACAGCGCCGGATTTCGGCCATCGGCCGCACGACGGTGAATACGGAATTCACCTCTTCCGGTGGGATCCCGTATTCGGGATAAGAGGCCTTCTCCAGCGCTTCCCGGAAAGTACGGATGAGGTCTTCAGGGGTGACGCCAGGCATCTGGACGCCCGTTTCGGCAAAGAAGGCTTCCACAACCTGACGGACCGCGTCTCCTTCAGCGGGTACCCCTTTCAGACGCGCTTCCAGGTCCAGAACAGCCCGCCGGGGATAGACGAAGAAGTCACCGGTAATGAAGACTTCGCGGATCCGTTGCTGGGGGGTATCCACAATCAACGAGACGCGAATCAGCCCACCACGACTTTTATAGAGTGCGCGAAGTTCAAAGCGGGAGCGCGGAGGCCGCCGCACGCCGTACACCCATTCGTCGGATTGGAAATAGGGAAGACGCTGGCGAAGCAGCGTTTCCTCAAAGGGGGTAAGCGGTCCTGGCTCAAAGGTGATATCCAGAACCTCCGCAAAGCCCGCTACCAGGGCCTCTTTAATGGTAGAGAGCGGGGGCACGCTCCCCAGTTCCCAGTGCAGGCATGTGACCCGTTCCCGTACCGAGGCGATCTCTTTATCCTTTAATTTCTCGGTAGGGATGCGCAGAGCCCGCAGCATCGTATCCACATCAAAATCCACCAGAAGAGTCCCCTGGAACAGAAAGGTATTTCCCAGACTGGTCCCTCCCGTCCCAGAAATTTTACGCCCCCCCACTTCAATGTCATTACGGGGGCGGAAAGCGGCCTGTACCCCCAGCCGCTCCAGGCCGCGGACCGCGCCCTGCGAGATGCGCTCGTACAGTTTCTCCACCTGTAGCGGAAACCGATCGCCATCCAGAACAGCGAAAATCTCCCAGCCCAACTGGGTCGGGTCCCAGAAAAGGCTTCCTCCACCTGTCAGCCGACGGTTTATTTCTATGCGGTGCTCCTGGCAATAGGCAATCCGCACCTCCTGCTCCACAGCCTGGTGGTAGCCGACAAGGACGCAGGGGGGATAAAACTGCAGGAATCGCAGCGTGTTCGGTACCGCATCACGGCTACGCGCAAGCAGAATGACCTCATCCAGGGCCATGTTTTCGGCCGCCGGGCGCGGTCCCGTATCCAATAAGCGCCAGGTTTCCCCCGCCGGTGACATTCTACCCCTAAACGGTAACTATCAGCCAGGAGGAAGCCTCACCCCCCGGCCTGAAGTTTGGCCCTTCATTGCAGTTGCAGCGTTCGCCGCAATGAAGATGAAATTGGGTTTTGCGCCCATGGCGGACTTCGCCGTGGGCGCAAAACCCCCTCCACTCTTGCCTGCTTGCTCTGCCCCCTTACCTCCCCCGTCAGGGCAGGAGAGAGGAAGCAAGGAGGATGAAAGGCATTTGTCCAAAATCACTACTCACGGGGTGGCTGCTAATCCCCTGCAATTGGGTGAAAAATATTTTCTTCCGGCTTTTCGCCGGTAAGCCGTTCCCCCTCTCCGATAGTACCTGCTGGTCAGACTACAAAACGTCCTTATACCTGGCCGCCTCTTCTTCAATGAACGCCTTGAACTCCGGCGAGTCGGCCCGCAGCAGGTTGTTCAGTTCAGCCGGGTTGGACATCTCAATCTTCACCAGCCACCCCTGGTCGTAGGGGGACTGGTTGACCAGGGTGGGTTCAAACTCCAGTTCCTCGTTCACGGCGACAATCTTGCCGCTGACAAGGGCGGGGATACGCCCCACCCACTTCCCGGATTCCATAGACATAAAGGTCTGGCCCTGGGCGACCGTCTTGCCCACAGGGGGGATTTCCACGTAGACGATTTCGCGGGCCAGTTTCTGCCCGAATTCGGTCATCCCCTGGACCACGGTGTTGCCCTCCACGCGGGCCCAGTTGTGCTGGCGGTCATAGTAGAGTTCATCGGGGAACTCAAAGCCGCTGATCTGCATGGTTGCCTCCTTCCTGGTATGGATGGGGTAAGTTTTCAAGGGGTTCCCAGGACGCGAAGTGACGGTTCGGGAATCCTGCCCCTGAAGATTATGTCGGGAAAATGCCTGTTGTCCAGTGTCAAAGGATACACCGGAGTGACGACCAACGTCACAGCGGAGAATTATCGGAGAGCATTCAGCCGTTCCTGGAGCGGCGGGAGGGCGCGCAACGTTTCGGTGAACTCCCGTACGGTCTGGGCGAACAGTTCCCCCTCTGAAGAGGAGACCCACTTGACGAGGAACCGTTCCGGCTCAATGCCGGTGAATTCCAGAAGGGCCCGCAGGACGGGCATCCGGCGGGCGGTGCGATGGTTGCCGGTGGCGTAGTGGCAATCTCCGATATGGCAACCCAGTACCATTACCCCGTCGGCACCTTCCTTAAAGGCGCGGATGACCAGTTCCGGGGCGACCCGCCCCGAGCAGGGGACCCGAATAATCTTGAGGTTCGGGGGGTATTTGAGCCGGGTGGCCCCGGCCAGGTCCGCCCCGGCATACGAGCACCAGTTGCAGAGGAAGCCGATGATTTTCGGTTCATAACCGGCCATGGAGAACCTCCCGCCGTCGTTTTTCCAGGCCCCGGGGCAGAAAGCAGGGATATCGTTTACGCCAGTAGATGATAACCCAGGATGCAGGGATTGTCAAGCAGGGGCACAGGGCTTGTCCCTGCCCTCTCCTGTCCCCGGCCTATCCCTTCACAAGGGTGGTTTCTCGCTTCCGGCGAAGTGAATGTCTCCCCTCATTTCTCTCTCCTCCTTGCCCTGATGGGGGGAGACCTTACCCTTACCCCGTCGCCTTCGGCGGCACCCTTCATTTGCGGAATCAGAAAGATTGTAGGAAAATATGGGAGTCCATCCTGCCTGGGAGAAAACAAGATGAGCCATCAGCCGGTAGACATAGACACCATCCTGGCCCAGGTACGAATGGCGCTGGCGGCCGGAGAGTGGGACCGGGCCGTCGCGCTGATAGAGTCCCTCCGTCCGCCAGACCAGGCAGACCTGTTTGGTGAATTGCCGCCCGAAGAGCAGGACGCGCTGCTGCCGCGCCTGGATGTGGAGGACTCGGCCGCGATTCTGGCGGAACTGGAGGATAGCGAAGCGGCAGAACTGGCCTCGCGCCTGGATACCGAGGAACTGGCCCGCATCCTGGATGAAATGGAACCCGACGAGGCCGCGGACGTCCTGGGGGATATCCCCCCCGCCCAGGCCGTCCGGGTTCTCTCCGCTATGGAGGAGGCCGACGAAGTAGAACCCTTGCTGGCCCATCCGGATGAGACGGCCGGGGGCTTGATGACTCGTCCCACCATCACTCTCCGGCAGGAGATGACCGCCGAAGAGGCCATCACCTATCTGCGTCTCCTCGCGCCCGATTCGGAAACCGTCTACTATCTCTTCGTGGTGGATGAGGAGGACCGGCTGGTGGGAGTCGTCTCCCTGCGGCAATTGATCGTCGCTCCTCCCACCACCCCGATTTGGGAGATTATGGACCCCGACGTGATTCACGTCCACGTCGGCGCGGACCAGGAAGAAGCGGCCCGCCTGATGGCCCGCTACGACCTGCTGGCCCTGCCCGTTGTGGATGACGATGAGCGCCTTCTGGGCATCATCACCCACGACGACCTGGTTGCTGTGCTGGAAGACGAGGCCACCGAGGACTTCCAGCGGTTGGGCGCTTCGGAACCGTTGGATGAGCCGTATCTGGACACTCCGATTCTGAAAATGTTCCGCAAGCGTGTCGGCTGGCTGTTGCTGCTCTTCGTGACCGAAACGCTTACCGGAAGTGTCCTGCGGTTCTTTGAACACGAGTTGGCTGAAGCCATCGCACTCACGTTCTTCGTGCCGCTGCTGATCGGCACCGGGGGCAACGCGGGAAGCCAGGTCTCCAGCGCGGCCATCCGCGCTCTGGCGCTGGGTGAGGTGACCTTTCGCCACGTTCTGTGGATCATCTGGCGGGAAGTTCGCACTGCCCTCCTGTTAGGAGCCACTATGGGAGCGGTCGGTTTTATCCGGGCCCTCACCTGGCAATCCCCCGCTCCTCTGGCGCTCACCGTCGGGGTCAGTCTGTGTGCCATTGTCGTCTGGGCCGCTGTCATCGGCGCGACTCTGCCCCTTCTGGCTTCCCGTTTGCGCATTGACCCAGCGGTCATCTCCGCTCCGGCGATGAGTACTCTGGTGGATGCTACGGGACTGGTGATTTACTTCCTGATCGCCCGGGTCATTATGGGGCTATGAGCGAACCCTCCTCTCCGTCCTGGATGCTGATCGCCACCCAGGCCGACCTGGATCGCCTGGTCTGGACTCTGCGCGCACAACCCGCCGTTGCTGTGGACACGGAGTCCAACTCCCTCTACGCCTACTGGGAGCGGGTTTGCCTGATCCAGATTTCCATCCCCGGCGCCGATTACATCGTGGACTCCCTGGCCGACCTGAGCCTTTCTCTGCTGGGGGAGATTTTCGCCGATCCGGGGATTCAGAAGGTCTTCCACGCCGCGGAGCAGGACATCGCCGGGTTGAAGCGGGATTTTGGTTTCCGATTTGCCAACCTGTTTGACACGATGCGGGCGGCGCGCATCCTGGGATGGCCCCGGGTCGGGCTGGCCGACCTGCTCCAGGAGCGTTTTGGTGTTTACACCAACAAGCGGTTCCAGCGGCACAACTGGGGGCTACGTCCCCTCAGCCCCGAGGCGCTGGCCTATGCCGCGCTGGATACCCGCTACCTGCTTCCCCTGCGGGACATGCAGGTGCGGGAGTTGGTGCAGAAAGGCCGGATGCGGCAGGCCACCGAGGCCTTTGAGCGGCTAACCCGTATCCCGCCGGCTGTTCCTCACTACGGCCCCCAGGCCTTCTGGCGCGTGCGGGACGCCTATTCGCTGGACGAGCGGGATCGGGCCGTCCTCTGGCAGTTGTATCTCTGGCGGGACCGCGTGGCCCGAGAGCGGAACTGGCCCCCCTTCCGGGTGATGAGCGACGAGGTAATGATCCGTCTGGTGCGGGCCCGTCCCCATACACCGGCAGAACTGGCGACCAAAGGGCGTCTTCCTGATCCGCTGATCCGTCGCCACGGACAGGCCATTCTGGAAGCGATCCGGCGCGGGGAACGGAGCCCCGCCCCCCGGCCGCCGTGTTTGCGCCATCCCGAAGACGTGGCCGAGCGGTACCAGGCCCTGCGGGCGTGGCGTCGGCGGGTAGCCGAGGCGCGCGGCGTGGACCCCGATGCCATCCTGCCCAGTACTGTCCTCTGGGCCCTGGCGGAACGCGCTCCCCAGACAATGCGCGATCTGGAAGAGGTGGACGATCTGGGCCCCTGGGCGCGCCAGACCTGGGGGCCGGAAATCATAGAAGTACTGCGTCAATGCGCGGACGAAACTCTTCAAGAGGAGGTGGTGTGATGCCGATAGCCAATCTCTGGCGAGAACTGCCGCCGGGACCGGACGTCCCCCACGTGATCTACGTGGTCGTGGAAATTCCGAAACGGTCCCGGAATAAGTACGAATACGATGAGCAAGGGGGGTTTATTAAACTGGATCGGGTGCTCTATTCGTCTCTGCATTATCCCGGTGACTACGGCTTCATTCCCCGCACGCTCCACGACGATGGCGACCCGTTGGACGTGCTGGTGATGACCAACGAGCCGACCTTTTCCGGATGCGTGATTGAGGCCCGGCCGTTGGGGATTTTCCACCTACAGGACCGGGGTCGCCTGGACGATAAAATCCTCGCCGTTCCCCACACGGACCCGCTGTTCAACGGTTACCGCTCCCTGGAGGATGTTCCGAAGCATTTCCTGGACGAAGTCACCCATTTCTTCAGCGTCTACAAGGACCTGGAGCAGGCGGAGGTAAAGGCGCTCGGATGGGAAGGACTGGAGCGAGCATACCAGGAGATAGAGCGGGCCATTCAGATGTACGTGGACATGTTGCGAACGAAACGGTAAGAGATCGTCCCCCAACCGTTTGGGGCGCGCGTTAATTCCCGCAAGAAAGAGCATGGGGTTTCGCGACGGGCGGTCTGACCGCTTGCCGTAAATTCTTTTAGTCTGCACAACGTCATCAGAATTGGGGGACAGATAGCACTAACCGGGGTGGCTCCTTCTGGGTATACTGAAAAGCCGAAGGAGAAGGAGCCGTGAGACGGATACGGGTGCTGATCATTGACGACCACGATGCCGTACGCCAGGCTCTGGAGGCTCGCCTGAGTTCCGCCGAAGGAGTAGAGATCGTTGGATGCACCGGTTGCTGGCAGGAAGGGGTCATGCTGGCCGTAGAGCAGGCCCCCGACGTGGTGTTGCTGGAAACCAAACGGTCCGATGGGCAGGGAATGGCGGCCCTGCGTCGGCTTAAGGCGGAGTGCCCCGGCGCCTGTATCGTGGTTTTGACGTCTTACCCGGATGCGGAGGAACGGCGTCAGGCCCTCCAGGCCGGAGCATCCCGCTACTTGCTAAAGGAAATCGGTTCCTTCTACTTGGTGCAGGAAATTTACGCCCTCTCACGCCCCCAGGCACCGATTTAACTGCTGGCACGGTTGCCCGGTAGGCACTCCCCATAGTAGTGATAATTCCGATAGGTCAGGAATTTCTCCTAATACCAATTGCTGGTAGTCGCTCCAGCGAGTAGTGATTTTTAATACCCCCTCACCCCCCTTTGTCCCCCCTTGTATGTTTACATCGTGGTATAATTGAGGTGAGCACGGTAGACCGGTCCCCCCAGGGTCTGCGAGACCGCGGGAGAGCGTGGGTCGCCGTGCCACCTCAATCCCAGAGCCCGGATCGTTGCCGGGGCTACGAGCCCGTATCTGCAAGGCCGGGCCAATTCCAAGGGGGGAAAGATGGAAAACGGTTACTTTATCGGCATTGATGTGAGCAAAGCCCAGCTGGACGTCTGCGTCCGCCCCACCGGTGAAATCTGGAAAGAGAAAAACACCCCAGAGGGGATTGCCCGCCTGGTCCAGCGGATGGACCAGATCTCCCCAGCCCTCATCGTCCTGGAAGCCACTGGCGGGTACGAACGCCCCGTGGTGAATGCTCTCAACGAGCACCACCATCGGGTGGCCGTAGTGAACCCGAAACGGGTGCGGCGCTTCGCCGAATCCACCGGTCGGCTGGCGAAAACTGACCGGCTGGATGCTGCGGTGCTGGCGGAGTTTGCCGAGAAAATCCAGCCCGAACCGCGCCAGCTCCCCGATGGCCCCACCCAGGAATTGATGGCCCTGGTGGCTCGGCGGGATGACCTGGTACAGATGCGCACCGCCGAGATGAATCGGCTGGGGACTGCCCTACCGGCCGTCCAGGAAGACATCCGCCGACATATTGACTGGCTGGATGAAGAGATCGCCCGCCTGGAAGAACGGATTGCCCAGAAGGCACAGGAACGAGAAGAATGGCAAGAGAAGATGGCCATTCTGGACAGTGCGCCCGGAGTAGGGGAAGTCACCGCCACGACCCTGGCCGCTTATCTTCCGGAGCTGGGGACGCTGGACAACAAGGAGATTGCCGCCCTGGCGGGGTTGGCCCCCTTCAACAATGATAGCGGCCGCAAGCAGGGCAAGCGGCACATTCGGGGCGGGCGGGCGAAGGTGCGGGCGGTACTGTATATGGCGACGCTGGCGGCTATTCGCTGGAATCCGGTGATTCGGGAGTTTTACCAGCGGCTGTTGCGGGCGGGCAAAGAGAAGAAAGTCGCCATTATTGCCTGTATGCGGAAGTTTTTAACGATTCTCAACACGATGGTTCGGACGCGCACCTATTGGTGTGCGCCGCCGCAGCCCGCGGCGTGAGATACGAGCCCCTGTTCTACAACATAGTTGCTCTCCCCCTGCCCTGACGGGCGGGGGAGACCTCACCCTCACCCCGTCGCCGCAGGCGACACCCCTCTCCCTCTCCCACT
>FWWL01007044.1_pt1 | contig 15704 bp, 14 predicted proteins | sample 2228331 | NCBI WGS metagenome assembly FWWL01 (sample SAMEA103939775, study PRJEB20133) | metagenome
GTCGCCTGCGCTGGCTTGGGGGTACTTGTTCCACGCCGAGCTGGCCATCCCAGCCAGGGTCAACCGCAGCTTCTCCCGCTCCTCAGGGCTAAGAGCCATGCCCAACCGTTAGCCTAAGGCAGACCCTAGTTCAAATTGTGGGGTGATTGTCCCCTTACTGCGGGACCCCGTTTATTGCCTTTTTGCTTTTGAGGTCGAGTTCCTCAGAGAACCTACTTCACAAACTTAAAGCGGGGTTTTCCATAATATGGTCTCCCTTAACAACCTGTCAGAGTTAAACGTCGCCGTTGATCAACCTGCCTTCTCCCAACACCAGTGCTCTATAGGCGACTTGAGTCTTCCCTTTGTAGTCTCCTCCGCGATCAAGAGCCAGGCCGCGTCCAACAAGAGTCACCACCATCCCTGTCCCTACTTGAGCCATTGCTTGCCCAAAACGCCGCAGGAGGCTAGGACCAGTGCCTGGCATCGTGCTACGCCCGTCAGTAATTAGATGAACGTAAGCAGTAACTTGTTCACGAGAAGCGAGTTTCAATAGCTCAAGGACGTATTGTATAGACCCGTGTGAACTGTTTTCCGAGAGCAAGCCAATGAGGTGCAATGCGCCACCCCATGCGCGAGCTTCCTTAATCGCTTGCAAGAAAGCTGGTGCCTCGGCAAAAGTTCCGTTCTTTATAGCCTCTTCTATTCGCACTTCGTCTTGAAGTACAACACGTCCTGCACCGATATTTAGGTGGCCTGCCTCGGAGTTGCCTTTCCGGCCAGGAAGCAACCCCACAGCCTCGCCCGAGGCTTCAAGGGAGGCCGTTGGACCCGAGGAAAGCTCGTCCCAAACTGGGGTATCGGCAAGCTCAATCGGATTGACGTGGCCCTCGGCAGGCAGCCCCCAACCATCGAGGATAAGGAGCAAAACATGGTCTGCCCGAGGGGGGGCGTTTCCTAAAAGAACCTGCCCAGTCATTGCGTCCGGTTGCCCAAGTCCGAGCATAGCAAGGAGAGTGGGGGCGACGTCAGCGAGGCGGCCACTTGGTCTTACCTGAGGCCGCTCCCCTCTAGGTCCGACGATCAAAAAAGGAACCGGGTTTGTCGTGTGACTCACATTGATTGGGCCGCCAAGGACACCTGCGTCCTCGAGTAAACCATGATCTGCTGTAATTACTATCCAGTACCCTTTTTGCTGAGCTATAGTGAGGACTTGGGCAAGGGCACGGTCAACTGCCTCAGCACACTTTACCTTTGGTTCTAGCGAATCAGCATGTCCCAAAATGTCCCCGGAGGCGATGTTGACGACGACAAACTGCGGCTCCAAGAGGCTAATCTCTCTCGCAAGGGTTTCTGCTAGTTTAGGGAGGGCTTGCAACGGATCTTTCAGGGACGAGGGCACTTTACGGTCAGCTTCACCCGGGAAGGGCTCCGCACGTGCTCCGTTCAAGAAGTATGTTACGTGCGCATACTTCTCTTCCTCCGCTAGCCTAAGCTGAGTCATCCCGTGTCGGCTTATTACCTCTCCTAGAGTGTCAGGTATATCTTGTGGAGCAAATGCTGGTCTCAGATAGCGCAGACTTGGATGATAAAGGATGAGCGGTACGAAGAACAAGGGCTTCAGTAAGTCTCGAGAAAATCCCCGGAACTGTGGACTGGTGAATGCTTCGGTGAGCTGGATCTCGCGTTCGCCTCTTCGACAACAGAAGAACACCGCGTCACCAGGCTTAATTCTTCCCAATGGGCCACGTGTATCTGCAAGGATCAAAGGGTGAAGCCAGTACTCGGTTTCTCCTTCAAGGAGTCTTTGTTCAAGGGCTTGAGCCATTAATTCTGTGTACTGCTCAATCACGGCTACCTCGCTTCTCTTGGATGGCCTGTTCAGCAAGTTGTAGCAGGCACTGATTAAGATCAAGAATATCGGGGGCAACAGGTTCGTTGTCTACAAAAACAACCTGTCGGCCTTGCGAGATCGCGGCCCGTGCTGCAACATCGACGGCCGCAGCTTTTAATTCTGTCAGGAGGATGTCGAACTCCCCAGCTCGACTCAAGTCCTGGCGTAACTTTACTCTGTTAGACAAGTGAGCTGAAGCTCCGACTACGCGGCAACGGTATTGGTCTTCTACATGTTCGATCAGCCTGGGTAGAATGGCAGAGGGGGCGGTCACGGCCAGGAACACCCGAGCTCCTGGGACAGGTCTCTCCGGGCGCGGTCTGAAGACTGTCCTAAAGACGGGAATTCTGGGGTTGATAGCGCGGATTTCCGCTTCCATCGCGTCCATCTTGGCCTGATCGGCTAATGGAGGCTCGCACCCGGTCATCACAACTGCACTGCTGCGCAAAATCCGGTATGGCCCAAAGAAGCCCCGCACGTAATCAAGTGGCTGATGTGCACCAACGATCAAAACTTGTTTGTCGATCTGAATTGGCGGGGCAGTTGCACCACTTCCGTCGAAGAGAACTATGTCAACGCCTGAGTGTTCTGCGATCCGCGCGCCTTCCATTACATTGCTGAAAAAAGGTTCCCCTCCGGCCATCCCACCCCCGCATCGTCGGCAACCAATAACTAACACCCTTGTCATATAAGCGTGGCCAAAGCATCCCGAAGCGGCGTGGAACCCCCTGTCCGCATACTCCACGAGGTCAGCAACGTCCATATGAAGATCGTGGCCGCGCAGAACTTCTGGCTCCGCTGGTCCACCTCGACCCATGGTTACAATTGCCACCCGCCACCTTTCTCTTAGCAACCGTGCCGCATGAGCCGCAAGGGCTGTTTTCCCTGTCCGCTTTCCAGTTCCTACGATACTTATTGAGGGAACAGAGATCGAATGGAGGGATGGTGGATTGAAAGAGAAGTCCTTTCCTACGTACCTAACGCCTCTCGCGAGGAGGTGGCAAGCAATAGTGAATCGCTCGTAATAACCGACTACTGGCTCGTCCGATAGGTCCACGGCTACCTCGGGGTCAAAGACGTCTAGTGCCTTATGTAGGGCACCAAGAAAGTCTTTTTCGTGGACAACAGGGACAGGGAGAGCCTGGAGGTCGCTTTCAGAGCCAACCTTTTCTGTTCCGCCAAGGAAAACAGCACCGACCACGTTGTAATCGCGGGTCAGCAGTCCCAAAGCCCAGCTAACAACCGGGAAATAATGTTCACCATCAATCAGGGCTATGGCCCGAGGCTTGTGAGCTGTCTTCTCATCCATGGTTCACTCCTTTGAGTCGAAAAAGATTCCACTTCGAACGCGCAGACCAACCTTCCCCCCCTTTGGGAGGTTGCTGTCGGTTGAAGCATCGATACGCCATTCAATACCCGCAACGTTCACACGTACATCAAGTCGCATCCCAAGAAACGTTACCCTAGCGACAATTCCTTCTGCTTCCCCCTCCCCCGGCGCGCAGATCACCACGTCCTCGGGGCGTACAAAAAGCATCCCTTCCGCTGGGGGTGTCCGATCTGGTTTAGGACGAACGCGACAACGAAACTGCACCTGCTTGGCACCCGTCAGTTCCACTATACCTTGCCCGTCTACTTCCTCTTTGAGCACGGCGGGGATAAAGTTGGCGACTCCTATGAAATCTGCGACGAATGGGTCTTGGGGTTCCCTATAGACTGCTACAGGTGAGTCCACCTGTATCACACGGCCTTGGTTCATCACAACGACGCGATCAGAGAGAACCATAGCTTCAGCCTGGTCGTGGGTTACGTATACCATGGTAACATGAAGCTGACGGTGGAGGTCCATCAGTTCGAATCGCATCCTTTCACGCAGCTTTGCATCAAGGTTAGAAAGGGGCTCGTCCAGAAGAAGGGCTGCAGGCGCAATGACCAAGGCTCTTGCGAGGGCAACCCTCTGCTGCTGCCCACCGGACAGCTGTTCAGGATAGCGCTTCTCCAGCCCAGCAAGTCCGACTAAGGAAATCGCTTGCATCACTCTTTCCGCTATTTGTCGCTTCGGCAGCCTACGCAATTTAAGAGGATAGGCAATGTTTGCGAAGACCGTCATATGAGGCCATACAGCATAGTTTTGAAAAACCATCCCCAAGTTTCGGCGCTCTGGGGGGATATTGACCTTCGGCGACGAAACGACTGTGCCGCCGATCAAGATCTCACCTGCGGTAGGGTGCTCAAAGCCAGCAATCATTCTCAAAGTGGTGGTTTTCCCGCACCCAGAAGGTCCGAGCAAACACACGATCTCACCATCGGCGATGTCCAAAAGCACGTTGTCTACTGCCAGCACGTTACCAAAAGCTTTCGATACATTCCGCAAAGTTATACTTGCCATGCCTTCTCCCTTATGGAGTTGTAGCGCGAGCCCCAATAACCCTTCTCATGACCATGTTAGTGGTGAATATAACAACGACAAGAATAACCGCTAGCGCAGAGGCGATATGGAAATAGCCTGCGTCCTGAAGATCGAAGAGCGCTACACCAATTGTAGGTGTGTGGGGGCCATAAAGTAACACCGACATCGTAAGCTCTCGGAGGGTTGGGGAGAACACCAGCAGCCAGGCAGCTGTGATCCCAGGGCGAATGAGGGGAAAAACGACGTCCCGCAGCGTTTTGACGGTCCCCGCTCCAGAAATACGCGCAGCTTCTTCCAAAGACGGATGGATCTGAACAAGGGACGCCGCTGTATTCCGAAAGGCGTAGAACGTGTAATGGGCTAGATAAGCAACGATTAGAATGCCAAGGGTATTGTAGAGATTTACACCGTAGCGACCAGACCAGGTCAGGATCATTGCTAGACCAAGGACAGTGCCGGGAATAGCGTTCGGGAACGCGACCAAGGTGTCGATCGCCTGCCGCCCGCGGACCTTTGTCTTGATTACAATGTAGGCCAAGACTCCTCCTAAGATGACAGCGGCGGTTGCGGAAACAACTGCCAACAGCAAACTATTAAGAATAGCTTTCCTGGTGAGTGGAAACTCAAACAGGATGTATTGGTAGTTGCGGAGGGTGAAGTTGCTGAAGCGCAGGGGCAGGCCCCAAGCTTTCAGAAACGATGTAAGGAAAAGAGCGCCGATGGGTGCAAATGTTGTCAAAGTCACGAACAGATGGACAAATAGTGCAAGAGGATAGCGCCAGCGCCCAAGTTCTACTCGGGTTGGGCGAACGCTCTTTCCCGAGATAATAGCCGCACCATGATGTCGATGGAGAATCCAACGGTTGGCGAGTATAAGCAATCCGGCAAGGCCTAAGAGAACCACAGATAAAGATGTTGCCAATTGGATGCCTGTGATATCCCCCTGGTGTATGTAAGCGTAAATACGCGTTGTCAATACGTATATACGCGCGCGCAGCCCAAGAAGGGCAGGGACACCGAAATTGGCCACTGTGTAGAGGAACGCTAGCATCATCCCAGCAGCTATGCTGGGAACGACAAGCGGCAAAGTGATGTCCAAAGCGACGCGCCCCGAGCGCGCCCCACAAATGCGTGCTGCTTCTTCAAGCGAAGGATTCATGCGCTCCAGGGCTCCGCGGAGAGCGAGAAAGACAAATGGAAATGTATAGAACCCCATTACCAAGACCATCCCAGGGAAGCTGTAAATGTTGAGCAAAGGAGTCCGGCCCCCGGTTAGAGACATCCAAAACTGGTTGATATAGCCTCCTCTTGGTGCGAAGAGCTGTGTCCAAGCCATGGCACCGAGAAGAGGGGGTAACATGTATGGGAGGAGACAGGTGATCTCAAGGAATCGGCGCCCGGGAAGGTCTGTTCGAGCGACAAGCCATGCTAAGGGAACCCCAAGTGCTGCTGCCACTACTGTTGTCCAAAAACCGAGTACTACAGTGTCCAAAATCGGCTTGTAGTTACGCGATGAAGAGAACACCTCGATATAGTTCCTAAGTGATAAGGCCCCTTCATGAATCAAGCTGCGATAGAAGAGGACTCCCAATGGGAAGGCTACAAGGATGAGCAGCAAGAGGACAGCGATAGCTCCAGAGAGTCGTGGCACCAGACCAGTCCACCAAGCACCAGTTAGTTGCAACTTGTTTGTAGTCTTCGGCACCTTCATTTGGTTCTCCCTGGCCGGCTTCGCTCAGCCGATGGGACGGGGAAGAGGGCGGGGCGGTAATCCCCGCCCTCTGTATTCTTCCTATTCAGTCAGAATCCTTACGTACTCACGGCTGAAGAAGTCCTTGGTGGCTTCGATCTCGCGCACTGTGTAAGGCATCGCAGAAGCCATGAGCTGTTGAAGAGTTGGGGCTCCAGCTGGCCCGGGAACATCAGGCCGACAGGGTAGGTATTTCCCCAGTTCAACCATCGCCCGTTGCCCTTCGACAGAAAGGACATAGTCAGCGAAGACCTTTGCAGCCTCTAGGTGCTGGCTTGTTGCTAAGATCCCCACAGGGCTAAGCAGGAAGACGGGGCCGTCTTCAGGATATACCATCTCGATTGGCAGACCCAGAGCTTGTTGCTCTCTCACCAGGTTATCCAGCGTTAGGCCTACCAAGTACTCGCCTGCGATGATCGCTGCTACGACTTCGCTGTTACCTCGGACAACCGCCATTCCATTCTGGCGCAACCCGTAGAAAAAGGAGAGTCCGTATTTCATTCCGAGCGCTGCGGCGGCAACTACGTTTGATCCAGAATACTCGGGGTTACCGGTCACTAACTCCCCTTTCCACTTCGGGTCCAGGAGATCTGTCCAGCGGCGTGGGGGATCAGCCACAAAGTTTGTGTTGTAGGCGATCACCATGGCAAACACCCGGCCACCTGCATAATACCCATCGGGGTCTATGAGGGCTTCCGGAACATTTGCTGTTTCAGGTGGAAGGTACTTGTAGAGAAGACCTTGCCGCTTAAGTTCCTCAAGGTAGGTATAATCAGCTACCCACACTAAGTCGGCTAGAATTCTGCCGGCTTCTTTCTCAGCGGCGATCTTCGCCGTGATGGTTCCAGTCCCAGCCCGATAGATGTCAAGTTTGATGTCTGGGTGGGTTGCCTCGAATGCTTGCTGTATCCGTGTCACAATTTCGATCGGCACTGAGGTGTACAAAAGTATGGTTTCCTTCGCTGCTAGGCCAAAGCCAACTACAACCAAGAGTCCGCCTAAGACTGCAGCTAACACTCCAAACTTCTTGAACATCCCGATCTCCTTTCAACTGGCCTCGGTTTTCAGATTTTCACCCTTTGGGCTATGGTGTGGCAGACTATCTACGCTCTCTCTCACCTCCTTCCAACCACTAAGTAGCTGCACAAGTCTTAAGAGCCCGGTCTCTGCTGTTAGTTTTCCTTGCTGAGTCGCGCCCTCAACAGTTATTGCCCCAGTGAAATTCTGGCGTAAAAACTGGACAATGCGGGGCTGTAACGGGGAGACCCCTTCGTCTAGTGGGAAATGCGGTTGTCCATCTTTAATGTTGCTAAGGTGCACATGGCAGATTAAGGGGCCGCATATCTGGATAAAATGGGCGGGTGCGTCTACGTTTATAAGAGCTGCGTGAGCCAAGTCGAGACATAGCTGAACCCCTTCATTGTTAACAGATTGAAGGAGTCGTTGAGCATCCTCTGGTGCGACCACCAATTCTTGTGGCCGGGGTTCCATGTTTTCCACTGCCAGAATCAGCCCGTACCGCGACGCACGCCGACCTAGTTCTGCCAACGCCTCAATTAGATGGGGCCAGTACTCTTCCAGGCTTTCCTTCCTGGTCGATGATCGTCCCGGGTGAACAACCACGACTGAAGCGCTAACTGCATGAGCTAAAGAAAAAGCTCTAATGCATTCCTGGATTGATAATCTTGCAACCCGCGGGTTGCAAGAACAGATGTTGAGATCCATGAACGGAGCGTGAACCACGTATTGGAGAGGGACACGTCCAAGCTCATGACGCAAATGGGAGGTAGAGCCGTCACGCCAGGCATGTTCGCTCCAAATTTCTAATCCTTGATATCCAAGCTGATAGGCCAGCCGAGCTGCTGAACTCAAACCCTCCGACCAAAGCAGTCGTGAAGAAAGGAACAGAGGGGGATGAGATGGATCGAGTTCACTCATCGCCGAAGATCTCCTTGCCGATTCGATCGAAGTGATCCTTCATCACGTCACGGGCCATGGTTGGATCTTTTGATTTCAACGCTGTGAGCAACTGTTGATGAGTCTTGAGCGATTGCTCTAAGTACTCCGTTTGAGACCGAATGAAGTAACGCTTCACGGCCCTCCACAACGGTTTGTTCATCTGTTCCATGAGTTGGCAGACCGCCTGTTCCAGAAGTGGATTATCTGTTGCCTTAGCCAGGGTAAGATGGAACCTGCGGTCTGCCGCTAAGTAGCTCTCGATATCTCCACTATCAGCTTCGCATCTCATTTTCTTAACCGCTGCCTCTGCCTCCTCCAACTTGTCCTGTGTAATAACCTGTGCAGCTAACTCAGCCACCCCAACTTCCAAGATCTGCTGGAGCTCGAATACAGAGCGTAGACCAGCCCCTTCATTAGACATGGCCATGGCTCGCGAAAGTAGCCAGATGTCACAGGATTGGACATAGGTACCATCGCCTACGCGGCGTTTGAGAATACCTAGGGCTTCCAAGGCGCTCAGTGCTTCTCGAACAGAGGAACGTGCGACCCCGTACATGTTGGCAAATTCCCTCTCACTGGGCAACCGGTCTCCTTCTGAAAAGACGCCGGACTGCAGCGCCTCCACAAGGCGGGTAAGAACCGTGTTGGATCCCCTGCCATGCAGGGTCTTTTGTCCTACGCTCATTGGTCTGACCATTTCTATTATCGGCCCTCGCCTTCGACGTGTCAAGTCTCCGCCCCTGGGGGCTAGGCTGGCGCAGATCCCGCTGGGCAGGAAGGAACACAATGGGCGGGTGGATCGCTCGCACCGCACGGACGACGAGGAGTTCTACCTGCCGTTTCTGGGCCAGGCGCAGACAGAAGAGGGTTGGCTGAGGAAGGGGGCGGGATGGGTGTACTACTACAACCTGGAGCGGCCCCATGACGGGAAGGGGATGGAGAGGAGACCGTCGTTTCGGGTACTGCGGGAGTTGGGGTACGACCTACCTGAGGAGTTTGCCCTTTCCCCGCCTGTGGTGCTGGATCGGATCAAAGCCGACTGGGCCTTAAGCTGGGCCCTGGGGGTAATGATCTCCTGGTCCATTACACCCCCAAGCTGCTAAGAGGCCAAGAGGTGGGCGAGGGGGCTTGTCTTGGGGTCCTTGGCGTGCTGGGCAAGGGTAGCCCGCACTGCGGCCGCCACCACGTCCGACTTCTTGACGTTCCTGTTGACCCGGCGCAGGTCAAGCCACACCTGGTCCAGGTCCTGCAGAACCTCGGGTGGGAAGTAGAAGGTGGCCTTCTGGTGGGGCTGCGACGTGGCCTTGGGCCTGGGCTGGCTCTCCCCACGCTCCGCAGGGCCGAGGAAGATGTCCGCCCCCTTGCCTTTGAGGGATGCCCGCTTCTTAACCATCGTTCAACACCTCCTGGGCGAGCTTCCGGTACGAGACTGCCCCTGGGGATCTCGGCAGATAGGACACGATCGGTTCACCCGCCACGGTGGCCTCGGCGAACTTGATGGTGCGGTGGATGACAGTCGTGTAGACGCGACCGGCGAAGACCTTCTCCAGCTCTTCCGAGGCCTCCTGGGCGTGCACAGTGTGGGCCTGGTGCATGGTGCGCAGGATCTTGAAGGAGAGGTCAGGGTTGCCCTTCTTTTGGACCTTGGTGATGACGTGTTGGAGTTGCTTGAGCCCCCGCAGGGCCAGATACTCGGTCTGCACGGGCACGATGACCTTGTGGCTGGCCATGAGGGCGTTCGTGGTGAGGACGCCCAAGCTCGGCGGGCAGTCCAGGAACACGAAGTCGTACAAGTCGAGGACCGGCTGGAGCGCACCCCTCAACGTCCTGTCCCACCCGATCTCGCCCAGGAGCTCCCCTTCTACGCCCGCCAGATCCAGGTTGGCCGGCGCCAGGTCCAGGCCCCTGACCTTGGTGGGGATGATCACCTGGGTTATGGGGAGGTCCTCGTCGATCAGGACGTTGTAGGTGGTGAGGTCGAACTTGTCCGGGTCGAAGCCGAGGCTGGTGGTGGCCCCACCTTGGGGATCGAGGTCCACGAGGAGGACCTTGTGGTCAAGTTCGGCCAGGGCAGCGCCCAAACAGATGCAGGTGGTGGTCTTGCCCACCCCGCCTTTCTGGTTGGCCACGGCGTAGACCTGGGTCATACTTCGCCATCTTACCAGCGTGCTGGTATACTGTCAAGGTGTTGTGATGGTCTGATGTCCTGATGGCACATCCCCCTCAGCGCGCCTGGGCGCAAGCAGAACGAACTTGGCTGGGGTGATCCGTTGGTCGACCTTGGCCTTCCCACCTTAGAGGGCTATGGTGTGCTAGGCCCTGGGGAGATTGCCCCTCAAGGCGTTCCTACAGGGCAAAACTGATGTAAACGGGTTCACCTGACCGTCGGCGAACAACGGCTGCTTTGAACGTCTGCCCACCTAAAAGGTCGCGGGATTCCTCAACCTTGGCCTCTCCCTTGCAGGAACGTCAGGAGCTCGGCTGTGGTGAAGACCTCTATTCCCGCAACCTTGAAGTCCTCGTCGTTAGACCAAATGGGGGCCCCAAGAGCTAGCGCGAGGGCAAGAAGGTCCACATCATGAGGATCTCGCTTGGCGATCCTTGCCTTGGCCTCCCTGAGGCTCTCCCGATAAAAGGACCTGGGATAGACCTTGATGGGCAGGGTAAGGAGAGCAAGAAAAAGCTCGCCTTCGGTCACCTCAACGCCTTTGGCCCTAAGCTTCTGGGAAAGGTCGGGGATATACCGCTTGACCTCTGCTAGGGTGTGTTGAGTTGTGGCAAACTCCTCGACGGGAAGGCCGAGGAAGATCCTTGTGGCGTTTCCTCCCAGGAGGCTGGACAGGATGGGATTAGCGTTGACGACCAGCCTTTTGCCAATCTTGGAAATCGGCAAGGATCTCCTCTTCGTTTATCCCGGCCTGGCCGAGCTTGCGGGCCACAGCCTCGGTGATCGCGGAAAAGAGCTCCCGCTTGAACTCCAGCGGGAGGGTCTTGTTGGGGTAGGGGAAGAAGACCCCGGCCACCTTGCCCTTCCGGAGGACCAAGACCGGGTCTTTGCTCCGGAACATCTTGGTCGCCTTGTCCCGGAATTCCCTCACGGTTGTTATTCGGATCATTGTGGTCACCCAAGTGACCATTTTATCCTACAATACTGCCAGAGGTCAACTCCTTTGGGAAGTGACGCAGCGAAGCGAGGTACGGTGGGTACGGGGCCACAGCCCCCGCTTGCTTTTTTTGCCCTGGAGGCCACAGGGCCTTAGGTGGGCCTGAGAGAAGGGGCTTGTGTAGGGGCCGGTGGGATGGCTGTGACACGCCCACCGGTGGAGAGGTGTCCGGCAGACTGGGGCTTAAGGAGCGACGGGGAGCGAGCCAGGGCGCCAGACCGCCTTTTTCACCTTGACGGTTTCTAGCGCAAGATGAGGAGCTTCTCCACGGGTGAGGGAACCCAGGTATCCCCGACTTTGACTTGGGCGATGTAGAGGTAGACGCCGTTGGCCACCAGCCGACCAGAAAGATCCAGGGTGTTCCAGGTGAGCTCGTTGCCTATGGCCTCGCCGGCAAAGACGAGGTTGCCCCAAAGGTTGTAGACTTCCACCCTGATCAGCTCGGCCTCCACCCCTTCCACCACAAAGGTGGTGCTCAGACCCATCACTGGATTAGGGGCGTTGTAGACCAGGAAGACCACTTCGCCCAAGTCTTCCAACTCCTCATCTTCCAGGAACTCGGTGGCCACATCTAGGCCCGCCGGGAGGAACTCAGCAGGGAAGACCGTCACGTTGTCGATGGCCCAGCCGGGGTGATCATTGGCCAAGGCATTGACCGAATCGAAGACGAACCTGATTTGAACTTGGTTGGAGCGGCTGGTGTTGAACTGGAACCTGAAGGTATCGCATTCGGGGGAAGGGTTGCGGGAACTGCGGGACCAGACAGTCTTCCAGCTTCCCCAGGAGATCCGGCCGGGCCGTGTTTCCCGGCCCAAGCGCATCTGCGCATAGGCCCGATCCCTTGTGGCCCGATGATTGTATTCCACATGAATGGCATAATCGAACCGAAGCACATAATCCTTGTTGGATTCGAGCTTGATGGCCGGGGAGGTCAGAATACCCCGGGTCCTTCGGCCTTCATCGTAGCTACACCGGTCTTCTCGGGCATACTGGGCAAACCTCCCTTGGAGGTTGGGGGTGCAAGTAAAGCACGAAGGGATATCCCGGATGTGCCAAAGCCCTGTTCGAGACCAACCCGCAAGGTCCTCAAAGTCCTCGAAGAATAGCAAGTTCTGCTGACAGGAGGGTTGCGTGACATGAACTATGGCTGACCAACCGCTCCCCCAGATGGTCACCGTGGCCGTGCGAGTGCTGCCCGTGCTGTTGGAAGACGCGTTTAGGGTCAGCGTGGCACTTCCCGTACCACTGGCTGGGTTCACCGTGAGCCACCCTTGATTGCTGGACGCCGTCCAGCTGCATCCACTGCCCGTGCTCAGGCTGACCGTGGTCGACCCACCACAGGCTGGAGCACTCCAGCTCGCCGGATTTACAGAAGGTACCGGCGGAGTAACTGGTTGCCAGCGAATCTTCAAATGAGCTCCTCCCAAATTTTGATACCATTCCACCTTAATATCGGTATATCCTGAAAGCCAAACCACCGGTTCAAAAATGGCAACTTGATCCTGCCATTCGTCCAAGATGAGTTCCGCATTCACGTAGAATCGGACACCATCATCAGCTTGGATAATGAATTTGTACCATCCCTCTAGAAAGTTTACTCTTGCTCGCCACATACCGCTTATCCTTTCTGACTTTCCAAAAGCTATTTCATCTGTGCCAAAATCATGTTGCATCAAAAAACCAAAGGTACCATCGGCCGCCAGAATTTGCGGTGGATCTATCATTGTTCCAAGGTAGTCACCGGAGAACCCAATTCCATCATAGTAGCAGACATAACCCGAGTCTTGGGGATAGGTATTAGGGCAAGAGGGAAGTTGATTTTGAACCTTGACGCGTATCTCCGCCTCCGCGATACGTCCAGCCCTGTCATAAGCTATGGCTGTCAGCCTTCTTAGCCCATGGCCTATTTTTGTGGTGTCTACAGAAAAAGTGTAGGGTGGTGTAGTTGACACATCAAACCAGTAATCATCGATGGTTAAGACCACAGCATCGATACCGCTGTCGACATCCAAGGCGGTTACAGAGACAATGATAGTCCCGGAAACCACAGCCCCGTCCACGGGATTTGTAATGGACACGGTGGGGTTTTTAGTGTCCGTCATCGTTTCATACAGCCAAGGAAGGGCTTTGGCCATAGCTATTTCAAGTGGGGTCTGAGGCATCTCCAGGCAAAAATCATGAGGGTCATCCCAGCCAATATTGTGGTTAAGCTCATGGGCAATGGTACCAGCATTGGGATCGAACTTTCCCATTTCCCAAATTTGCCAGCCAACATCGGGCTCCAGAGTGGGAATCCGCGCTCCCGTGGCCGCAACGATTCCCCACTCACCTATCCCGGCCATAGGAATATCAGGACCCCATGCCCCTGCCCAGCCTCCAGCGCCCCAAGCGAGAATTAACACCTGCCTTGTATACGGTATCGCGCGAACTTTGGTCGTCGCTTCTTGTATCGCTTGGCCCATTACGATGTCGGCGTAGTATGGGGAGGCACGGTCACCACCATAGAGGTCATATTCACTTTTGGTTGAGACAATAACCTCAAGTAAATTCATCCTGAACGCTTTTCCAAATATATCGAAATACCCGGCCTGTATTCTTCTCAAGGAGCGGTTCAAATGGTCAATTATTGGTTGCGGAACAACATTGTTAGGAAAAGAATCCCTTGGAACCCAGAGCACAGGATTAACCGTCGGTGGATTGCCGTCCGGGTCAAGCCTGTTGGGTGGGTCGGGAAGGACGTGAAACCCGGTTTCTGCGCTTTTTGTCTCCCCGGTAACTAAATCAGTAACCACTACTTTGAACTGCCACCAACCATATCCTTCCGTGGGCACGGTGAAGAGATAAGGATTGCCGGAACCCAACCAGGTCTCGGAGCCCACCGATCCATAATATGTTCCTCCTGGAATTCTGTACCAGTTAAAACTAAAAAAACCGGAGCCCCCGGAAACGCTCGCTTGCAGTCTGGCCGGGCTATTTTCCTTCACCGGCCACGTATAGTAGGTGCTCATCTCTGAAGGAAACGGGTCGGGGCCAGCCTGAGCAGATACCGACGTAGGAGGGTAAGTGATCGAATGGCCGTCCCCTGCGGCTGCAGCCAGTAATGAAGCTTTAGTAATTGCCGTGGGCAAAGCAAGACCAATGGCTAGAGTAAAACGGAGCACAGCATCCAAAACAAGTTTCTTCATCTCACATCTCCACTACCCATTTATTGGGGCCATTCTTGGAACAGTCCAGCGAACCTGTTTTTGATTTGGCAATTAGCTCCTTTATGTTAGGTAATCTCCAAAGATGTTTTGCCCATTTTATCACACACCTTGTCCACAGGGGCCTCCTTCCCCTGCCTAATGCAATATAGGCACCTTGGGGGAGGCAGGCAAAAATGAGGGGTGAAGGTTTCTTACACTTTGATCGCGGCGAGCCTCCTCCATACTTGGTCCTCGCTTTCCGGTCTGCGGCCGATGTACACCAGCAGCTGGGCCGGGTTCTTGTGGCCGGTGATGCGGGCGGTGAGCACGGGGTCACGGGTCTGCTCGTAGACGGCGTCACAGAAGGCCTTCCTGAGGCTATGGGGGCTAATTCGGCCGCCGTAGCCCAGCGCCTCAGCCGCCTCCTTGATCACCTGCCAGGCCCGTTGTCGTGAGTAAGTCACAACCCGGCTGGTGGGTTCCACCTCACCCAGGGTGGCCCGGTAGGTGGCGAGGACCTCGCGGGCCCAGGGAAGGAGGGAGACCGTTCGTACGCTGCGGTTCTTGCGCTCCCTTAGGGTGACGGCGGGTTTGAAGTCACCGGAGCCGGTGAGGAGGTCCATCCAGCGCACCTCCAAGGCATCGCCGATGCGCAGGCCAAAGCCCGCACACAGGGCGACCAGGGCGGCGTCCTGGTGGCGGCCTCGGCCGGCGAGGTAGCGGGCCATGGCCGCGGCCTTTTTGAGGGGTAAGACGTCGGCCCGTTGCACGGGGCACCTCCTTGACTTTGGTTAGAGATATATAACTTTTGTCAAGAAAAGTCAAGGGGGGCTCAGGGGGTAATTCGTGAAGTAGCGATCAGAAGGGGCTTTTTGTGGGGGCGGTGGGTTGACACAACGCCATTGTGTAAAGCCCACACCCTTCCCAGACCCTCCAACCCACCCTTGGGCCGTGGCCCCACCACGGAGGGGGCAAACCGCCTTGAAGCCCCTCGCCCTCGATCGGTCTTGGGCTTCCAAAGAGCGTTCAGGTCTGCGTTCAAAGGGGTCTCGCGGCCTCCCCAGCTTAAATGCCCAGCTTTCGCCTCTCGAGCTCGGCCACCGTGTGTGGGGCTAGCCTGCTGGGGTTGGAGGGCAAAACAGGGTGTTTAAGCCGGGGGGACGCTGGCGTGGCCAGGGCCGGCCAGGTCTCCAGCCCTCAATACCCCCGTAGACGGATGACCAAGCCAAATCGCCTGGCGAGGCCTCCAGGAACTCGTGCTCTTTGGGCCACAGGCCCACGTCGCTGGACACAAGCCCCCTACACCTCCCCGCTTACCTGGGCGCATTCTATGTGTAAGAGCAGTGAGGATGCGTTTAAACCC
>FWWL01007045.1_pt1 | contig 15702 bp, 14 predicted proteins | sample 2228331 | NCBI WGS metagenome assembly FWWL01 (sample SAMEA103939775, study PRJEB20133) | metagenome
CGTCCTCGATCAGTTGGGCCAGGAGCCCCCGGAGTTGGTCGGGGTCACTGGGATAGAAATAGCCGGCGACGGCCGGCTTGCGGACGCCCATAGCGCCCTCTCCGTCCGTTCGACAAGTATACCCAGCCGCCCGGTTGCCGAAAAGATGGACCCCCAGACCGAGCTCGGGTAAAATCGCTGGGGACGCAAGGGAGGCACGCCATGGACCGACCCGGACGTTCGGTCGTCATCGTCGGCTATGCCCGGACCCCCATCGGGAGCTTCCTGGGGGCCCTGAGCCGTCTGTCGGCCCCCAGGCTGGGCGCCGTCGCCATTCAGGCGGCCCTCCGGCGGGCCGGTCTCGCCCCGGGAGACGTGCAAGAAGTCATCATGGGCCAGGTCGTCCAGGCCGGGACCGGCCAGGCGCCGGCCCGGCAGGCGGCCCTGCTTGCCGGACTTCCGGCGCGGGTCGAGTGCCTGACGGTCAACAAGGTGTGCGGTTCGGGCCTGAAGGCCATCATGCTGGCCGCCCAGGCGATCGCCCTGGGGGACGCCGACGTCGTCGTCGCCGGCGGCATGGAGAGCATGAGCCAGGCGCCGTACCTGCTCCGGCGGGCCCGGACGGGGTACCGTCTGGGCCACGGGGAAATCCAGGACGCCCTGATCCTGGACGGGCTGTGGGACGCCCATTACCAAATGCACATGGGGAACTGTGCGGAGCACTGCGCCCGTCAGCTGAACATCGGGCGGGCGGCCCAGGACGAGTACGCCGCCGAGAGTTACCGGCGGGCCCTGGCGGCCATGGAGCGGGGCGACTTCGCCCGGGAGGTCGTCCCCGTCGAGGTCCCCGACGACCGGGGGAACGTCCAGGTCGTGACCGAGGACGAGGAGCCGCGGCGGGTCCGGTTCGAGAAGATTCCGACCCTGCCGCCCGTCTTCGACCCGGCGGGGACGATCACGGCGGCGAATGCGTCCAAGATCAACGACGGGGCGGCGGCGGTCGTCCTGGTCGCCGAGGACGTCGCCCGGGCCCGGGGCCTTCGGCCGATCGCCCGGGTCGTCGACTTCTGTGCCGCCGCCCGGGACCCCATCGAGTTCCCCCGGGCGCCCGTCGACGCCATCCAGAAGCTCCTCCGCCGCACGGGTCTCTCCAAGGACGACGTCGACCTCTACGAGGTCAACGAAGCCTTTGCGTCCGTCGCCCTGGGCGTCATCTGGGAACTCGGCCTGGACCCCGGGCGGGTGAACGTCCACGGCGGGGCCGTCGCCCTGGGCCACCCCATCGGGGCCAGCGGGGCCCGGCTGGTCTGTACGCTCCTGAACGCCCTGACGACCTACCGGAAGCGGTGGGGCATCGTCAGCCTCTGCCTGGGGGGCGGCGAGGCCGTCGCCCTGCTCGTCGAACGCCGGGAGGGGTAGGACCTGTTCCACGTGGAACACGCCGGCCTCCACGGGTTTTCCACGTCCTCCATGCCCGTCTCCGGGACGGGGCCGGCGTCCCATCGGCCCGAAGGCCGACGAAGCGTTGTGGAAAAACGGCGGAATCCCGTCAGCTCGGCGGGGCCTCGTACTCCCAGGCGTCCGGGATCAGGACGCCCTGGCAGACCAGGCGGGCCTCCCCGGAGAGGCGAATGGCCCGAAGCGTCTCCCCGGCCCACTCGAGCCGGACGAGCAGGTCCGAGCCGGACCGGGTGTGGAACCGGTAGGCCTCCCATCGGAATCCCAGGTGGGCCAGGACGAGGGCCGTCGAGACACACCCGCTCCCGCAAGAAAGGGTCTCCGCCTCGACGCCCCGCTCGTAGGTCCGGATGGCGATGCGGCCCGGGGCGACGACGTGGACGAAGTTGACGTTGGCCCCCTCCGGCCCCAGGTCGGGATGGGCCCGAAAGGCCGGGGCCAGGCGGGGCAGGTCCAAGGACCCGACGTCCCGCACGGGAATGACCAGATGGGGGTCGCCGACCCGGACCCAGTGGGCCGAGACGACCCGCCTCGGGAGGGCCAGACGCTGGTGGAGCCGGACCTCGTAGGCCCGGTAAAAGCGCAGATGGACCGTCCGATAGTCGACGACCGCCTCGACTACCCCGACGGCCGTCTCGATCGTCATCTGCCGGGGGGCGATCACGTGTCGGAGGGCGTACCGGGCCACACAGCGGGTCCCGTTCATACACATGTTGAACTCCGTACCGTCGGGATTGAAAAAACGGGCCCGCACGTGGGCCTTCCGGCTCGACTCGACCAGGATGAGGCCGTCGGCCCCGACCGACAGCCGCCGGTGGCAGAGCTTCTGCGCCAAGACGGGGGCCAGGTCCGTCCAGCGCCCGTCCCGATTGTCCAGGACGATGAAGTCGTTGCCGGCGGCGACCCAGCGGTCGAAGGGGATCTCTTCCACGTCCGGAAGCATCGGGACCCGCCTATCCGAGACGTTCGGTTCAAGCCGATGGGGGTCGGTCGACCCTTCCCACTGCACAGGAAGGACGGTCCTCGGCGGACCGGCTCACTCGCCGGGCCATTCGACCTCGTAAGTCTCGATCAGGGGATTCGACAGGACCTTTTCGACGACCTCGAGGACCTGCCGGCGTCCGGCCTCGTCCAGGGTCCCGTTCCACTCGATGTCAAAGACCTTCCCCGTGTGGACCCGGACGACGTGGCCATACCCGAGGCTCCGTAGGACGTTCCCGATCGTCTTCCCCTGGGGGTCCAAGACGCCGGGCCGAAATCGGACGATCACTCGGATGCGAAGCCCTTCGGTCAAGACGCGCCTCCCCGACCGGACGAAGGCCCCAGGACACGGTCGTAGATCTCGTCGACGTGACGCAGGTAGGCCTCCGGACGACACAAGGCCTCGACCTCGGCCTCGGACAAGTAAGCCCGGACGGCCTCGTCCTCCGTCAAGGCCTGGGCGAACGAGACGTCCTCCTCCCACACCCGCATGGAACACCGCTGGACTAACTCATAGGCCGTGATTCGGTCCAGGCCCTTCCGAAGCAGGGCGACCAGGACCCCGCTGGAGTAAATCAGCCCCCGCGTGACGTCCATGTTCCGACGGAGCCGTTCGGGGTAAATCCGCATGTGTTCGACGACCCAAGTCAGGCGCTCCAGCATGTAGTCGCACAAGACCGAGGCATCCGGCAAGACGACCCGCTCGACCGAGGAGTGGCTGATGTCCCGCTCGTGCCAAAGGGCAACGTCCTCCAGGCCGGCCTGGGCGTATGCCCGGAGGAGCCGGGCCAGACCGCACAGCCGCTCGGCGACGATGGGATTCCGCTTGTGGGGCATGGCCGACGAGCCCTTCTGACCCCGCCCGAAAGGTTCCTCCGCTTCCCGGACCTCGGTCCGCTGGAGGTGCCGGACCTCCAGGGCGACCTTCTCGACCGAGGCCCCGATCAGGGCCAACGTATTCAGGTACTCGGCATGTCGGTCCCGGGGGACGATCTGACTCGATACGGCCTCCCGCTGGAGGCCCAACTTTTCGCACACGTAGGCCTCGACCTCCGGGGGGACGTGGGCGTAAACGCCGACGGCGCCCGAGACCTTCCCGACGGCGACCCGGGCGCGGGCGGCCAGGAGACGCGCCCGATGGCGACCGAACTCCTCGTACCAGAGGAGGAACTTCAGGCCCAGGGTCATCGGCTCGGCGTGGACCCCATGCGTCCGGCCGACGCACGGGACGTTTTTGTACTCGAGGGCCTTTTGTCGCAAGACGGCCCGCAGGCGGTCGACCCGGCGAAGGAGTTGGTCACAACTCTCCCGCAATTGAATGGCCGTCGCCGTGTCGAGGACGTCCGACGACGTCAGGCCCATGTGGATAAAACGCCCCAGGGGGCCGAGGGGGGCGCTCACGCTCTCGACGAAGGCGACCACGTCGTGCTGGGTCAAGGCCTCCCGAGCCTGAACTTCCTCGACGGAGACCCGGACGCTCGAACGGATCGACTCGAACTCCTCGGCCGACAGCCAGCCCAGGCGGACGAAGGCCTCCAAGACGGCCAGCTCCACGTCCAGCCAGCACTGGAGACGGAATTCGTCCGACCACCACCGGGCCATCTCGGGAAGGGTATACCGCGGAATCATCGCAGGCCATCCTCCGGCCGGCGGGTGAGCCTCCCTGATCTTAGCATAGCCGTTCGACTTAGGAGAATGGGGGCCCATCGACCGGATTCTCGGTCCTCGGGTTCGGCGTCGGGCGTTCGGTCTCCAGGGTCACCGCATCCCGCAGGCTGTCCCTCGACCGGCCAGGTCCCGACTTGGGTTATAATAGGACCCTTCTTCCGTCCGGTTTGGAGGATGCGGAGGGGTCATGAAGACGTCCCCAGGGATGAAGCCGGTCCCGTTCACGGACGCCGAGATCCTCGCCATCGGACGACGGGTCCTCCGGATGGAAGGCCGGGCGGTCTCTCGGCTCGCCCGGGGCCTGGGACCGGAGTTTGCCGAGGCCGTCCGACGCCTGGCGACGTGTCGGGGTCGGGTCCTCGTGTCCGGCGTCGGCAAGTCGGGCATCATCGGGAAAAAGCTGGCCGGTACCCTGACCAGCGGCGGCGTCCCGTCGCTCTTTCTCCATCCGGTCGAGGCCCTCCACGGCGACTTGGGCCTGGTGACGCCGGACGATATGGCCGTGCTTCTGTCCTATAGCGGTGAGACGCCGGAGCTCCTCCGCCTCATCGAATGGCTCCACCGCCTGGACATCCCGGCGATTGCCGTCACGGGTCCCCGGGACACGACGTTGGCCCGTTACAGCCAGGTCGTCCTGTCCGTCGGTCCCCTTCGGGAAGCCTCGCCCGACGGCGTTTTGCCCACGACCAGTACGACCGTGATGCTCTCCGTATGCGACGCCCTGGCCGTCGCCGTGATGGAGTGCAAGGGCATCACCGAGGCCGTCTTGGCTCGACTCCACCCGGCGGGGAGCATCGGCCGGAAGCTCCTGCGGGTCGCCCAGGTCATGCACACGGGCGACGACGTCCCGAGGGTCTTCCTCGGGACTCCCCTGGTCCGGGCCGTCCGGGAGATGACCCAGAAGGGGTTCGGATGTACGGTCGTCGTCGATGCGGAGGACCGGGTCGCGGGAATCTACACCGACGGCGACTTGCGCCGGACCCTGGAACGGCACGGCGGCGTCGAGGGCCTGACCATCGACGCCGTCATGACCCCCCGCCCGAAGACCGTCCGGCCGGACGACCTGGCCGTCGATGCCCTCCGGCTGATGGAAAAGTTCAAAATCACGGCCCTGGTCGTCGTCGACGAGGCGGGCCGACTCCAGGGACTCGTCCACATCCACGACCTCTGGCGGCTTCAGATGTTTTAAATGTTTTTAAGATGTAGTCCTCCGTCCCGTCGCCCCGCCCCCATAGGGCCATCTGAAAGGGACTCAACGTCCGTCCGGCCTTTCATGAGACCGTCCGGAGGACTGCGGCTTCCCCCACTCCGATGGCTGTGTCCACGGGGGTTCAGAGTCGGGAACCCGCACGGAGACGAAGGTCCATGGGCCCCAAAAAGACGACCGACTGGGACATGGCGGACGCCGCCGTCTTTTCGACTTTGGATGAGCCTCCAGACTGGTCCCCGGCGGGGGAGGACGGGGTCCTTCGCGCCCTGGGGACCGAGACGGTTTCCCCCGGCGCCCGGCCCTTTCGGCGGTCCCCCAAGGGCCCACCGGCCGAGTCCGGCGAGGACGCCGTTGGCCTCGTGGGGGAGTCCCCGGCCATCGTCCGGGCCCGCCGCCAGATCGTCCGCCTGGCGGGCTTGCCCGTAAACGTCCTCATCCTTGGGGAGACGGGGACGGGTAAGGAGCTCGTCGCCCAAGCCCTCCACCGCCTGAGTCCCTGGGCCGAGGCTCCCTTCATCGCCGTGAACTGTGCAGCTATCCCGGAGCACCTGCTCGAGAGCGAACTCTTCGGATATCGCCGGGGCGCCTTCACGGGGGCCGAGAGGGACACGCCGGGTCTGATCGAGCGCGCCGGCCCCGGGACGGTCTTTTTCGACGAAATCGGCGATATGTCCCCCTACCATCAAGCGAAGATTTTGCGGGTCCTCCAGGAAAAGAAGGTCCGACGGGTCGGTGACGACGTGGAGCGGCCCGTCCGATGCCGCTTTGTCTTTGCGACCCACGCCCCCCTCGAAGAGCGGGTCCGGCAGGGAAAATTTCGAAAAGACCTGTACTTCCGTATCCGGACCCCCTACGTCCGGCTCCCGGCCCTGCGGGAACGACGGGAGGACATTCCCCTCTTGGTCGAATTCTTCCTCCAAAAGTACCGGCCGCTCCTGGCCGCCCGGGTCCGGCGCATTCACCCAGGGGTCTGGAATTGCCTACTTCGCTACCCGTGGCCCGGCAACGTCCGGGAGCTGGAGTCCGTCCTCGTATCGGCCTTGGTCGAAGCCCACGGCGACGCCGTCTTACGGCCGGAGCATCTTCCCCCCGAGGTCCGGGCTGGGCCGACCGCCGGGGTCGAATCCGACCCTTGGACCATTCCAGTCCCGCGACTTCGACCCCTGGCGATCGCCCGGGCCGAATTCGAGCGACAATACGTTCAGTTGGTCCTTCAGGAAATGGGGTTCGATAAAAGCCGGTCGGCTCAAGTCCTGGGCATCTGCCGGGCGACCCTCTATCACATCCTGGACGGTCGCCGGGGCCCGACGGTCAAGAAGACCCGGCGGGACTCCCCGGGACCGGGACCGGAATTAAGCGACCGCCCCGGACCTCCATCCGCTGACCCGGGAAGTCCTGCGAGCGAAGCCAGAACCGGCGGTGGGTCGTGAGGACGGCCCGGCGTCGAGCCAGCCAAGGCAGGACGAGACGGGCCCGGGGCAGGTCGATTTCGGCGTCGAAGTCGTCGATGAGCAAGAGCATGGGGGCCTTGCCGAGCTTTTCGGCGATTTCGGCCACGGCATCGGCCCAGACGATCAAGAAGGACCGGACCTGACCGGCCGAGGCCGTGTCCCAGAAGGACCCCGAAGCCGTGCGGACGACTAAGTCGTCCCGATGGGGACCCGCCTGACAGCGGCCCGTGTTCTTTTCCTCCGGCTCGGCCCGGCGGAGGGCCTCCTCCAAGACCGACGGGAGCCGGGACTCCCAGGTCGCGACCCACGGGCTCCCGAGCTGAATCTCCAGGGCCTCCCCGGGGAATAGTCGGCGCCATCGGCTTCGGACCGCCTCCCGGACCTGACGAATCAAGTACATCCGGGCCTCCCAGACCTTGGCGCCCGCCTGGATGAAGGCCTCGTCCCAGGGACGCCGGGCTTCCTCGGACCAACCCGCCGCCAGGGCATGGGTCCTCTGGACCCACGCCTGACGATAGCGCCGGCGCCACTCCTGGTATTCCGGAAAGAGGGCCAGGAGGCTCTCGTCCAAGAGCTTGCGCCGCCACAGGGACCGGCTCGATAGGGGGGCCCACTCCCGGCCGCCGATATACAAAAGCGGCCAGCGCTTCCGCCACTCGGCAAAGGAGACGGGCTGACCCTGATACCGAAGCTTGGAAGCCGCGGCCGTCAGCTGGAGCTCGACCTTCTCGGGGGAAGACGGCCACTCGATGTAGACCCAACCGGCCGTATGGCCGTGCCGAAGGACGGCGGCCGCCGAGCGGGTCCGAAAGGACCGCCCGTAGGCGACCCAGTAAAGGGCTTCCAGGAGGCTCGTCTTACCGCTGGCATTGGGGCCGACGACCAACGTCAGGCCCTCGTCCAGCTCGACGTCGACGTCCAGGTTGCGGAAGCCCTTAATCCTCCATCGCCACGTCATCTTCCTCTTCCGGGACGCCGACCTCCTCGGTCACGCCGGCCGTCTCGGCCTCCGCGATGGGCATGTACACGTAGCAATAGGTTTCCCGCGTGCCCGTGGCCACGGGGCGGACCGCCGCCGGTTCCCGGGTCGACTTAAACCACAGCTCGACTTCCTCGTCCTGGACGGCCGAGAGGAATTCCACAAGAAACTCACCGTTGACGTATACGGGGAAGGGGGACCCATGAATCGTCGCTTCGACCACGTCCCGGGCCGTCCCGACCGTGGGATGCTGGAACCGGAGCTCGAGGGAGCCGTCGCGCGCCTCGACCCGGACCGACGGGGCGCTGGCGACGGGCGTCCCCTTGGCCAGCAGGACGACCCGCCGAAAGGCTTCGAGGAGCGGAAGTCGCCGGGCCTGAATCCGGTAGGGCGCACTCTCCGGGATAAAACTCCGATACTCGGGGAACGTGTCGTCGATCATCCGGATACTGATCCGCCGGTGCTCCAGCTCGAACGTGATCAGGTGCCCGCTCACGCCGAAACGGACCGTCTCGAAGGCGCCCGCCGCCAGGGCGTTCTTCAGCTCCGTCAGGGCTTTCCGGTGAATCAGGAGGCTAAAGTCGGGGACCGCCGACGACCCCTCCCAACGGGACTCGTAATAAGCCAAGCGGTAGATGTCCATCGCCGCCGCCGAAAGGACCTCTCCCCGCTTCTCCAGGAGCATCCCCAGAAAGGCCTCGCGCAAGGTATGCTTGGGGATCACGAAGTCCGTGGCGTCGATGGCCCGCCGCAAGACCCAAGCGGGAAGTTCATACGCCGTCTCCCCCAACGTCGGTACCTGCGGGATCGGATAGTCGTCCGGCGACAGGCCCAGGAGCTCAAAGCTGGAACGGCCCGCCTCCAGCCGAACCCGGGGCAACTCGAGGAGTTCGAAGGTCGCCAGGCCCTCCGGAAGGAGACGGACGACGTCGACCAAGACCTTCGCCGGCAGGGCGACGCGGCCCCGGGCGGCGACCCGGGCCGGGATCGTCGACTGGTAGCTCAGCTCCATATCGGAAGCCGTCAGCCGAAGACGGTCCTCCTCCGCTTCCATGAGGAAGTACGAGAGCGTCGGAATCGCCGATTTTTTCTCGATGGCCCCCTGAATCAGCCGAAGCTCGGTCAGGAGCGGTTCCTTCTCGACGGCCACTTTCATGGTCTCCCCCAAGCGGCCAGAGTGACAGAAGTCCCCTGCGGCGAGACCTCCGTCTGTCGACATCATAAGCCGCTCCTTCCCCCAAAATCAAGTCGGAACCGGACCTGACCCATCAGCCGTTTTGACGGCGCCGCGCCCCGAGATTCCTTCGGGTTTCCCCATCGCCCCTCTCCCCCGGCCTCATTCTTCTTCTTGATACTCTTACTCTCTCTTGAGAGAGATGGGTATATATAAGAAGAAGAATAGGATGTGGAAATGTGGAAATCGGGGTTTGAGCCAGGCAGGAAGCGGATTTCCGATTTCCACAGCCTGTGGAAAAAGGAGACCCCGATGTGGAAAACGCGCCGCCCGGCCGGCCGATTTCCACATTTCCACATCCCGGTTCCACAGCATTTCCACAGGCATTTCCACAAAATTTCCACAGGGGCCCGGGGGCGGGATTGGACTCACCCTGGAGGGGTTCTGACTCACTCTGAGGACGAGCGGAGGAGCTGGAGGATGCCGTGGAGGTCCTGCTGGAGGCGGGCGTCCGAGTGGAGGCCCTCCTCGATTTTTCGGATCGCATACATGACGGTCGTGTGGTGTTTGCCCCCGAAGGCTTGGCCGATTTCGTTGAGGGAGGCTTCCAAGTGGTGTCGGGCCAGGTACATGGCGATCTGACGGGGGTACACGACTTGGGGTCGATTCGTCCGGGAGACGATCTCATCGGGCTGGAGCTTGAAGTAGGCGGCGACGGTACGGATGACGTCCTGAATCGAAATCCGCATGGGGGTCGGACCCGAGGTCGAGGCCGGGCGGCTCAGGGATTCTAAGAGGGGCGTGATGGCCTCCCGGGCCAGCTCGATGGAGAGGGACTGGCTCTTCATCGAGGCCAGGAATACCAGGCGTCGGAGGGCGCCTTCCAGGGTCCGGACGTTATCGACGACCCGTTCGGCGATGAACAGGGCCACGTCGTCGGGGACATGGACGCCCATCAACATGGCCTTTTTATGGAGGATGGCGATGCGGGTCTCCAGCTCGGGCGGCTGGATGTCGGCGACGAGGCCCCATGAAAAGCGGGAGACCAAGCGTTCTTCCAAGTTGGCCAGGGCCTGCGGCGGTTGGTCGGCCGTCAAGACGATCTGCTTCTGGGCCTGGTAGAGGATGTTGAAGACGGAGAAGACTTCTTCCTGAGTCCGTTCCTTACCGGCCAGCGTGTGGACGTCGTCCAGGAGGAGGACGTCGGCCGCCCGATAGTGCTGGCGGAGGTCGTGGACGTTGCCCCGCTGGTAGGCCTCGACCAGCTGGTTCATCAGGGCGTCACAGGACACATAGATGACCCGTAGGTCCGGACGGTTCTGGGTGATGCGGTTGCCGATGGCGTGGAGCAAATGGGTCTTGCCCAGGCCGACCCCCCCGTAGATAAAGAGGGGATTGTACACGTGGCCCGGGTGGTCGGCCACGGCCGTCGAGGCGGCGTGGGCCGCCTGATTGCTGGTGCCCACGACGAAGTTCTCAAAGGTATAAATCGGATTGAGGCCCCCGTCGGGGGTCATCTCCCGGGCCTGGGCCCTTTCCAGCTCTTCGTTAGTCAGAAACTCCAACTCCTTGGGGGGGAGGTTGGCCTCCTGGATGCAGGCCTGAATGTCTTGGGCGTAGGACCGCTGGATGACTTCCCGGAAGAACTTACTCGGGATGAGGACCTGGACCCGGCGGTCGTCCTCGTAGAACTGGACCGTCGGTCGGAACCAACTGTTGAAGGACTGCGGGCGAAGGCGCCGTTGGAGACCCTGGAGGACCTTAACCCAGTACATCTAAACCTCCATAAAGAAGCTCCTCTCCCCGGGAGGGTCTGGCTCGCCTCCCGTCCCCAGGCCCGGCGGGTTTGACCGACCATCTTACCCGGGCGGCGGGACCGGACAAAATCGAATAAATTGATGAAATTAGACTACTTTACACAGTTTTATCCGAAATTTTCGCTTACCATTCGTCAACCCAATCGCAAAGTCGTCGAATACAGATAAGTATCGACATCGCCCCGCAGGGCCTTCGGGGTCGAATTCCCGGACGCTCCAGAGAGACGCATGGGGACGTAAGGGAAGGGTCCCGTCCCCGGCCACGGCGCTTTCCGTCCGCACCCGGCCGGGCCTTTTACGGGTACGAGCAGACTATACTTTATTTCTTTATCATACTCAATTTTGAATGCGGGCCCGCAGCCTACCCGGATACCTTCGGCTCCCCCTTCCAGGCCGGCGGAAAGCTCCGGGGAGACCACCGGAGGGTCGGATGCCGCGCCGCCTCGACCTCGTCAAACCGCCGGAAGGCCGTCCGATGGGGGGCCGAGCGGACGACCTCGGGCTGTTCCGCCGCCTCCCGAGCGATCTCGATCAGGGCCTCGGCGAATCGGTCCAGCTCCTCGATACTTTCGGTCTCCGTCGGTTCGATCATCAGGGCCCCCGGGACGATGAGGGGAAAGTACACGGTCGGGGGATGGAGGCCGTAGTCGATCAGGCGTTTGGCGATGTCCATCGTCGTCACGCCGAAGGGGTTCTGGCGCCGGTCGTTGAAGACGACCTCGTGCATGACCCTTCGGTCATAGGGCAGGTGGTAGTAAGGCTTCAACCGGGCCATGAGGTAGTTGGCGTTGAGGACCGCATGGACGGCGATGTCCCGCAGGTGGTCTCGGCCGAAGGAGAGGATGTAAGCCAGGGCCCGGACGTGGACGCCGAAGTGGCCCTGGAAGGCCTTGACGCGGCCGATGGCCTTGGGGCTTTCCCAGACTCGGTAGTATCGGTCGCCGTCTCGGACGACCCGGGGCACGGGCAGGTAGGGAGCCAGGGCTTCCTTCACGCATACGGGCCCGCTTCCCGGGCCGCCGCCGCCGTGGGGCGTACTGAAGGTCTTGTGGAGGTTCAGGTGGAGGACATCGACGCCCATGTCGCCGGGTCGGGCGATGCCCACGAGGGCGTTCATGTTCGCGCCGTCCATGTACAGGAAGGCACCCCCCTCGTGGAGGATGTCAGCGATTTCGAGGATATCCTCCTCGAAGAGGCCCAGGGTATTCGGGTTCGTGATCATCAGGGCGGCGACGTCCCGGCTCATGGCGGCCCGGAGGGTCGAGGGGCTGAGCAGGCCCCGCTCGTCGGACTTGAGGTGGACGACCTCGAACCCGCTGAGGGCGGCACTGGCGGGGTTGGTCCCGTGGGCCGAGTCGGGGACGAGGACCCGGGTCCGCTTCTCCCCCCGGTCCTCCAAGCAGGCGCGGATGAGGAGCAGGCCCGTGAGTTCCCCGTGAGCCCCGGCGGCCGGCTGGAGGGTCGCCGCCGCCATGCCGGTGACCTCACACAGGTAGCGTTCCAGGTGCCACTGAATCGCTAAGCAACCCTGGACGAACTCGTCGGGCAGGTACGGATGGGCCTCGGTAAAGGCCGTCCACCGGGCGACGGCCTCATTCAGGCGGGGGTTGTACTTCATCGTGCAGGAGCCGAGGGGATAAATCCCCCGGTCGATGCAGTAGTTCCACTGGGCGAGGCGGTCGAAGTGGCGGACGACGTCCGACTCGGACAGTTCGGGCAGGCCCTCGACCCGGTCCCGTCGGAGGTGGGCCGGGAGCAGGTCCTCGATGGGGGTCTCGGGGACGCCCGTCGGGGGGAGGCTGTAGCCCACCCGGCCGGGCTGACTCCGTTCGAACAGGAGGGGCTCTTCCAGGGCGATGTGCTGGGTCGTACGATTCGGGTCCCGCATGGTCCTGCCTCGGGCGAGCGGCGAATGGCGAACGGCGAATAGCGAGGGGGGCTCCCTTGCTATTCGCTCCTCGCCATTCGGACGAGGCGCTCGATCTCCTCGGGAGAGTTCATCTCCGTGACGCACATCAGGAGGTCCCGGTCGAGTTCAGGATACCACCGATGCAGAGGAAGGCCGGCGACGACGTTCTGAGTCAGCAGACGTTGCCATATCGTCAGGGCCCTGGGATGGCGGACGACGAACTCGTTGAAGAACGGACCCCGGAAGGGCCGGTCCCACCCCTCGGCCTCGAGGCGACGGGCCAAGTAGTGGGCCCGTTGGGCGTTGAGGAGGGCCAGCCGGCGGAGTCCCTCGGGCCCCAAGAGGGCCAAGTACACGGTCACGGCCAAGGCGCAGAGGGCCTGATTCGTACAGATATTGCTGGTGGCCTTTTCCCGACGGATGTGTTGTTCCCGGGTCGCCAGGGTCAGGACGAACCCCCGGCGGCCGTTTCGGTCGTAGGCGACGCCGACCAAGCGGCCGGGGAGCTTACGGACGTATTCCATGCGGGTCGCCATGAGGCCGACGTGGGGGCCCCCGAACTGGACGGGGAGGCCCAGGGACTGGCCCTCGCCGACGACGATGTCGAAGCCGAATTCGCCCGGCGGCCGGAGGAGGCCCAGGCTGAGAGCCTCCGTGAAGCAGGCGATGCGGACGGCCGGATGGTCCCCCAGGGCGGCCCGGACGGCGGCCCAGTCCTCGAGGACGCCCAGGGCGTTGGGGGACTGGACGACGACGGCGAACGTGTCGTCCCGGAGGCGGGCTCGGAGGGCGTCCAGGTCGAGCTGACCCGTCTCGGCCTCCCAGGGGACCGGCTCGACGGAGACGTCCCAGTGCCGGAGGTAGGTGCTTACGACCTGCCGGTACTCCGGGTGGACGCTCCGGGCGACCAGCACGTGGCGGCCCTCCCGAATCCGACGGGCCATCAGGACGGCCTCGGCGAGGGCCGTCGCCCCGTCATACATCGAGGCGTTGGCGACCTCCATCCCCGTGAGCTGGCAGACCATCGTCTGGAATTCAAAGATGCTCTGGAGGGTCCCCTGGCTGACCTCCGGCTGGTAGGGCGTGTAGGCCGTGAAGAATGCTGGCTTCCGGACGACGTCTTCGACGACGGCCGGGACATGGTGGCGGTAGGCCCCGGCACCCAGGAAGGACGCGACCTCCGGCGGGACCCGATTCATCGAGGCCCACCGGCGGAAGGCCTCGAGGACCTCGACTTCCGACATGGCCGGCGGGAGGTCCAGTTCCGCCTTCAAGCGGACGGCCTCCGGGACCGGTCGAAACAGTTCTTCGACCGAATCGACGCCGATGACTTCCAGCAGGCGTCGGATGTCCTCGGGAGCATGGGGTAAGTACCGCACGCTCATGACGACTGCTCGATGTAGGCTTCGTATTCTTGGGCCGACATCAGGCGACCGAACTCGGCCGGGTCGTGCACGCGAATCCGGACCAGCCACCCCCGATCATGGGGCGACTGATTGATGATTTCAGGATGATTGACGACTTCCTGGTTGACCTCGATGACCTCCCCGCTCATGGGCATGTACAGGTCGGCGGCGGTCTTGACGCTCTCGACCGTCCCGAAGGCCTGGAGCTGGTGAAACGTCTGGCCCACGGCGGGGAGCTCGACGTAGACGATGTCGCCGAGCTGTTCCTGGGCGTAGTCGGTGATGCCGACCGTCCCGATGTCGCCCTCCAGACGAATCCACTCGTGTTCCCGGGTGTACCGATAAGATTCGGGATACTTCATGACGGACGGCTCCGTCGATAGAAGGGCAGGGGCACGATGCGGGCCTCCCGAGGGGTCTGGCGGATGTCGACCCAGAGACGAATCGCCTCGTAAGGCGCGGCGATGAGGGCCAGGCCGATGGCCTTCTTCAAGTACGGGGCGAAAGTCCCGCTGGTGACCCTCCCCAGGGGTCTGCGGGCCTCGTCCCAGACGGGATAGCCCGACCGGGGGATGCCGGCGTCGACCATCTCAAAGCCGACCAGACGCCGGCGCAGGCCCTCTCGCAAGGCCCTTTCCAGGGCCGCTTTTCCGATAAAGTCGCCTTTATCCATCGAGACAAACCGGGCCAGGCCGACCTCGAAGGGGTTCGTCTGCTCGTCCATGTCCTGGCCGTAGAGGAGAAAGCCGGCCTCCAGGCGGAGCGTGTCCCGGGCGCCCAGGCCGCAGGGCCGGATGCCCCAGGGCCGGCCGGCCTCCAGGATACGTTCCCACACGCCGAGAGCGGCGTCGGCCGGGCAGAAGACCTCGAAGCCGTCCTCGCCCGTGTAACCCGTCCGGCTACAGAGGACGGGGACGTCGTCCAGGCGGGTTTCCACGAAGCGGTAAGGCCGGACGGCCCGTACGTCGACGGGGACCAGGGCGCTGAGGACGTCGACGGCCCGGGGGCCTTGGACGGCCAAGAGGGCCGTCTCGGCGCTACGGTCCGTGACTTCCACGGAGGCCGGCGCCTGGGCCCGGAGCCAGGCGTAGTCCCGTTCGGTCGTCGCCGCATTGACGACGGCCAGCCACTCGTCCCGGGCCAGACGGTACAGGACGAGGTCGTCCAAGATGCCGCCGGCGTCGTTCAGCATGAGGTTGTACTGGGCCCGCCCGGGTTCCATCGCCTGGGTCCGGTTCGTGAAGACTCGGTCGACGAAGGCCGGGCTCTCCGGGCCCCGGAGGTAAATTTCGCCCATGTGGCTGACGTCGAAGACGCCGACGGCCGTGCGGACGGCCATGTGCTCCTCGATGACGGCCGTGTACTGGACCGGTAGCTCGAAGCCGGCGAAGGACGTCATCCGAGCGCCCATCTGCCGATGGGCCTCGTACAAGACGGTCCGTCGGAGGGCGACCTCAGACTGCATCGGTATAAGTCCGCTGGGCGTGGCCGGTAGAAGGGCGTCTCAAGGTATCACAGACCGGCCGACCTTGTCAAAGAATGCGACGCCGGACTCCACGGGACGTTGACTTGACGGATAAGGGAGCGGTATGCTGAAGTCCCGATCGGAAGGGAAGCGGAGATGGCACGGTTTCAGTCGCCGCCGGAAAATGCCGTCCAGGTCCCCCTGA
>FWWL01007047.1_pt1 | contig 15698 bp, 9 predicted proteins | sample 2228331 | NCBI WGS metagenome assembly FWWL01 (sample SAMEA103939775, study PRJEB20133) | metagenome
CGATATTGGGCGTGTGCTGGAAATCCCGCTCAGTGAGGTTGATCGCGTCGCCAAACTCATTCCGGCGCTGCCGGTCGGCACCACGATCGCCCAGGCGCTCGAGCGCGTGCCGGAGTTGAAACAGATCTATGAGACCAACCCCGAACTGGCAAAACTGATCGATTGGGCGCAGAAGGTCGAAGGGCGCATGAAGAGTGTCGGCACCCACGCTTGTGGCGTTGTGGTGAGTCGCACACCGCTCGATGAAATCGTCCCGCTTCAGCGTACCACAAAGGACGAACAGGCCCTGATGGCTGCGTTCGAGGGACCTACGTTGCAGAAGATGGGTCTGCTGAAAATGGATGTGCTGGGGCTGACCAACCTCTCGGTCGTGGCTGAGGCGCTGGAGTATATCGCGCAGACGACCGGCAGGAAGATGGAACTCTCCGATATCCCGCTCGACGATCCGAAGGTGTTCGAGGCGCTTGGGCGCGGCGAGACGACGAATGTGTTCCAGCTTGAAAGTGCGGGCATGACGCGCTACCTGATGCAACTCAAGCCCACCCGCGTTGAGGACCTCTACGCCATGGTCGCCCTGTATCGCCCCGGTCCGCTTGAACAGATTCCGGTTTACATTCACAATAAGAACAACCCGCAGGACATTACATACCTCCACCCGATCCTGAAGCCTATCCTCGAAGACACCTATGGCGTGATCGTCTATCAGGAACAGATCATGCGCCTGCTCCAGGAAGTCGCCGATTATACCCTCGGTCAGGCGTATATTGTCATCAAAGCCATCAGCAAGAAAGACAAGAAGTTGATGGCGGAGAACGAAGTCAAATTCAAGCAGGGGTGTCTCAGGAAGGGGTTAACGCAGGAGCAGGCGGATCAGTTGTGGGAACTGATCCTGCCATTTGCCGGTTACTCCTTCAACCGTCCGCACTCGACGCTCTACGGTCTGCTCAGTTATCAGACGGCCTGGCTCAAGGTGAACTATCCGGTCGAGTACATGGCGGCGGTGCTGAAGGGCGCCGGCGGGGTGACCGATGACATCGCCAAAGCGGTCAACGAATGCCGCCAGCGCGGCGTTCCGGTGCTTGGACCCAATATCAACGAAAGCGCATTCGATTTTACCATCCGCGAGTTTCGCGACTCACCCGATGGAACGCTGACCCGCGGCATCCTGTTCGGTCTCGCGGCAATCAAGAATGTCGGCGCCGGACCGATCGAGGCGGTGCTGCGCGAACGCGACGCCAGCGGTCCGTTCCGCTCGCTCGAAGACCTGTGCGAGCGTGTGGATCGCCACGCGCTGAACAAACGGGTGCTCGAGAGCCTGATCAAGTGTGGTGCGCTCGATGCGCTTCCCGGCAATCGCTGGCAAAAGCTGGAAATCCTCGATGCCGCGATGGAAGCGGGAGCGCGCGCGCAGAAGAACCGTGAAACGGGCCAGATTGACATGTTCGGCGGTTTTGTGGCTCAGTCCGCCGAAGTCGTCGCCGCCATTCCGCTGCCTCTTATCGAAGAAACTGCAGAACGCCGCAAGGAAAAACTGGCATGGGAAAAAGAGTTGCTCGGCGTGGTCTTCTCGAACGATCCGCGCAAAACGGCGCTGGAACGCGCAAACATCGATCAGCGCGTGTCGCTTGCCGCAATTCGTGATGCCGAAGGGGCGGCGGAATATCTGGGCAGGGTGCATACCTTTGCCGGTATGCTGACGCGCGTTCGCGCGATTGCGACGAAGAAGGGTGAGACGATGCTGGTTGCGGCGCTCGAAGATGAAAACGAAGATGTCGTCGAACTCGTCGCTTTTCCCAGAGTTTATGAAAAATATCGTGATCTGTTGCGGCAGGATGCTCTGGTGATTGTGCAGGCAAAGGTCGATGAGCGCAACGGCGCCATGCAACTGGTGCTCGAAAGCGCGATGCTCCTCGATCTGTCAGAGGCTGAACCGCCGCCGGTAACGCCCGAAATGGATCTCGAGGGACTGGCGGACGAAGGAGACCAGCGTGCGCCGGCTGTACCGGAAGAACCAGCCGCACCCACGGCGTCCGCCGATGCGACGCCGGCGCCGGCGGCGCCGGCAGAGTCGCGTGTATCATCCTCGCGATCTGCCAGCGCCCCGCCGCCGATGACCACTCCGATCTCGATTATCAAACCGCACGCATCATCACGCTCTCGCCCGGCAGCAGCGCCGAACGGCAATGGACACAATCATCACGCCCCGGCAACGAACGGCGGCACAACCCACGGGCGCACCATGCGCCTGCGCTTTCATCGCTCCGCCAATCAGGAGGCGGATATTCAGTTGATGCAGCACGTCTATGATCTGTTGCGCGGACGCGATGGCGCCGATCAGGTGGTGATCCAGCTCGACACCGTTGATCGCCGGGTGTTGCTGCGCATGCGCCAGACGGTCGCCTGCGACGACGGGTTGATCGATGCGTTGCGCGGCGTGCTCGGAGCAGAGTGTGTTGCGGTGGAGTAGGGGCAGGATGGGCGATTGTCTGGCGCGTCAATCATCCCAGTATGCGACAAGCCGCCCCTCTGCATCGTAGAGTGCACCCGGGTCGGAGGCGTTGTCGCTCCAGATATCGCGACCGCCCACACGCGGGAATACGCGCGTTTCACCGGGCGCCAGTGCGCCGCCGATACCCGGGTGGATCTGCGCGCCACGCATACTGCACATCGTCCATCCATCCAGGTTCACGGTCGCATCGCTCACGTTGCGCAGCGTGACCTCTTCGGCGCGTTTGTCGATGCTCACAATGGCAACCGGTGCGTTCGGCGCGCGCGCAGCGTTCGGTTCGGTGCGGCATTCGTCGAATGATGGCGGCAGCTGCGTTGCGAGCGGCGTCGGAGAAGAGCTGATAGCCGGCGTTGGAGCGCCTGCCGGCTCACGCTCGCCATTGCACGTCTCCGGCGCCCACAATCCCGTCTGCGCCTCGCGCGCCGCGCGTTCCGCCGCTTTGAACTGCGCCTGATAGCGGTAGGGCGTTCGGAAGGTGTATTCGAATCCGTACCCCTGCGCAATGATCTCGTAGTTGACCAGACGACCGTCAGGGAGCCAGACGAATCGAAGCAGCCGGTTGAAGCGGTCGCGATCGCCCTGACTGGGATCCGCTTCGAGCAGCACCGTTTGATTGCTCAGCATCTCGCGTGTGAACGCCGCCGCCTCACGCCCGAAACACTCGACCGGACGCGACGGGTGCGAGGTCTCCGGCGTGTCGACGCCGATCAGGCGCACTCGTTCGGTCGCCCCGCCAAGCGATACCACGATCGTGTCGCCGTCACTGACGGTGGTGACTATTGCACGCTCGAGCCCTTCAGGAATCTGGAGGGATGCCGGCGAAGGCGGAAGCGAAACTGGCGCGGACGCGCCTGTATCGCGCGGCGGACGCGACGAGGCTGTTTCGGGCGGAAAGAAGAGATCGCTGCGGGCAGAGATGAACCCGACGATCAGGAGAACGACGGCGACGATGATGATGACGCCGATCGCGATCGACAGCGTCCGCCCCAGACACGAACGACAAGAGCGGATGTCGTTCGTCCAGAAACGCCAGGCGTTTTGAACCCATCCTTTCTGGCGTCGCCGGGTGGCGGGCTGACGATGTCTTGATGATGAACGGCTCACGACGCTATGCCACTTCCTCCAGGACGCGCAGCAGCACGTCATTCTGTTCGGGACGACCAACGCTGATGCGGATGCAATCGTCGAGCCCTGGCCGGTTGAAGTAGCGGATCAGAATCCCCCGTTGCGCCAGGCTGTCGCGGATAGCGCGAGCGCGCGCTGCACCGCCGGTGACACGGCAGAGCAGAAAGTTCGCCGCGCTGGGATAGACATGAACGCCGGGCAGCGCGGCCAGTGCAACTGCCAGACGGTCGCGCTCGGCGACGATGCGCGCGACCGTCGTCATTCGCTCGTCCAGATCGTCGAGGGACGCCATCGCAGCGACTTCGGCAGCCACATTGACGTTGTACGGTTGCTTGATCTTCCACAGATACGCACTCACGTCCTCGTGCATTGCCGCATAACCGATACGCAGCCCGGCCAGACCGGCCCATTTGCTGAAGGTGCGCAGGACGACCAGATTGGGGCGCATTCCAACCAGATCGATCACACTCGTTCCGGCGAACTCAGCATAGGCTTCATCGATCGCCAGAATGATTGGCAGGTCGAGCAACCGCTCGACAGCAGCGCGCGCCAGCGGGGTGCCGGTCGGGTTGTTCGGCGCCGCTAGGAACAGCAGTTTCGCCCCCTCGCGTTCGACTGCCTCTGCAATCCCTTCGACATCGACATCGAACTGGTTGGTGCGTGGCACAGGAATAACGCGCGCGCCGTAGAGCGCGGCATCGAAACTGTACATAGCAAAAGTCGGCGGGCAATCGATCATGGCGTCGCCAGGGCGCAACGTGGCGCGCATGAGCAGGTCGATCAGTTCATCAGACCCTGCGCCGCACACGATCCGTTCCGGCGGCTGGCCGATGTACCGGCTGAGGGCTGCGCGCAGGCGCGTGTGATCCGGGTCGGGGTAGATAGCGTAGCGATGCGGCGTGCTGCGTTCAACGGCAGCCAGCGCCGCCAGCGCGCGCGGCGATGGACCGTAGGGGTTCTCGTTGGCGTCGAGTTTGATGATGCGCTCGACCGGCAGACCCAATCGCTCGGCAAGGGTCTCGAGCGGGACGATTGGCGTGTAGGGTTCGAGCGCTGCAATATCTGGGCGCAGCAACCCGGTGATCGATGCTGGCATGACATGCTTCCCGTAACTCTGACCGTGAATTGTCACGCTCGCTATCGTACCACGAATTGCGCTGGCGTATGTTGTGACTGTTCATACGTTCTGGCGCCATATGTGTTCACTCTTCTGTCGGGTGCGCGGGCATCGTGCCCGGATCACGTCCGCGTTTCCGGACTGGCGCAGGGACGCACCTCTGAACAGCGACACAGAAGTCTGTTATGACGTCTGTTATCCCTCATCTGCCGGGAGCAGTCGATGTGACGCGCTGTGGATCGGCGCTGTCGACGCCTGAGTTCCGCCCATGCGTCAGATGATACCCGCTCGCCGACGCATCATACGCCGTCTGCCCGCTCCCCTCATCGAACACATAGAGCGCGATGGCATCGGCGTCTGCGGTCAGCGGCGCCGATGGCGGTATGAAATCCCCGGTGTAGCGTACAATCCGTGAGACGCGAACGTCGTCGAGCTGACCGGCAAAGAAGCCATAGCCGTTCAGTCCTCCCAGCCGCAAGACCGGCATATGACTCACCGTACCGACTGCGCCGGACGGTCCGGCAACGCCGTTGACGAACACACGCACATTGCCGCTGTCGTATGTTGCGGCAACGTGATACCACTGATTGGCCTGTAAGACCACACCGTCGTTGCGAACGAACGACCAGGCGCCAGCGCTGTTCGCGACCCACAATGTCGCCCGACCATTGTTGAGTTCCAGCGACCAGCCGCGCGACCCATCGCCGGTGACAATCACTATCGAGGTCTGATTGCTGCTCGCAGGACGCACCCAGGCTTCGACGGTAAATCCGCCGCTCATCGAAAACGCTGCGTTGCTGGCTTCGTCATCGATACCGTCAAACGCCAGTGCGCCGTTGGTTCCGGCGATGGGCGACTGCGTGGGAGTTGCGGTTGGTGGCGACGTCGGCGTCGCGGTTGGCGGCGCGGGGGATGCCGTTGGCGTTGTTCCGCTGCCCGATGCAGGCCCGAAGGCAAAATCGTCGGCGTACACCGTTGCATTCAGGCTGGACACGTTCATCTCGATCCGCGCCTGCACGGCGCCGGATGGCGCAGTATAGACGCCACGCGCCATCTCCCAAACGCCACCGGTGCTGCCGGTGAAACTCCGCGCCGTGTCAGTACGGATGATCGTGTTGTCAGACCGCAGCCAGCGGACACGCACATTGAACGTGAAGGCGTCACTGGTGGGAGGGATAGTGACGTAACCGAGCAGGACGTAGTTCGTTCCTGCAGCGACGCCTGCAACGGTCTGAGAAATCGTATAGTTTGCGTTATCGGTGGCATAGTGGCGCATGGCATAACTGCCGCTGCGCACCACTGCCGCACTGCGGGTCACGCGCGTATTCGTCGTCCAGTTGTCGGGACGGGTGTCACCATTGGCATCGAGCTCGAACCCGCCGTTTTGCAACAGATTTTGCGCCGGACCTTCGCCAATGGGTGTAGGCGTCGCGGTGGGCGGCAGCGGCGTACTGGTGTTGGTGGGCGGCAGCGGCGTACTGGTGGCGGTCGGTGGCAGCGGCGTACTGGTGGCGGTGGGTGGCAGCGGCGTACTGGTTGCCGTGGGTAGCCCGGTGGGCATCGGTGTCGCGGTCGGCGAGGGCATTTCAATGGGGGCGGTCGAAGCCACCCACAACGGATCGGCGCTGTCGGCGCCGCTGGTGATGCCGAGCGTCAGGGTGTAACCATTGCCTGAAGCGTCGGCGATGGTTTGTCCACTCCCTTCATCGAGCCGGTAGAGCGCCCGTGTGCTGGCATCCGCCGGGTGCACGGTTGATGGCGGCGTAAACGTGCTGGTGTAGCGCACAACATTTGAGATGCGCACATCGTCGAGGTCACCGTTGAAGAAGCCGTACCCTGCCAGCCCGCCGATGCGCAGAAATGGTCCCTGCGTGATCGCGCCGATCGTCGCGGCTGCCCCCATTGCGCCATTGACGAACACCCGCGCCGTTGCGCCGTCATACGTCACTGCAACGTGGTGCCAGGTATTGGCGGCGAGCGCCGTCGGGTGTTGCGCTGAGCGCCAGCCAGCGGTCGAGGCAGCCCACCAGGTGACGCGACCACTGTTCAATTCAAGCGACCAGCCGGTGTTGTCGTCGCCGTGGACAATAATGATGCTGTTTTGCTCATTCGTTGCCGGACGCACCCAGAGTTCGATGGTCTGTGCGCTGCCAAGTCCGGCGATTTGCCCGCCGCGAACTTCATCATTCACCCCGTCGAAACGCAGCGTACCGCCGGAAGGAAGTGGCGTCGCAGTGGGCGGCAGCGGCGTACTGGTGGCAGTGGGCGGCAGCGGCGTACTGGTGGCGGTCGGTGGCAGCGGCGTACTGGTGGCGGTCGGTGGCAGCGGCGTACTGGTGGCGGTGGGCGGCAGCGGCGTACTGGTGGCGGTCGGTGGCAGCGGCGTACTGGTGGTGGTGGGCGGCAGCGGTGTATTTGTTGGTGGCGTGGACCCTGTCCATGGGGGTGTTTCTGTAGACCAGACCGGATTACCGGACAGCGGATCGACGAACAGCGTTCCGTTCGCGGGTTCACCAGCCGCACCGGAGGTATCGTTGACGACAACCCCGGCGCCCTCATCGAAATGGTAGAGCGCAACGGTCAGCGCATCGGGAACGAATGGTTGCGTCGGGCGGGAGAAAGGCGCAGTATAGCGCAGCATCTGCGATATGTGAACTTCATCGATCCAGCCATTGAACGATGGGTAGGCGGTGCGATCATAGTCGTGTTTTTCGGCGCCGATGACCAGGTATGGCTCGTTGGGCCATTGAGCAGTACGCCCATCCCGGTAACTGATATCGCCGACTGGACCGGTCGCCCGCGCATCGAGCGCGCCATCGACGAAAACAGTCAACTCTCCATTGCTGAACCGCCGGGTGACGGCGATATGATGCCACTGCCCATCGGCGACGTTCGTTGCACCGCAGATCGTCTGGCTTGCAGATGATGTCGCAACGCCGAATGCAATACGCCCGCCATAGAGCGAGATGCCATAGTCGCCGTAATCGCCCGTACCGAAGATGTCGCGATCGAACATAACGTTGCCGTTGATCCAGGTATCCTGTCCGGCAACACAGGGACCGCTGGCATTGTCGCCCGGCAGCGCGCGCATCCAGAACTCGATGGTAAAATCGGTCGCACCCACATCGACCGGACGATGTGGCGCATCGAGCGGTATCTTGACGCGATCCACATCGCGAGCGCCAGTGCCATAGAAGCGGAGCGAATATCCCTGCTGCGCGTCGGCGCGGCGCGGCAGCAAAAGCGTCAGAGACATCAACGCCACCGCAATCACGACGATTGCCAGTGCTGCAACTGGACGTGTTTTACGCGATAGTGGGTGCATGATTTCTCCTGACATCGAGTGTGGCGGACAACGCATGGCAACGCGCTTGCTCACACGTTCATCTGGATCGCGTCGTGCGCAAAGCGTGATACTACACTGTTTCGGGTCGCTAACAGGAATTGCTACGCTGTCGCATCATTGGAGAAAGCGTCGTTTCGAGTATACAACCGGCGCAATCGGTTCACAATTACAGACTTTTCACAACAGACCGCATCTGTGCTACCGATCATCGTATCATTGCGTTCAGGTGAAATGGCGCAGACCGCCGGCGCGCAAAGAGAGCGTCACTGCGTGGCACACAGCGCATCCATTCGGTATGCTATAATCTTCCGGCTTGCACTCGCAGACGCAACGGCAAGGGACGCAATGAGTCAGGAGCAGCGACGACCAGGCATCTCGGCATTCTTCCCGGCGTACAACGACGGCGGCACGATCGGCAGTCTGGTCGTCACAACGATCAGGACGTTGGAAGAGTTGACCGACGACTACGAAGTCATCGTGGTGGAAAATGGCAGCACCGACTACACGGTCGAGGTATTGGAAGAACTGGCGCAGCGGTTCGACCGCTTTCGTTACTATTCGTACCGCGAGCCGCTTGGGTATGGTGGCGCCCTGCGCATCGGATTTGCTGCCTGCACCAAAGACCTGATCTTCTACACCGATGGAGACGCGCAGTATGACCCGCGTGAACTGAAGGTGCTCCTGCCGGCATTGAGCGATGACGTCGATATTGTCAATGGCTGGAAAATCGACCGAAGCGATCCACTGCACCGCAAAATTATCGGGCGCATCTATCACCACGCGGTCAAGTTTCTGTTTGGCTTCAAACTGCGCGATGTCGATTGTGATTTCCGCCTGATCCGACGGCGCGTCTTCGATACCATCGACCTGGAGTCCGACAGCGGTACGATCTGTCTGGAACTCGTCAAGAAATTGCAGGACGCCGGATACCGCTTCGCCGAGGTGCCGGTGCATCATTACCACCGTACCTATGGGCAGAGTCAGTTCTTCAACTTCCCACGGTTATGGCGCACCGGCATTCAACTGATCGGTCTCTGGTGGAAACTGGTGATCCGCCGCGACCATATGCGGCGGATCAAAATGCGGCGAAAGCAGCAGGAACTTCCGGTCGAACGCTGACCACCGGTGCAATGCGTGCAATCCGGTCCGAGGAGAGGTGAGTGCATGCCAGCAAGCCATTATGCTCATGCGTACAGCGGAGCGCGCGTGCTCATCACCGGCGGCATGGGGTTCATTGGTTCGACCCTGGCGCACCGGCTGGTCGAACTTGAGGCGCAGGTGACGCTGGTCGACTCGCTCATCCCGATCTATGGCGGCAATCAGCGCAACATTGCCGGCATCGAACATCGCGTGCGCGTCAATATCGCCGATGTGCGCGACGAGTATTCGATGAACTATCTGGTTCAGGGGCAGGATTATCTCTTCAATCTTGCCGGTCAGACGTCGCACCTGGACTCGATGACCGATCCGTACACTGACCTCGAGATTAACTGTCGCGCGCAACTGTCGATCCTCGAAGCCTGCCGGAAACACAACCCGCACCTGAAACTGGTATACGCCTCGACACGCCAGATTTACGGCAAGCCCGATTATCTGCCGGTCGATGAGCGCCATCTGCTCCATCCAGTCGATGTCAATGGCGTCAACAAAATGGCCGGCGAGTGGTACCACATTCTGTACAACAATGTCTACGGCATTCGCGCCTGCGCCCTGCGCCTGACCAACACTTATGGTCCCCGTATGCGCGTCAAAGACGCCAGACAGACCTTTCTCGGCATCTGGATCAAGCGCCTGATCGACGAAGAGCCGATCCAGGTCTTCGGCGACGGCTCGCAGATCCGCGATTTCAACTATGTCGATGATGTGGTCGAGGCGATGCTGATGGCAGGCGCGTCACCTGCGGCTGATGGCAGCATCTTGAATCTGGGCAGTGACGAAACGATCAATCTGCGCGATCTGGCGGCATTGCTGGTGGAGATCAATGGCGGCGGCAGTTTTGAAATCGTTCCGTTCCCGCCGGATCGGAAAGTCATCGATATCGGTGACTACTACGCCGACTACCGTCTGATCCAGGGGCGGCTTGGATGGCGCCCCAAAGTATCGTTGCGTGAGGGATTGCGCCGCACGCTCGAGTTCTACCGGCGCGAGCGCGAGTATTACTGGTAGCAAGAAAGAAGCGTTGCCATGCACCCGAACATCCCCTTTGGCGACCTCAAACGCCAGCACGATACCATCCGCATTGAACTCGACAGCGCCATCGCCAGGGTTCTCGACAGCGGCTGGTATATTTTGGGTCCGGCGGTGAGCGCATTCGAGGAAGAGTTTGCGGCGTTCTGCAATGCCCGATGGTGTATTGGCGTCGCCAACGGCACCGAGGCGCTCCAGCTGGCGCTTACGGCGCTTGGCGTCGGTCCCGGCGATGAGGTGATCACCGTTGCGAACGCCAGCGTCTATCAGGCGATCACGATTGTGGCGGTTGGGGCGCGTCCGGTGTTCGTAGACGTGGACGAGCGCAGTCACACGATGGATCCAGCGGCGCTCGAGGCAGCCATCACGCCGCGCACCCGCGCGATCATGCCGGTCCATCTCTACGGTCGCATGGCCGACATGGACGCCATTATGTCCATTGCTGATCGCTACGGTATTCCGGTGATCGAAGACTGCGCCCAGGCGCACGGGGCGACCTGGCGCGGACGCATCGCCGGGAGCATCGGGGCGCTGGGGTGCTTCAGTTTCTACCCGACGAAAAACCTCGGTGCGGTCGGCGATGGCGGCGCAGTGACGACGAATGACGCGGCGCTGGCAGAAAAGGTGCGCCGTCTTCGACAGTATGGCTGGGAGCGCAAATACTACACCCGCGACGCCGGTGGTCTCAATTCGCGTCTCGACGAACTTCAGGCTGCCATGCTGTCGGTCAAGTTGCGCTATCTGCCCGCCTGGAACACACGACGGCGCGCGATCGCCGCAATGTACAACGACCTTCTGGCAGACACCGGTCTCATCCTGCCCGAAGCGCCGCCGGAAGGAGAGCACGTCTATCATCTGCACGTCATTCGTACAGCAGAACGTGATGCATTACAGGCGCGTTTGCGTGAAAAAGGCATTGGTACGGATATTCACTATCCGCTGCCAACCCATCTGCAACCGGTCTATGCCCCTTTTGCGCCGCACGGCGGCCTGCCAACGACCGAACGCCTGGCGCGTGAAATCCTCTCGCTGCCGATGTTCCCCGAATTGACCGATGATGAGGTGCGCACTGTCGCAACAGCCGTGCGACAGGCGCTGAGAACCGAGAACTGAGATGTGATGAGCGACAATACCACCGGCATCCGTGACGTCGCGTATGCGTTGATTGCAGCGCTGTGCGGATTATTGATCACCAGCATCGCTTTTGCACAGGCGTGGCCTCTGACTGTCGATATTGGCGGACGTGACGCGCGCTTTGCGATCGGATTCCACGATTCGGAAACCGATGCTGATGCAGCAATCACCTTTCGCTGGAGTGACGGTCGTTCAACGGTAGCATTGCCGCAACCACCGTTGCTGACGCCTTCCATCATAACCCTCCGACTGCCAAACGGCCGTCCACCAGACGTCGCGCCGCCTGATGGCGCACTGACGATCAGTGGATATCCCCCCGTACCGCTCACTATTTCTGACTATCGTGCACGTATCTATCGTTTTGTGGCGCCGCCGACCAGCGCTCTCGACTGGGCGCTTCGTGTGGAGATTGTCAGTGACACATTTACTCCGCCGAATGACGCGCGCGCATTAGGAGTCGTTGTCGATACAGTGTCTCTGATACCGACGCGGACGCCAGTCACCCTTCCTTCGCTCTGGGTGGCTTTCTGTGCTCTGCTCATCGGCGCACTCGGGTTCGTTTTGCCACGTATTGCCGGTGTCACGCCCCGCGCTGCGCTGATAACCAGCCTGATCCTCACCCTGCTTGCAGCAGTAGGCATTGTGTTCCGCCCTCTCGACACACTGCCGTTCATTCAGCGATATGCGGCGCTGCTCTTGATTGGAGGCATTGGCGTCCTGATGCTGCGGCTCCTCGCGCCCGTTACAGCTGCACATAATGATCGCGCGCCGAAGCTTCCCGGGACTTACCTGCCGATTGCGATGGCAGTGGCCTGGTGGATGCTGCCGCTGTTTCAGATTGTCATGCGATGGGATGGGGCGCCGCGTGTCGGACTGGCCTCCCAAACCGTCTGGATCGGCGCTGTTCTGGCACAGACGCTGGCGCTCGCCGGCGGCGGATACGTTGTGCTGCGAGGACGCGCGCTGCCTGAGGGTGAACGTCGCGCGCGCCTGGCGCACATTGCGCTGGTCTTCTTGGCGTGCGCCGCCGTTGCGCACCTGATCTACAGTTTGTGGTATGCCTACACCCGCCAGGCGCCCGATTTCTGGATCCTGTTTCGTGGGGCGCGTGAGTGGACGCGCGGCGGCTCGATGTACGACATCGAAGCAGTACTGACCAATCACTTCGGTCATGTGTTCAAGGTCCCTCCCTTCTACGGCATGCTGTTCGTTCCTTTCGTGGGCATGGACGGAATGACCGTGCTGCTGGGGCACCGGATCATGAACACCGTTCTGATCGTAATCACTGCCCTGATCTGGCTTCGCATGTGGCGTCTTCCGTTTATGTCGCTCAGCGCCGCCAGTCTGCTGATTGTGTTCAACTTTCGTCCGCTGGCGGATACGCTGGCATACGGGCAGATCGATCTGGTGCTGCTGTTTCTACTGACGCTGGCGCTGTGGGCGCTCCGGGGCGGACGTTATGTGGCAGCGGGGGTGCTGGTGGCGCTGGGAACACTGTTCAAGATTTATCCCATCCTGCTTCTGGCATTCTTCGTCGTCAAAGGACACTGGCGCGCACTGATTGGATTCGTTGCAGGTATGGCGGTGCTGAATGGTCTCGCGATAGCAATTGTGGGCTGGAACGAACACGTGATCTATATCACGCAGGTGCTGCCGAATATCGGCGGCACGACCTCGTGGGTCGAGAACCAGACGATCTCCGGATTCCTTGCCCGCCTGACCGACTCGCCACGCAGTGCAACGATCTACCAGAATGAGATGGTGCGCTTGCTGGGGACGCTGATCTCCGGCGCTGTGTCGCTGGCGGTCTGTGTGCTGGCGTTGCGCCCGGCGTCGCGCGAAAGCACGGGGTACGCGCTTCAGTATGGCTTATTTCTGTTGCTGATGGTGCTGGCGTCGCCGGCTGCCTGGATGCACTACGAAACTCTGCTCGTCATACCGTTCGGTGCGCTCATCCTCCACCTGCGCGATCGTACTGTGTCGCTCACATATGCCTCAGCACTGGCGCTCAGTTTCGCGCTCATCGCCTATGGTAATCAATGGAGTTTTTACGACGGCACGATCCACGGAATGCTGACCGTTGCCGGCGTTTCGTACAAGTTCTATGGCATGCTGCTGCTCGGCGGCATCCTGGCGGTCGAGGCGCTGCGTGAACCTGCTCCGGCATTCCTGCCGCGACTGACACGAATGATCGCGCGCCCAGGGTAGGAATGCCAACAGCGACAGTGATCCGGCGCCGCACCTGTCTGGTCAGCGCCCGTGCAAACATACCTGTCCCAACGATCACTGGTCGCGGGCTTTTTCCATGCTGAGGTGAAAAGGGTTGCCGGGTGTGCGGGCGTCTCGCCCGCATCCTCAATCCTGTTTTTCGCAGCGTTGTGCGTTTCGCGAAGGTGAGGTCCGATAGGGCGGCTGTATATGCGCCTTCCACACGTAACTGTTCAGATTTGGGGTAAAAGAGTGTGGGCAGCGACGCTGCGACCGCGCCCTCGATCCCGGATTTGGCTGCGCTCGACAATGGACGTGCGGGCAAGATGCCCGCGCACCCAGGAGAAGAGTGAACAGTTGCTTCTGCACTGTGTGACCAATCGTGCAGGGTGAGATTATAATACGGCGCACAGGAGGTGCGATGGCGAGGGGACGTCCGATGAGCGATGAGTGATCCGTCGCCCAGACACATGTCGTCTTTTCGAGAAATGCTGCAGGAGATCGCTATGACCCATCTTCCCGACTATTTGGAGTTCAAGGCGCAACGTGTCGCCGCACTCCGCGAGAAATTATCCGCTCCCGATGCCGTTCCCTCACCGTTGCAGGTGGTAGCGCGTGTCGCAGGCGGCTCGGGCGTTCGCCCGGTCAGCATCCGCGAGTTCACGATTGTGACCGACTCGGCGCCGGCGCTGGCAGGGTACAATCTGGGCCCCACCTCGCCCGAATTGTTGCTCGCATCGCTGGCGAGTTGCCTGGCGCATACCTATCTGATCGTTGCTGTCAATCGCGGTGTGCGCTTCGATGCACTTGAGGTTGAGGTCACCGGTCAGATCGACTTTCGCGGTATTCTGGAGGTCGATGCCAGCGCGCCAATCCCACCCTCTGGTCTCGCCTACATTGCCCGCATCTCAGGGGGCGTTTCCGACGACGAACTGCGACAGATCCAGTCCGATGTGGAACGACTCTGTCCTGTCTTTCGCGCACTGGTCGAACCGCTGCCGGTCAACGGGCGCGTCGAGCGGGCGGGGTAAAATCCGGTTGGGGCACGGCAGCGCCGTGCCCCAACCGGGCAAAACCTGTCATGCTCGTATCTGATATTCGATAGCCGACATTTGGCGCTCCGGGAGCGAGATCTCGCTCACCGCCGCTCATAGTTCGGCGCTTCCTTGGTGATGGTCACATCGTGGGGATGGCTCTCGATCAAACCGGCCATCGAAATGCGAATAAAGCGCGCATCGCGCCGCATCGACTCGATATCCTTCGCGCCGACATACCCCATGCCGGCTCGCAGGCCGCCGACCAGCTGGAAGATCGTATCGCTGAGTGGACCTTTGTAGGGCACGCGGCCTTCGATCCCTTCCGCCACAAGTTTACGCCCTGTGCCTCCCTGAAAGTAGCGGTCGCCGCTGCCATGCTGCATTGCGCCAATCGAGCCCATCCCCCGATAACTTTTGTAACTCCGTCCCTCGTACAGAATTGTTTCGCCTGGACTCTCCTCGGTTCCGGCCAGGAGCGAGCCGATCATCACCGTGCTCGCTCCGGCGGCGATAGCTTTGGCGATATCGCCGCTGTAGCGAATGCCGCCGTCGGCGATGATCGGGATGCCGAACCGCGCCGCCACCCGCGCACATTCGGTAATTGCCGTAATCTGCGGCATTCCCGCGCCGGTCACCACCCGCGTGGTACAGATGCTCCCCGGTCCCTGCCCGACTTTCACCCCATCGACGCCGCGTTCGCACAAGGCTGCAGTCGCTGCGCCGGTCGACACATTCCCGGCAACCAGTTGCACATCTGGGTGGCGCTCGCGAATGCGCAGTACTGCGTCGAGCACCCCACGCGAATGCCCGTGTGCTGTGTCGATCGCCAGCACATCCACCCCGACCCGCATCAGCGCATCGGCTCGCTCCAGATAGTCGCCAGAGGCCCCGATTGCCGCACCGACCCGCAGACGTCCCTGAGAGTCCTTGCAGGCGTTCGGGTACTCGATCTGTTTCATAATATCCTTGACGGTAATCATTCCCGATAATTTGCCGCGCCGGTCGACCACCAGCAGTTTTTCGATTCGGTGCTCG
>FWWL01007049.1_pt1 | contig 15695 bp, 19 predicted proteins | sample 2228331 | NCBI WGS metagenome assembly FWWL01 (sample SAMEA103939775, study PRJEB20133) | metagenome
AGGCGCCTAGGGTAAGGCTCATGACTGGGGCTAAGTCGTAACAAGGTAGCTGTACCGGAAGGTGCGGCTGGATCACCTCCTTTCTAAGGAGCATATAGCCTCTTCCGACAGGAAAAGAGGCTCATAAAAGCTCGGCTGATCTTTCTTTGTCAGGTCTCGAACCAAGCGCCCTTCGGGGCGCTTTTTTGTTTTTACTGGATTCTTTATACTCTGAGCGTGAAGAGAACAAGCCGGCAACTATCTGAAGATTTGAAAAGGATAGCCGAAGAAATATCCTCCTTTGAGGAAGGGCCTACTAGAACAGGCCGTCCAGCAGGTTCTGCTAAAGGCGGTTCTAACTTTGAACGTCTCGTGTCTTCTGGAATCGCTGAAATTGCGGAGATTGTGGCTTCACAAACAACGTTTGCCCTAAATACAGTTTCTGGGGCCACTAAGTCCTATGGGAAAACAAAGGTGCTACCGAATACATGCGCCTTAACTGCAGGTGGACGCCAAATTGTTTTCCAAATGCCGCAATTGAGCCTTTCTACCAATCCTTCCCCAATTGAGATCAGGAGAGACTGGCTCAAAAAAGTTTATCCAGTTCAGGAATGGTATGGGCCAAAGTTAGGTGAACTCGGGGACAGAGGCTGGATACCTCACAATGAGGAGAATTTGTCTTTTTCTGGCGATAATTATCCCCGCATTTATGAAGGCTTGACGGTGAGCTTTGATGGAACAATTCTGTTCATAGAAAATGGAATGCTCAGAAAAAAGATTTTGCTGGAGTGCAAGTCGGCGAAATCATCGGATAGTGCCAAGATAGATGGGAATGCACATGAGCGATTTGCATACCAGAATCTTGAGTACCTCGAGATAGCCGCTTTATACCCCAACACGCAGCTTTTGTTGCTTACGAATAGAGCATTTGTTCAATACAGAAACAAGTACCACACGGGTTTTGGGGTGCACGCACTCCGGCTAACCAACGCGTTTTGTTGGTATGCATTTGATATGGTAAGCACCCCAGTGCAGTATTTGCGCTTATTTCAAAGCTGGTTGCGTTGGTTGGAGGGTGAATGATTAAGTACATAGGCTCAAAACGGGCGTTGTTGCCCTGGATAGTAGAAACGATTGAACGCATAAGGGAAATTGAAAACGTAACTTCAGTGGTGGATTTGTTTTCTGGGAGTGCGCGTGTGGCGCACGCCTTGAAAAGAAAGGGCTTTGAAGTGGTAGCCAACGACATTAACGCTTACGCCTTTGTGCTTGCAAAAGCTTTGGTGGAGGCCGACGCGCGGGTATATAGCCAGAAAAGGGTAGGGCCCATCCTGAACAAACTTATGACCCTTGCTCCGGTATCGGGCTGGTTTACCCGGATTACCTGTGAAGAAGCGCGGTATTTTCAAGCAAAAAACGGAGCGAAGATAGAGTCGATTCGAGAGGAGATAGAAAGAAAATACACACAGGACCCTTTGCTCAAAGCGATACTCCTGACAAGTCTGATCCTGGCCGCGGATAAAGTGGACTCGACCACGGGTGTTCAGATGGCATACTTAAAGAAGTGGGCTCCCAGGTCGTACAACGATTTGCGCCTGGAGTACCCCCCACTCCTGCCGGGGCCGGGCCAGGCTTTCCAGGGGGATGCAGTAGAGATGGCGGGTGTTCTCGAGGGGGATGTGTTTTATCTGGATCCCCCCTACAACCAACACTCTTACCTGGGCAACTACCATGTGTGGGAGACTTTAGTACGCTGGGATAGGCCACAAACGTATGGCGTGGCCAGGAAGCGGGTGGATGTTCGGGAGCGAAAAAGCCCCTTCAACTCCCGACGTGAAGCCAAAAACGCCATGATTTTGCTCCTATCCAGAATACCCGCCAAACACGTTGTGCTTTCTTTCAACGATGAGGGCTTCTTTACCAGGGAAGAAATCGAGGCTATGCTTAGGGACTGGGGCTATGTGGTCTGCCTCAAACGCCCGCACCAGCGCTACATTGGCGCCAGAATAGGCATCTACAACCCTCAGGGCAAAAAGGTAGGGCAAATTTCTCATACAGAGAATCATGAGTTTTTATTTGTGGCCACCCGTAGTAAGAAAGTGTATCAGGCATTAGAAGGAAAAGCCCAGGTTTCTTCTATTTGCCAGCCCGCTTTATTTTGAGCGTGTTGTGCTTGCCCACACGACAAAAAGCCAGAACCCATGTACACTGCTAATAGAAACCCAGGTTTGGGTTGTGTAGGAAGTGGCTACAGTATGCGCTATTCTGTTGGTTTGCATCGCCGTAAACCCAAACGCGGCGCGTCTGGAGGGAGTGGCCCAAAACCTCCAGCCCAGCCGGTTTCCCGACGCCGGGTGACCTCGGCGGGGGGGGTGGTATTGCGCGAGAGGCCGGGAGGGCGGGGCCTCGAGGTTCTCCTAATCGCCATTAAGGGGGGGCGGGTTTGGAGCCTACCTAAAGGCAAGGTGGAGCCAGGGGAACGCTACACCCAGACAGCTGTACGCGAGGTGCGAGAAGAGACCGGCATTGAAGCCCGGGTGCTGGCCTCCCTGGGCAGTATTCGCTACCACTTCACCGTTCGGGACGATGGGGTGCAGACCACCGTAACCAAAGAGGTTCACTACTTTCTGATGCGCTATGTGGCGGGCACGCCCCGACCACAAAAGGAAGAGGTGGATGGGGCGGACTGGCTGCCGCTGCCGGAGGCTTTGCGGCGACTTTCCCATAAGAGCGAGCGGGATACGCTACTAAGGGCGTTGGCTTGCTGGGAAGCAAGAACCTCCCCAGCCCCGGCCTAGGGGCGTTGCCCTTTGAGCCGCCCGGGTTTAGTTTCTTTTTTTGAAGAAACTGTCGCAGGGGGTGGTTAGAACCAACACCAGAAGCCCCAAAATCCACTCGGCGGTGGTTACGCTAGAGGGCATAGTGCCTCAAGGTATAGCCACGCTTCAGCCCAGCAGAGCCTCCACAAACTCGCCTGCGTCGAAGGGTTGCAGGTCGTCGGCCCGCTCGCCTACCCCGATGAACTTGATGGGCACGCCCAGGGTGCGCACGATGGGCACCAGCACGCCCCCCTTGGCGGTGCCGTCGAGCTTGGTCACGATGACCCCAGTCAAGCCCACGGTCTGGTGGAATTTCTTGGCCTGTTCCAGCCCGTTCTGGCCGGTCACAGCGTCCAGCACCAGCCAGACCTCGCCCGGCTCGCCGGGGTCAGCCTTGGCGATGGAGCGCTTGACCTTGGCCAGTTCCTCCATCAGGTTGTGCTTGGTGTGCAGGCGGCCTGCGGTGTCCACCAGCAGCAGGTCTATGCCCCGGGCCTTGCGGGCCGAGGCCGCGTCGAAGGCCAAGGCTGCGGGGTCGGATCCTTCTGGCCCTTGGATGACCGGGATGCCCAGCCGCTCCCCCCATAGCCCGAGTTGGGCCCCGCCGGCAGCCCGGAAGGTATCGCCGGCGCAGAACATCACGCTTTTGCCCTTGCGCTGGTAGTACTGCCCTAGCTTGGCGATGGTGGTAGTCTTGCCCACCCCGTTCACCCCCACCATCAGCACGACCCTGCCCTGTGGTTCGACGGTGGCTTTTTTGGCGTTGGGATTGAAGCCGGCTTTGCGAATCTTGGCCCGGAAGCTATCTGGCTCGAGCTGCGCCATCAGGGCCTGCTTGAGGGCCTGGCGCAGGTCTTTTTTGCCGGACTGGCGCACTTCTTCCAGGATTTCCTGAGTGGCCTCAACGCCCACATCGGCAGCAATCAGGGCGAATTCCAGCTCCTCCAGCACCTCCTCTGGGTTCTGGCCCCAGGGAATGGCTTTGCTAATCTGATCGCGGGTTTTGCTAAGGCCCTCCTTGAGGCGCTGCAACCAACTCATACCACCCCAGTTTACCCGCAGTTCCAAAGCGCTATGCTGGGGTTCTGCTATCATGTCGGGGTTGTATGGTTGTGCCGCCTACCCCCGAAAACCTCGAGCGTGCCGCGCAAATCATCCGTAGCGGCGGGCTGGTAGCCTTTCCCACGGAGACGGTGTATGGCCTGGGGGCCAATGCCCTAGAGGCTACGGCTGTGGCCAAAATCTTTGAGGCCAAAAGACGCCCCAGCTTTGACCCGCTCATCGTTCACGTAGCTGACCGGGAGATGTTGCCAGTAGTGGTGCGGGAGGTTCCGCCCTTAGCCGAGCGGCTGATCGAGCGCTTCTGGCCCGGCCCCCTCACCCTGGTGCTACCCAAGTCGGCAGAGGTGCCGGGCCTTGTGACCGCGGGGCTGCCCACGGTGGCCGTGCGCATGCCAGCCCACCCGGTGGCCCTGGAGCTGATCCGGCGGGCAGACCTGCCAGTGGCGGCCCCCAGTGCCAACCCCTTTGGCTACCTGAGCCCCACCCGGGCCGAGCACGTCGAGCGGATGCTGGGGAACCGGGTTGACCTAATTCTGGACGGGGGAAGGACGGCCTTTGGGGTGGAGTCGACCATTCTTCTGCTGGCCGAAAGGCCGGTTTTGCTGCGCTATGGGGCGGTCACGGTGGAAGAACTAAAGGATGTCCTGGGCACACTGGAATTGCGGGTGGGGGAAAGCGAGAAGCCCTTGGTTCCGGGGCAGTTGCCCCAGCACTATGCCCCGCGCACCCCCATTCATATTGCCCCCCCAGAAGCCATTCCCCCTGAGTTCCGTAGAAGGGTGGGCTACCTGGCCTTCCAGCAGGTGCCCAAGGGGTTCAAGGTGGTCAAGGTGCTCTCCCCCACAGGCGATCTACGGGAAGCCGCAGCGCACCTCTTTGAGGCCCTGCACCAGCTCGACCGGCTGGGCCTCGAGGCCATCTACGCCGAACCGGTACCGGAGATGGGCCTGGGCCGGGCCATTATGGACCGTCTGCGGCGGGCCGCGAGCAAGCCCTAATGAAGGGTACGGGACCCAGCCTGGGGTAGGCGCAGGGCAAAGGCCGGTATCTCCACCCGGAATAGCTCGCCCCGCAGGGTTTGGAAGGTGTAGTAGCCATGCATTGAGCCGGGTGGGTGAGCGAGAGGGCAGAAGCTGTTGTAGCGGTAGCGTTGCCCCGGCTTTAGGATGGGCTTCTCGCCCACTACGCCCTCGCCCTCCACATGCCCTGCCAGTCCATACGCATCGTAGATGAACCACTCCCGCCGCAGGAGTTGCACGGTCTTGGGGCCGCGGTTTTCCAGGGTGATGAAGTAGATGAAGAGGTGCTGCCCTGGCCGGGAGTGCTCTGCGGCGTAGACCACCTCGACCTCGAGGTGGATGGTGTCGCGGATAGGCAAAGGAGGTTCCGGCACGCCTTAAGCATACCCCGCTCCCCGCTCTACAGGGGGTCGTCCTGGAAGAGGATCGTTTTCAAGTAGAGCGATTCAGGAATATGAAGGCTCCAGGGGTGATCCGGGGGGTTGTGGTACACCGCGTGCACCCGCAGGCGGCGGCCCTCATCGGCGGCGGCCCGCCGGGTGACCTCGAGCAGCGCGTCTACCCCCAGGTAGTAGGCACAACTCGAGAGCCACAGCCAGCCCCCCCTAGCCAAAAGCCCGAGGGCCAGCCGCAGCAACTCCACCAGCAGCCGTTTGACCCGGGGCAGCTCCTCGGGCCTTTTGACCAGGGTAGGGGGGTCGAGCAGCACGTGCTGGAAGGGAAGGGTGTTGCTCTGGGCCAGGCTTTCCAGTACTTCTACCGCGTCGCCTTGGCGGATATCTACCCGCAAGCCAAGGCTATAGGCGGTTCGGTCCAGCACACCCAGGGCCTCCAGGTCTTTGTCCACGGCCAGGGCATAGGCCCCTTTGCGGGCGGCCCGCAGGGCGAAAGCCCCTACGTAGCTGTACACATCCAACACCCGCTCGCCGGGCTGCACCATGGCCTCGAGGCGCCGCCGATTCTCCCGCTGGTCGAGGTAGTAGCCGGTTTTCTGGGCCAGCGGCAGGGGAATGTGAAAAACCAGGCCGTCTTCGTCTACCTCCAGGATAGGGGGCACCTGGCCGTACAAGGGGCCTATCCGGTGGGGCAGGCCTTCCTGCCGGCGGCTTTCCACATCGGAGCGCTCGTAGATGCCCAGGGGTTGGGCCACCTCTACTAAGGCTGGCAGCCAGTGGGCCCGCAGGGCCTCCATGGCCTGGTTGCGAACCTGCACCACCAACACCTCGCCGAAGCGATCGACCACCAGCCCAGGCAGCCCATCGGCCTCGGCGTGTACCAGCCGATAAAAGCTCCCTAAGCCAGCTCGTCGCGCTTGGGCTCGAGCGAAGCGCTGTAGAAAAAAAGCCTTGTCCAGCGCTCCTTCATCGAAACGGTAAACCCGCACGGCGGCCCGGCTGGTAGGGTGGTAGTAACCCACGCCCAAAAACTGGTTTTCGCTAGAGTAGACCTGCACTACCCCGGCCTCCTTGGGGGTCGCGGCCAGCTCGTCGGCAAAAAGCACAGGGTAGAAGTTGCGTATTTTTTTCTCCTTGCTTGGTTTGGCCACCACCCGTTGCACCCTACGAGCATACCGCCTCTTTCTCCGATGGCCCACCCAAAATAAAAAAGCCCCCCAAGGGGGGCTTGGTGGGCCGTGCAGGACTTGAACCCGCGACCTGGCGATTATGAGTCGCTTGCTCTCACCAACTGAGCTAACGGCCCTCACCCAGGGCAAAAGTCAGTTTAGCGGGTTTGCCCGATTTGCTCAACGCGGGGGGGGCGGGTGTTTGTCCTGGCCGGTGAGCTGATCCTCGAGCTCGCCGATGTAGGCCGCCAAGGTGTTGCCGGCTTTTTCGATATCCTCCCGCAGCTCGTGTTCGGCCTGATCGATGCGCTCGAGCAGGGCTTGCAGCTTGGCCTCGAGGCCGGCAGGGCTCTGGGCCTTGAGGGCGGCCAGCTCTCCCTCGAGCCACTTCTTTAGCTCGGAGAATCGGCTGGCCTCGGCCTCGTCGGCCAGCTTACGGGCCGAGAGCAGCTCGCGGGCATAGCGCTTGACCTCGAGCAGCGCTGCGGTCTCGAGGCCCACGGTGTACAGGAAGTAGATCACCACCAGCGCGGCCATGAGGATAAGCAGCGTCATGCCGAAGGGAACGGTGACCTCGGTGAAGAAGAGGGATAGCGTTTTTTGTTCGCTAAAGACCGCCCAGTTGCGCCAGGCCAGAAGCGAGATCACCCCTACTAGAACCAATAAAAAGACATTCCGCCCTCGCATGGTTGGCCCTGGGCCGATTATACAGCCTGGCTGAGCCGGGCCGGGGTTCTCCCTCAGCGGGCCTTGCCAAAGGCAAAAACCAGCTCGTCGCCTTTGCGTACCACGAACAGGATGGCGGCCTTACCTGCGCTATCCTTGAGGTCGTAACGGGTGCGGGTTTCGCCCATGAGTTGGGTTTCCTGTTGGTTTTCCACGAAGTAGCCTGCGGCTGCAAATCCGGTCAGAATCTGCTGCACAAAACCAGGTTGCAGCCGAGCGGCCAGCCCACGGGCGGCGTAGACTTCCAGGTTGAAGCGGCTGGCGTCGGGAATGCGGACTAAGATGGCCTCGCTCCCCCGTCCAGCTCGAAAAGAGCCGGAAGGAAAGCGCACACTGGGGTCAAGGGTGGAGGCAATGGCGGCCACGGTGGTTACCTCGACCAGGGTTTGGGCCAGGGCCGTGGGAGCCAGCAGGAACACAAAAGCCAGGAAGAAAGTCTTCATACCTCGAGGTTAGCCCCAGGTGGGCCGGACGCCGGGTTATTTGACCTGGGCTTACCCGCTAACTGCCTCCGTATCCTTCGATGGCAGCGGTGGAAGCCCCAGGCGTAGCCAGCGCTCCTCGACCCGCTGTACCACCTCGGGGGCCATAGCGATTTTTGGGGGCCAGCGGCGGGTAAAGCCCTCCTCGGCCAGCTTGCGGGTGCCGTCCAATACCAGCACCGGCCCGGCCACCCCTGGCATCACCCAGGCGTCGCGCTCGGGGTCGATGTTGTTGAGGACGGCCCACATCACCTCGTCGAAGTCCAGGTGGGTGTCGCTATCGGTCAGGAGCAAAAGGCGGATGCCCTCACTCTGGGGGGTAGCCAGCAGCCGCTCGGCCACCTCGCGGGCCTGGTGGGGGCGGGTTTTCTCTAAGGTGGCCATCCAGATGCCGGGAAGCTGCCGCTGGGCTACCCCGGGCAGGCTGGGCAGGTGGGGGTGGGCCTTGGGGGTAAAAGCTACGGGGCCCCCCTCTTCCGCCAGCTTACGGGTGCCGTCGATGATCAGCTTTCCGCCGTAGCCCATGGCCCGGGAGGAATGGTCGAGTACGTCGATGGGCCCGCGCGAGACCAGGGTGTCGCGCCCGGGCACGGCATGCTGGAGGGCAGCTTGCAGGGCCTGGGGGCCCTTTAGGGGGGCCCCGGCGTCCAGCACCACAATCACCTTGGCGAACATCATCTGGCCCAGGCCAAACAGGCCGTTAGCCACTTTGTAGGCCTGGCCGGGGTAACTTTTTTCGATGCTCACGTTGACCCAGTTGTGGGCAACGCCGGCAGGGGGCATGTGGTAGTCCTGGATTTCCGGCAGGATGAGCTGGGCCGCGGGCAGGAAAAGCCGCTCGGAGGCCTCGATCAGGTAGGCGTCCTCCATAGGGGGGCGGCCCACGATGGTGGCGGGGTAGATGGCGTTTTTGCGGTGGGTGATGGCGGTAATGTGGAAGCGGGGGTAGGGTTCTTCTAGGGTGTAAAAGCCGGTGTGATCGCCAAAGGGGCCCTCCACCACCAGGTCTTCGGCCGGGTCGACATAGCCCTCGAGCACGAACTCGGCCTCGGCAGGTACGGGTAAATCGACGGTGATACCCCGGGTTAGCTCCACTGGGCGGCCCCGTAGGAAGCCGGCCAGGTTGAACTCGTTGACCCCCGGGATGGGGGGGACTGGGGCGGTGGCGGCGTAGGTAAGAATGGGGTCTCCGCCTAAGGCCACGGCCACCTCGAGGCGCTTCCCCAGTTTTTTGGCCTTGTCGTAGTGGCGGCGCCCCACCTTGTGTAGCTGCCAGTGCATGGCCGTGCTGCGCTTGTCCAGAACCTGCATGCGGTACATGCCCAGGTTCAGCTCACCGGTCTCGGGGTCTTTGGTGATGACCAGGGGTAGGGTAATGTAAGGGCCCCCATCCAAAGGCCAACACTTGAGGATGGGTATTTTGAAGAGGTCGATGGCCTCTCCCTTCCAGACCACTTCCTGCACCGGGCCGCGGCGCACCCTTTTGGGAAAGAAGCCCTTTAGCTCGCCCAGTTTGGGTAACAGGGCCAGGGCTGCTTTGAGGCCACCCTTGCCAGGGTTGAGCTTCATCAGGTTGGCCACTTTGGCGGCCAGGTCGTCGAGGCTTTTTACCCCCATGGCCAGCGCGGTGCGTTCTGCGGTGCCAAACCCCCCAATAAAGACGGGAAAATCGCGGTTTTGTACCTTTTCGAAGAGCAGGGCGGGTCCCCCGGCCTTGACCATGCGGTCGGCGATCTCAGTGATTTCCAGCTCGCAGGAGACCGCTTCGCGCACCCGCACCAGCTCGCCCCGGCCCTCGAGGGCCTGAATGAACGCCTGTAGGTTCCTAAACATCCTTCCCAGGATAGCCCACGCCCCAAGAGGGAATGTGGAGGCAGCCGGAAATGTCCTACGCCAGCACCAGGTGTTCCAGCCGGAAGCGCTGGGGGGTGCCGTAGACCAGCACCGCCTCGAGGCGTACGGGAAGATCATCCCGGCCCAGAAGGTAGAGTGCGGAGCGGTAGATGCGCTGGTATTTGGTGGGGGTTAGGGCCTCGAGGGGGCTACCGAAGCGCTCGCTTTGGCGCTGCTTAACCTCTACGGCCACGTAGGTGGGGCCGTCCTGCATCCACAGATCAATCTCGCCAAAGGGGGTGCGTCGGTTTCGCTCCAGCAACACATACCCCCGCTCCAGCAGGTAGCGGCAGGCTTGCGCCTCGGCCCAGGCTCCTTTCATAAAGGCGCTTCCACCACGGTCTCGCCATTGACCAGGATGCGCAGAATGGCGCTGCCCCGCACCACGACCTCCTGGTTGAAGCTCCAGGGTTGCTGCACCGGCCCCTCAAACACGGTGTTGACCAAAACTTCATCCTGCACGGTAATGACCACCACCGCATTGGGGATGTTTTCCGGCAGGGTGTAGCTCACGTTGACCCGGCGTTCCTGGGGTTCGGTGGGGGTAGGCTGGGCCAGGCCAGGCTCGGGGGCGGGGGCGGGCTGGGGCTCTGGAGCCGGAGGGGCCAGACGGGGGGGCTGGTAGGGGGAGGCCTTGGGTAGGTTGGCTACCGGCTGGGCCGCGACCAGCAGGCGCACTACCGTTTCCCGGGGCAGTACCACTCCGGGGCCGGGTTCCTGGCTTATCACCGTGCCCTCGGGAGCACCGGAGGCTATCCGCACTACCTGGGCCTGAAGTTCGGCCACACTGAGGATATAGAGGGCCTCCTCCTGGCTAAGGCCAAAGAGGTCGGGTAATAGGGTTTCGCGTGCGGGAGAGCGGGCCCCACTCGAGACCAGCAGCCGTACTCCCTCGCCAGGCCCCAGGGGCTGGCCCTCGGGAGGAATGCTGGCCAAGACGGTGTCGGCGGTATCGCCCGAGGCGATGCGGGTGATGCCAGCTATGCGGTAGCCAGAGGCCTCGAGGGCCCGGCGAGCGTCCTCTAAAGAGCGACCGCTCAGGCTGGGCACCGTGCCCAGACGGGGTTTGTTGACCACCAGCTCGAGCCGGCGCCCGGGCTTGACCCGGGTGCCAGGGTCGGGGGACTGTTCTAAAATCTGGTCTTTGGCCCGAGAAATATCGTTGCCCTCGGTGAATGTCACATTGAGACCATAGCTCCGTACCTCCTCGAGGGCCTGGCGAGGGGTTTTTCCGACCAGATCGGGCAACACGTACTCGGGGGGGTTGAGGTAGCGGAAGGTGGCCTGCCAAAGGCCCAGACCACCCAGAGCCAGCATGAGCAAGCCGGGAAGCCAGGAAGCCCAGGGGCTGCGAAAACGGGGCTTGGCAGGGGTAGCTGGGGCGGGCATCTCGGCCTGGGGAGGGGATAGGAAGGGGTTCGGATCGGGAGGGGTGGTCTGGGGGCGCAGGTTGGCGACCAAAATCCGCCCGTTTGCCTCGCTGGTCTCCAGGTCGCCAGCCCCGTAGCCAAAAGGCTCAAGAACCTCCAGTACCGGCCTGAGCCGTCGGGGTTTGAGGGGCACCCGGGGTAGCTCGGGCCAGAAAACATAGTAGCGCCCCGGGTTAGCTGAGACCAGCACCCCCTGGGGCAGAAACCCCTGGGCCTCGAGCCTTCGCAGGGCGTTTTTATAGCGGTGAAAGGCCGCGCGGGCCTCGGGGGTATGTACCTCGAACCAATAGAGCAGGCCCTTTACCCCCTCGGGCGACTGCACTAGATAGGGCCGCAGAAAGCCCTGGGGCGACTCTTCCTGCAAAATGGTGAACTTTTCATCTAAAAGCGACACCACAAGCGATTATACCGGCCAGCGTATAGACCCTGCGCTGCGGCTGAGGCAGCCTTTGCGGTATCTTAGGGCCATGCGCCGCGACCTGATGGAAATCTGGAAACTGATCTGGGTGCGCATCGCGGTGTATGCAGTACTGGCCTTCCTCGTTTTGCAGCTTCTGGGGCTGGTGTTTGGCGGGGCCCGGGCGGCTTTGGTAACGCTGCTATTGGCTTTTGTATTTGCCTACATCTTCTCGCCCATTGTGCGGGCCCTCGAGCGCTGGGTGCCCCGTTTTGTGGGGGTGACGCTGGTGTATTTGGGCCTGATTCTGCTGCTAGGGCTGGCCTCCTTTCTGATGGCCGATATGGTGGCGGTGTTGGGACGCTACACCGCCGAGCTGCCCCGGCTGCTGGCCCCCTTGCTGGCCTGGGCCGAGAACCTGCCCTCGCGCATCGGCCAGATCGAGGTGCCCCCGGCCCTCGAGGGGGCCCTGGCGCAGGCCGCCCAGAACCTGCAAACCCTGTTGCAGGGCTTTTTCCAAACCCTGCTGGATGGCCTGCGGACCCTCTTGGCCCAGGGGGGCAGCCTGGTGGGTTTTCTGGCCACGCTCCTGGGGGGGGCCTTGCAGTTTTTCGCCGCCCTGATCATCTCCATCTACCTGCTCTACGACCTGCCCAAGATTAGCCAGAGCCTGTTCCAGGCCATCCCCCAGCCCTACCAGCCCCTGGCTGCCGACATCTTCGCCAAACTCGACCGGGCGGTGGGGGGCTACCTGCGGGGCCAGCTCCAGGTGGCCTTCTGGGTGGGCCTTCTGGTGGGGGTAGGCTTTTGGATTTTTGGGGTGCCGCTGGCTGGCTCGCTGGGACTTCTGGCCGGGGTATTTAACCTCATTCCCTATGCCGGGGTGATTGTCTCTACGGTGCCGGCAGTGCTGCTGGCCCTTACGGTGGGCTGGCCCCAGGTGCTGGCGGTGCTAGGGGTGGTGGTGGTGGCCAACCAGCTCGAGGCCCACTTGCTGAGTCCGCGCATCCTGGGCCAGAGCACTAGCCTGCACCCGGTGAGCGTGATCGGGGCCATTCTGGTGGGCTCGAGCCTTTATGGTCTGGCCGGGGCGTTGCTGGCAGTGCCCCTGACGGCCTTTTTCAAGGTGGTCTACACCGAGTTTTACCTCAACAGCCGCTTCTACCGCGAGGGGTAGAATCCGGCACGGGCGGGGGCTCGAGCCTTTGCCGCTCGGTTGCAGAGGCTGCTAATATGGTTTTGTGCGACTACCCGAGCGGATAACCTTCAACCCGCTGGTGATGGGGGGGCGTCCTTGCATCCGAGGAACGCGCATCACGGTAGGAACCATTCTAAACCAGCTCCGCTTTCAACCTCCATCTGAGATCCTGCGCGACTACCCTGAGCTCGAGCAGGAGGATATAGATGCTGCATTGCAGTACGCCACCCTTCTGGCCGAGGAGCGTGAGGTCGCGATTTGAAAATCCTGCTGGATATGAACCTCACCCCCCGGTGGGTGTCCTTTTTTCAGGCCAAGGGTATAGAGGCCGTTCGCTGGTCGGAAGTGGGGCCGGCCAATGCGAGTGACCTCGAGGTGCTGCGCTTTGCGGCTTCTCGCGGCTACCTACTCCTGACCCACGACCTCGGCTTTGGCGACTTGTTGATGTACAGCCGCGAAACCAGACCCAGCGTCCTGATTTTGCGCGAGATAGACTTGCGGCCTGAGGTCAGCGGGGAACGCTTGCTACAAGTGCTGCTCGCCGCAGCAGAGGCCATTGCGAAAGGGGCTATAGTGATAATAGACGCCAGCCGGGTTCGGGTGCGGCCACTGCCCTTGGTCTAGCAAAGATTACAGGCCCGTCCGCCTTCATCCGCGCATAATGGGGCCATGCGCGAGACCTTTAGCCTAGCCTGGCAGAACCCCTGGGTGCGCCTGGCGGTGTACCTGGCCCTGGGCCTGCTGCTCGCCTGGCTGCTGGCCTGGGTGGTGGTCAAGGCCCGCATGGCCCTGACCATCGTGGGTCTGGCCTTTCTCCTCTCCTACCTGGCCAGCCCGGTGGTGCGCTGGTTTGAAGAACGCCGCCTGACCCGGGCTTTGGGGGTGGTGGTGGTGTTCGTGGGGGGGTTGTTCTTCCTGGGGCTGGCCACGGTGCTCTTGCTGGGGATGACCAGCCAGTTCAGCCGCTTCCTGGTCAATCTGCCGGCTATTCTGGCTCCCCTCGAGGGCTGGGTGCAACGCTTGCCCGACCGGCTGGGCCAGGTGCCGCTGCCGCCCTTGCTGCGCGAGGCTCTGGTGCAGGCCACCGGCAACCTCGAGCTCTTGCTAGAGGTCTTTACCCAGACCCTCCTTCGGGGGTTGCAAAGCCTCCTGGCCCAGGGCGGGGGCAACCTGCTGAACTTTTTTGCCGCGCTTTTGGGTGGGGCCTTCCAGCTTCTCACGGTGATTACCCTGTCCATCTACCTGCTCTACGACCTGCCCCGCATTGGGGCCCAGCTCTTCACCTTTATCCCCCGGCCCTACCAGCCCCGCGCTGCCGAGCTATTGGAAAAGGCCGACCGGGCCTTCGGCGGCTACGTGCGCGGAACTATTCTGGGTGCGCTGGCCAACGCTGGGCTGGTCACCCTGGCCATGTACCTCTCCTTCGGCCCCTTTCAAGGCTTTAGCGGCGAGGTGCTGACCCAGTCTATGGTTCTGGGTTTTCTGGCCTTCATCTTCAGCTTTGTGCCGGTGATTGGGGTGCTCATCTCGGCGGTGCCGGCCTTGCTGCTGGCCCTGCCTTTGGGCTTGGGGCCTTTACTGGTGGTGGCGCTGGCGTTATGGGTTTGCAACCAACTACAGGGGGTGACCTGGCCCCTGATTATGCGCCAGACCACCAGCCTGCACCCGGTGACCGGCATCTCGGTGGTGCTGGTGGGGGCCTCGCTGTTTGGGGTGCTGGGGGCTTTGCTCAGCGTGCCCATAGCGGCGTTTGTAAAGATTCTGCTGCACGATTACTATCTGCAAAGCCGTTTTTACCGGGAAGGGTAGTTAAGGGGCGATAGATTGTCATGCTAGTGTTGTCACCCAAACCTTGGATTTCTTGAATGACCTCGGGATGCCCCTGCTTATAGAAGCACAGCCCGAGAAGGCGCCCTTGCAAGATCTTCAAGATGGTATAGTGGCATGTTAGCACAACTTATTATACCACTTCACGTTACATCCTTCATCCTGGGCCACCAGTGGAAGAGGGTATGCCGCCTCAGGGTCTGTGGGTCTTTTTGCAGGATCGGGCACTGTTCAGCCACGGTCTCCATCAGAGCCTCCAGGGAGGGTAACCAGCGGTTGGCCACCGCCTCGTTCACCAAGGGCCAGACCCGTTCCGCAGGCTGCAGCTCAGGAGAGTAGGGTGACAGATAGACCAGGCCTATCCCCTCAGGCACCTCCACCTTCGGGGAGACATGCCACCCCGCCCGGTCCAACACCACCCAGGCCTCCTCTTCCTCCGGCAAAGTGGCCCTGAACTCCCGCAGCACCCAGCTCATTACCTCTGTGTCCATCCCGTCCACCCGCAGGCTCAGGCTCTCTCCCGTTTGCGGCTCTACAAAAGTGCAAAGGTAGAACCACCGGTACCGGGGCTCCACCACCGCCTGGGGTCTTTTCCCCTTGCGCCACCACACCCTACGCCCGACCGGCTTGAGCCCCAGGCGATGCTCGTCGTAGGCCCAGACCCGCACCCCCGGCGTTCTGGCTTCTTCCGCCTCCTGGCAGAGTTTTTTTGAAGGCCTCCTGGGCCTCCTGATCCCCCCGCCGGTGCCGGGGCCGGGGGGTCTTGAGGCTGAACCCCGCCTCCTTCAGAAAACGGTAGATGGGGTTCAGGGATAGCACCTTCCCCAAGTGCGCCCTCACCCAGGCTTGCAGCTTGGGTCCGGTCCACAGGCCCCCGTCGGGTGGGGGGGCTTCCAAGAGCTTCAGAAGGGTCTTTGTTTCCTCAGGGGTGAGCTTGGGTTTTTGTCCAGGGTTCTGGTGCCGCCTATCCTGCAAAGCTGCCGGGCCCTCCCGGTTGTACCGCGCCAGCACCAGGCGAACCCAACGGATACTGCGATGGAGCATCTGGGCGATTTCCCTGGCCTTCTTGCCTTGCAGGGCGTGGAAGACTGTCAGCCACCGGCAGGCTTCTATGGCCTCCCGGGCCTTGCGGTAGTGCTCCAGGACCTCCTCCGGTTTGAGGTGGGGGGCTACAGTGAGCATGGGTGAAGAATACAACAAAAAAGGGTTAGGACTTACGCAGTTGGCTGAAGGATGTGGAGGGGATGGGCGAGATAACTTCGTATCGCCTCGCGAACAATGGACGCCTTGGCCTCGTAC
>FWWL01007051.1_pt1 | contig 15690 bp, 14 predicted proteins | sample 2228331 | NCBI WGS metagenome assembly FWWL01 (sample SAMEA103939775, study PRJEB20133) | metagenome
ACCTGGGCAACGGCATTTTCCATTAGATAAATATAGCCTGTATCATTAAGATGGATAGGGTCTAATTCGTTTTTATTATTCTTAGCCATGGCTTCACGCGGACTGAATAAATCACGATAACCGCCAGGGAAATTTGCATAGTTTTCTCTGGGACCCTGTGGCAATACAGAATAATTCTGTCCAATACCTAAACTCGGGATTCCCATACGCGCCTGCATAGTTCCAAAACTATGTATATAAGCGACGCGGTCTATACTTAATGCAAGGTCCTTTTTTCTCCGCTCCAATTCTATGAATACATCATTTACATGGCGTTGATATTCTCCGACCTGTTGAATCGTTGTCCAGCCTAACCATGGATATTGTGGATTAAAAACAATGACGGGTATTTCCCACAACCATAAGGCTATCTGCGTTGGTTGTTCAACGCTTTTCACATAAATCACGACATCAAACGGATTATATGGGTTGGTGTATGTGCCCCAGGTATATCCCTCCGATATATTCAAATAATCATAACCACATATCGCAACGCGAATGTTAGGTCTAACGCTTAAACAATGCAGGATAACATTCCGAAGGTGCTGGATAGCATTATCAATAATAGCGTTAGTTTGTTCCCAGGAGTAATGATATTTCCACGCTACATTAATATCATTCCCGCCTAAACTGATGTGCACAATATCAATAGTGGGGTATTCATTTAGTTTTTGTGTTATCTCTGCTTTTAGAATATCTGTATCCCAATCCGCTGCAGTAGCACCTCGTAGAGCAATGTCTCCAATTTCAATATATCTCCCTCCTAATTGTTGAACCATTTCCGGTCTTAGCAGAACCGAACGCAGTGCTGGTGGATTCTGCCGCCATGGATAAGCAGTCCAGCTATCACCCACATATAAGATTCTCGGTATATCGGCAAAGCCATGAGGAGATATTATTAGAAGCAGAATAAATACAAGTAGTAACTTGTATGATATTATTAATACTACATTCATTTTCATATCAAATATCTCCTAATTATTCTTCAATTATATTATACCATAACATAATATAAAATAATATGTCAATACTTATAATAATTCACATCATGTATTTCTTCAATTAAATAAAGCACTCATTACTGGACTTTATTCCCAGATATTCTTTTCTTAGGAGTATTATTGAGGATAAATTTTTTGTAACAAATATAATTGTTCATTGTTAATTATATATAGAGTGTCGGGCACAACAAATTAACCTTAACAGAGGAGGTTGTGTATGAAAAGGTATCTGGTAATGGTCAGTGTGTGTGTGGCTCTGTTTTTAGCGTTACAGGGCTGTGAGCAATTGAGCGAACTCTCAAAGGACTTAGCAAATGTTAAGCAGGGGGCGCCATTCTGGCTCCAACTACAATTGGGTTATTCCCCTAAAAATCTGTTATTTACAAAGAAAGATATAGAAAAGGGGAATGACAGGGTGATTCGTGTCTGGAACCGGTTCCCGTTTGGGAATGAAATGAAGTTCACCGTTGAGCCCAAAGATGAATGGGTATTGGTAGACCCAGCAGAAGGAAGTTCAACAGGACCCTGGGAAAGGGAATACATCTCTGTGAAAATAGATGATTCCGTTTTGGATATGGTATCTAATACTTCGCCTTTATCATCATCTATAAAGATAAAGGTTTCGGATAACATTGAAAAGGAAGTGAAAGTAAGAGTGGTTGATAATTTGCAGGGAATTGGAAATATAATTCGCGAGAGGATTCGTGAAATAATCCAGGAATGGTTAGGGAATATTTTCCGTTGGAATAATCCTGGAAGCAATCAAGGGAACGGTGGTGAACAGGGTGGTAGAAATTAACCATTAGAGTTTAATTTCAATCTATCCAATCTGTAAAAGGACCTACAGAGAATATTATCTCTGTAGGTCTTCTTTTTTAAAATTTTCTCTTCATATTGAGATACACATTTTATAGGTGGTAAAATGTTGTATCTATTGCTCACAGAAAAACTCTCCAATGGAAATATTTCTCTTCATTTAAGGAACTTTTTATGAAAAAATCTAATACTTCGGTGCGTATAGGTGTATTGATGGGCGGAATTAGTTCGGAACATGAGATATCGCTTTTATCCGGTGAAGGAGTCGTGAATGCGTTAAAAGACACGGAATATGAGCCTGTCCCAATCATCATACACCGCAATTTTTACTGGGAATTTCCAGAGAAACGGATATTAAAAATAGAAGAAGCACTTCTTGAATTGAAGAAATTGCAAATACAAGCAATATTTATTGCTCTTCACGGAGCTTTCGGAGAGGATGGACGGATACAAGGGTTATTGGATTGGCTTCATATACCATATACGGGGTCAAACTGTTCTGCCTGTGCATTAGCGATGAATAAAGTTCGTTCCAAAGCAGTTGCCAAAATGGCTGGAATTCGTGTTGCCAATCATATTATCCTCCGCAAAGATACCTGGACCTGGGACCGCTCCGATTCTGTATCACGGGTTGAAAAAGAATTAGGTTTTCCTGTAGTGATAAAACCATCTTCACAGGGCTCCAGTGTGGGGATTACCATCGCAAATGATGGGGATACCTTTCTTGCAGGAGTAGAACAAGCATTAGAATGGGATAATGAAATACTCGTGGAAGAATATATTAAAGGTGTGGAAGTAACCTGCGGTGTCTGGGACTGTGAAGATGGAGTCCCACCCCGCGCATTACCTGTTACAGAGATAAGACCTAAGACAAGTTCATTTTTCGACTATACTGCAAAATATACCCCAGGCGCTACGGATGAGATAACACCGGCTACAATTGACTCTGAACTAACAAAGCAGGTTCAAGAATTGGCAATTCGTGCACATCAGGCAATTGGTTGTTCAACCTGGAGTCGGAGTGATTTTATCATTGATGAAAAAGGTCCAGTATGGATAGAAATTAATCCGATACCGGGTCTCACACCCACCTCACTATATCCGCAGGAAGCACAATGTGCAGGGATAAGTTATAAGGAAATGGTGCGAAAATTTGTAGAACACGCCCTCAAACGAAAAATGTAAGATTTTTAATTGTGTCCCTTATATAATAATTATTTTAACCAAATTTTGAGAAGTATTATAATATGTATGAAGGTTAATTATGGATAAAAATTTTTGAATGATAAAATGAAAGGGTTTATATAGATGGATAAACTTATTTTTACGAAGATGCATGGGTTGGGTAATGATTACTTATATATAGACGCAAGAGGTGGATTGCCCACGGAGAATATTCCTGAATTGTCCCGCAGGATGAGTCATCGTCATTTAGGAGCAGGTGCAGATGGGATTATTCTTATCCTCCCATCGGAAACGGCAGATTTTAAGATGCGTATCTTTAATGCGGATGGAAGTGAAGCGGAAACCTGTGGGAATGGTATTCGTTGTTTTGCGAAGTATGTCTATGAGCATGGGCTCACACACAAGACCGAGTTTGTGATAGAAACATTAGCAGGTCCCAATCGTGTGGTATTGAAGGTAGAAAATGGCAAAGTGCAGTCTGTTCGTTCATGTATGGGGAAACCGCGTTTTGAGCGTTCCACTATTCCGATGGTAGGACCCGAAGGACGAGTTATTGAAGAGCCCATTGATGTAGAGGGTGAGGTTATAAAAATTACAGCGGTGAATATAGGAAATCCGCATGCGGTTATATTTGTCCCTGATGCGGAAGAAGCCCCTGTAATGGAGCTAGGTCCGAAAATTGAAAACCATTATCTTTTCCCACAGCGGACAAATGTAGAATTCGTTTCTGTTATAGACCGTTCCAATATTGTTATGCGTATCTGGGAACGAGGTAGTGGAATAACGATGGCAAGTGGTAGTGGGTCATGTGCTTCTGCTCTTGCGAGTATGATTACCAATCGCACAGACCGCAAAGTGACAGTGCATCTCGTTCATGGCTGTTTAACAATTGAATGGGCAGAAGATGATTATGTGTATCAAGAAGGACCTGCGGAGGAAGTTTACACTGCTACCTGGTTACTGCCTGTGCCGTGAGAATAGAGCAGGTCGGACGAGTCGGACAGGTCAGACATTTAAAACAAGAAAGGCTTTTTATTCTTTTATGTGCCTCTGAAGTTTTGTGGAGATAAAACTAATTTCCCCTTCGTTGACACCAATATGTTTTGCAACTACGGGACATTTTGCTTTGAGGAGTAAGTAAACATTTCCCGGGTAATCATCTAAGGTTTCATAGTTGCCCTGTCCTTTCCCTATTATAATATCAGCCTGTTCCATCCTTTCTTTAAGAGAGGGTTCTAATTGTCTCCATGGCGCACCTATCCAGCCTTTCTCCATTGCAATAACTTCACAGACTTCGTGAAGTTTTACCTTATAGGCATCTTCCATACAGGCATCATTAATAATGGGCAACCCCTTTGCGACGGCGGCAACCTTTGTATATTTTTGTAGTTCTTCAATGAGTATTTTATCAAAGACGATTTCGCCTGCATTGTCCAGAAAGAAAAGGAGTTGTCTGCAATTTTGCAGGTCTTTTTCAAATTGTTCAAAGTGATTAACTGCAAAACTGATGGTAAGGGCATGTTCAATAGCTGAGTGGACATCTATTTCTTCGGATTTCAGTATTCCCAAATCAATGATATTTCCTGCGGCGGAAAGTTGCAAAGCGGTTAGCAGAGGATATTGGCTCTGATTCTTTATTTTCCGTAATTCATCTTCAATACTCAGGGCTAACTCGTTTTGCTGTCGTTTTAGTTCGGCATAAGGGTCAGGATTGCTTGATAGTTCATTTACTATTTGATAAATTACCATGGACAGCTCTGCAGGGGAATAAGATAGGTCCATATTCTCTAATTCTTTTCCGACACGGACCAGAATTTGTCTGCGGATTTCTATATCATCTGTGGCTAAAACTGCAGAACGATATGCCTGTCTTATAAAGCATTCCAGACATTCAACAGTGGCTTTCATCTTTTCGTTTACTCCTTGTATTACTTCTGTTCATTACTTCCGAATATGCGACTGTCCTTCGTGCAGGTAAATCCAGTGATGTGCTTTTTGGGCAAGACTTTCATCATGGGTAACGATAACAATGGTTACCTTTTCCTCTTCATATAACTTCCATAACAAATCAATTACACCGGCGCTGGTCTCTTCATCCAGATTGCCTGTGGGCTCATCCGTTAGCACTACTCTTGGAAAGTTGAATAAAGCTCGGGCAATGGCAACTCGTTGTTGTTCTCCCCCACTCAACTCACCGGGTTTATGAGTCATCCGTTCTTTTAATCCTACTTTGCAGAGTAACTCTTCTGCTCGCTGAACGCATTCTTTTCTGCTTTTCCCTTTGCAGAGTGCCGGCATCATTACATTTTCCAGAGCTGAGAACTCAGGCAATAGATGATAGAACTGAAAGACGAAACCTATGTCTTTATTTCTCAGTTGATTGATTTCATTTCGGGATAATTTCTGGACATCTTTACCACTGATTAATATTTTTCCTTCTGTCGGAGTATCTAATGTCCCCATAATGTGGAGTAAAGTACTTTTTCCAACGCCTGAAGGTCCACTAATGGCTAATATCTTTCCTTCGGGCACTTCCAGATTCAGTCCACGGAGAATATGTAATACTCGGGAGCCATCGTAAAACTTTTTATGTATATTTTCGCAGATAATAACACTATTCATATCGTATCGCATCCACTGGATTCACTCTTGCTGCGCTATACGCAGGGTATAAGGTTGAAAGGAAAGTAAGAAGAACAGCAGAAACGGCTATACACACAACATCAAACGGAACAATTGCGACGGGAATCCCCTCAAAGTAGTAAATGGTGCTATTGAACAAATCCCAGCCAAGTAATCTTGCTATAAATTGTGCTATCGGATTAATATTCCATGCAAGGACAATTCCCACTACCAACCCAATGAGTGTGCCAATCACGCCGATAAATAATCCTTGAAGTATAAAAATAAGCAATATAGAATTTGTGCTGGCTCCCAGTGTGCGAAGGATACCTATATCCCGCCGTTTTTCCATGACTATCATTATCAGAGTACTGGTAATATTAAAAGCGGCGACAAGGATGATGAACGCTAATATAATGAACATTGCTAATTTTTCCTGTCGCAGTGCATCAAAGAAGGCTTGCTGGTCTTCATACCAGGTTTTTGTGCGGTAGTTGAGATTTTCGCGAATGCGTCTTGCGACAGTATCCGCAAGAAATGGGTTAGTCAATTTTACATGAACAGCGTCAACACCTTTTTCACCTATGAGCATATATGCGGTAGGTAAATCCACAAATGCATAGACCTCGTCAAACTCAGACATTCTTGCATGAGATATTCCACTTACGGTGAGCCAGAGTTGTCCCCCTAACTGCTTTCCTAAAAAGGGGCGGATAATTGCACGGGCAGTAACGATTTGTAACTGTGTTCCCAATCTTGCACCAATACGATTTGCCAAACGATAGCCCAATACAATTTCTTTTTCACCGGGGAGTTTCCCTTTACCGAAATATCTTCCCCCTTCAGTTGTGAGATTTTTTGCGAGGTCAGTAACTTTACTTTCCCGTTGCGGGTCAACCCCTAAAATCAGTCCTCCTGTGGTATATTCATCGTTTTTGAATAAGGCTTCCACCTGAACCACAGGTCCACTGGCAACAATCTCGGGGCAAAGGGATTCTATTTCTTGAATTACCTTTTCATAATCCTGGATTTTTCCCGAAGGGTCATATATGCTCAGATGGGAACGATTTCCTATAATGGTTTCGCGAAGGGCTATATCAAAACCGGTCATTACACTCATCACAATGATAAGTGTAATCACCCCGACACTGACACCTGCAATGGAAATGATAGAAATAAGGCTGATGAAGCGGTTTCTCCGCTTGCTTCGTAAATATCGCAGGGCTACAAAGGTTTCAAACTTCAAGGGAAACTCCTGTTCTGGATTACACTTTTCTAAGTAATGGAAACAGTATTACATCACGAATGGATGACGAATTGGTGCAAAGCATGGCAAGTCGGTCAATACCAATTCCCAAACCAGCCGTAGGAGGCATACCTACTTCCAGTGCGGTGAGGAAATCCTCATCTAAATATTGCGCTTCGTCGTCGCCTGCTTCACGCAGTCGCACCTGCTCCATAAACCGCTCTCGTTGGTCAATTGGGTCATTCAATTCAGAGAAAGCGTTGCATACTTCCAATCCGCCGATGAACAATTGATACCGTTCGGTTAAAGCAGGATTGTCACGCTTCTTCTTTGCTAAGGGAGATATTTCAATCGGATAGTCATAAAGGAAAGTCGGTTGAATTAAGTGAGGTTTTACCTTCGTGGACATCACCTCATCCACAATCTTACCGTAACCCATCTCTGGACGAATCTCTACACCTATCTGCTCTGCCAATCTTTTTGCTTCTTCTCGGTCGCGGGTTGCTTCCAGGTCAATCCCTGCAAATTGGCGAATTGCCTCGTGCAAAGGAATCCGTTTCCATGGACGGGCAAGGGAAATCTCCTGTTCTTGATAGGTAAAATTCTCAGAACCGATTACCTTTGTCATTACAGTATAGAAAAGGTCTTCGGTCTCCTCCATCAATCCAATATAATCTTGATAGGCTTCGTAGAGTTCCATTATGGTAAATTCGGGATTGTGTTTTGTGTCGACACCTTCATTTCGGAAACAGCGATTCAGTTCAAACACGCGTTCAAAACCACCAACAATAAGCCGTTTTAGATAGAGTTCCGGAGCAATCCGAAGGTAGAGGTCTGTATCATAAGCATTGTGATGAGTAATAAAAGGTCGTGCAGTTGCACCGCCGGGAATCGGATGAAGCATGGGCGTTTCCACTTCCAGGAATCCGCGTTCTTTCAGGTAGGTGCGAATTTCATCTATCATTTGTGTCCGTTTGCGAAATACTTCCATTACTTCGGGATTGGCTACCAGGTCCAGGTAGCGCTGGCGGTATCTTGTTTCCACATCGGTTAAGCCGTGAAACTTCTCAGGTAGTGAATGGAGTGATTTCGTTAATATCTGGAATTCTTTTACGAATAGAGTAATTTCTCCGCGTTTGGTTCTCCGCACGGAACCGGAAACACCGATGAAGTCGCCGAGGTCAAAGTCTTTTAAGAGTTCATACTTATCAGCACCTACCTGAGCCTCGCCAAAGAAGAGTTGAATACGCGCATATTCATCGCGGATGTCCATAAAAGTACTTTTCCCCTGTTCTCGTCGGGCAGTTATCCGACCGGCAAGAGAGGCAGGAATTCCTTCCTGAGCCTGTTCGGGATTTTCCTGTTCCAGCTTTTCAAATTGCTGGCGTATCTCTGCGATAGTAGCACTTCGCTGAAAAATATATTTATAGGGGTTATCTCCGCGTTCTAAAAAACGCTTCATTTTACGAATACGATTCTCACGCAATTCTTGTAAAGTAGAATGTTCTTTGATGGGTTCTTCCATAGTTAGATTCCTATTCCTTTCTTTTCTAAGTTCCATTTCAAGTAGGCTTCTACGAACAAATCCAGGTCACCATCCAGAACCTTATCCACATTACTGGTCTCAACTCCCGTTCGGTGGTCTTTGACCAATTGATAAGGCTGTAGGATATAACTTCGTATTTGATTGCCCCATGCAACTTCAGTTTGACCTTCACGCTGGGCATAGATTTCAGATTCTTTCTTTTTCATTTCCATATCATACAATTTTGCTTTTAGCATTTGTAGAGCGGTAGCACGGTTTCGGTGCTGGGAACGCTCTATCTGGCAGGTAACAACAAAACCTGTGGGGAGATGGGTCAATCGGACTGCGGAACTGGTTTTATTTACTTTTTGACCGCCTGCACCGCTGGAACGGAAGGTATCCATCTTTAAATCTTCTTCACGGATTTCTATTTTGATGTCATCATCCACTTCGGAAAGCACTTCTATTGCCGTGAAGGAAGTATGGCGTCTTTTGTTCGCGTCAAATGGCGAAATCCGCACAAGACGATGAACGCCAGTTTCAGACTTTAACATTCCATAAGCATACGGTCCCGTCACGCGTATTGTTGCACTTTTGATTCCTGCCTCTTCACCGGGCTGGTAATCAATCAATTCTACCTCAAAACCTTTCTCCTCACAGTATCGGTTTATCATACGGTATAACATTTGAGCCCAATCGCAGGATTCTGTCCCACCGGCACCGGGATGAAAACTAACGATAGCGGGTTTGGTATCTCGTGGGTCAATAAATAAACTTTTGATTTCCAATTGATGAAGTTCTTTCTCCAATCGCTCTTTTAACTGGAACACTTCGGATTGTAGAGAGATATCCGATTCTTCTTCTGCCATACGGATAAATTCTTCTGCCTCTTCTAACTCTTTTTGCAATTTTTCCGGTTCTTCAATGGCTGTCTTTAAGTTTTTTATTTCCTGTAAAGTCTTCTGTGCCTGTTCCGGGTCGTTCCAGAAATCCGGCGCCTCCATGCTCTTTTCCAGTTTCGCGATTCGCTCCTGTATCCCCTCCACATTCAAGCAGGAGCGAAGTTCCGCTAATCGTTGTCTCAAATTTTCTATACTTTGTATTTCCAGTTCAAACATAGAAATGAAATTCCCTGAATAAATGAGGTTAATCACAATCGGTTTAAGAGGTAAAAGAAAAACGGGAAAGCAAATAACATTCCATCACATCGGTCAAGGACTCCTCCATGCCCCGGGAAAAGTGTTCCGGAGTCTTTAACACCCGCTTCCCGTTTCCATCGGGATTCCAACAAATCACCCAATTGGCTTATGATTGCAAGTATTATACCCCATTTTAGATAGTAAATGACACCTTCGTCAGGGAAAAACTGTGTAAAAATGGTTTTATGTAATAGCCAGAGAACAGAGGTTCCGATAGCACTGAATATTACTCCACCTATGCTTCCTTCCCATGTCTTATTCGGACTTATTTCAGGGGCAAGTGGATGCTTTCCAAGTAATTTTCCTGCACAATAAGCACCTGAATCACAAAGTGCCACAGCAGTAATGAAAAGGGTTATCAATCCGGGACCACCAGGGGTTTTATGAAGGATTAAAAGATGAGCCGGAACCCAACCCAAGTAAAACAACCCGAAAAATGCGTGGACAAACTTGCTAATAGATATCGTTTTATTGAAAATGTAAATAAGAGACAGAATACCAAACGATAGAACAAAAAACAAATGAATTGTAATGAGATGATGTGAAATTCCACTGAGGACTGTGATAGGGACAAGAATGGTCGTAGTAATGTAAAGAATGTTTTGGTTTGCAGGTTCTATGATATGGAAGTATTCCCGAATTGCCACAGTAGTTAAAAAGGCAATAAAAATAGCAAAGAGGATGTGCAATCCCGGAACCCAGAGTAATAAGGCTGTAAGCAGGATTAAAATACTTCCTGTGATAATTCGTTGTATCACGGGTCTCGTTCCTCTTTTTTTATATTCAGGCGGTTTGTTCAGGTGGATATTTCCCTGATGTATCCAGACGGGAACCAAATCGTCTCTCTCTTTGCTGGTATTGGACTATGGCTTCCCAGAGATGTTTTCGCCGGAAATCCGGCCAGAGGACAGGAAGGAATACCATCTCTGCGTAGGAAATCTGCCATAGCATAAAATTGCTTACTCGCTGTTCGCCACTGGTTCGGATGAGCAAATCCACATCGGGAAACTCTGGAATATATAAATGTTGATTAAAAAGGTCTTCGGTTATTTCAACCGATGATATTTCACCGTTTTTTACTTTTTCGGCTATTATTTTTGCACATCGTAAGACTTCCTGTCTTCCGCCATAATTCAGCCCGACCACCACCGTCATATCTCTGTTATCTTTCGTTTCATTAAGGCAATATTCAAGGTCGGAAACAGCCGTCGGAGGTAACTCACGCCACTCCCCCATAAACAGGACACGAATACCATATTTCTTTATCTCCTGTATTTCCCTCCGTATGTATTTACTCATTAATTGAAACAGTGAATCTATTTCCTCTTTGGGACGAGACCAGTTTTCTGTGGAGAAAGCATACAGAGAAAGGCAGGGGATTTCTAATTCCCGACAGCCTTTCAATATTTCCCTTACCCCTTCCGCACCGGCTTCATGCCCTTCGGTAGTTTTCTTCCCATGCAGTTTTGCCCATCTGCCATTCCCATCCATAATGACAGCAATATGGCGTGGAAGTCTATTCACATCCACTCGGGGGTCTAAATCCGCTGGGAGTTTTCGCATTACTAATTACCTGACTTGAATATTCAAAATAGGCACAAATATATTATGAAGGAATAAAACGGTTATCCTTCCATTATATCTTTTTCTTTGGCTTTCAGAAGTTGGTCAATCTTTTCTATATGCTTATCGGTGATTTTCTGAACTTCATCGGTAAGACGATGTAGGTCGTCTTCTGTTATTTTTCCATCCTTTTGTTCTTTCTTTAAACTTTCAATCACATGTCTGCGAACATTTCGTACTGCAACGCGTGCTTCTTCTGCCAGTTTATTGGCTACTTTTGTAAGTTCTCTACGGCGTTCTTCACTGAGAGGAGGGATAGGAACTCGGATGAGTCTGCCATCATTAGAGGGAGTAACTCCCAGAGGTGAAGCCATAATGGCTTTTTCCACGGCTCCGATAAGCGATTTATCCCAGAGGTCAATAACAATCATATGCGGGTCAGGGACTGTTACATTCCCTAATTGATTAATTTTCATTTTGCTACCATAAGCATCTACATGTACTACATCTAACAAACTGGGTGTCGCTCTGCCTGTGCGGAAACCTGAAAATTCTTGTTGTAAACTTTCAATACTTTTAGCCATTTTTTGTTCGGCTTCTTTTAGAAGGGGATGTGACATAGGTTAATCTCCCTTAACAATGGTTCCAATAGATTTTCCAAGAACTGCATTCACAATACAATCTTTTTCTAAGAAAGAGAATACCAGAATTGGGATGTTCTTTTCACGGCAGATAGAGACCGCAGCCGCGTCCATAACTTTCAAGTCCTGAGAGAGGACATCTTGATAACTGAGGAATTTATATCTCCTTGCAGAAGGGTCTTTCTCCGGGTCTGATGAATAAACACCATCTACCCGTGTCGCTTTCATCAAGATATCCGCATCTATTTCACTGGCACGAAGCGCCGCTGCCGTATCCGTTGTCAGGAACGGATTCCCTGTCCCTGCGGAGAAAATCACAATCCTTCCTTTTTCCAAATGCCTCAAAGCACGGCGTCGTATATATGGTTCAGCGACGGGACGCATCTCAATAGCACTGAGGACTCGCGTTTCAATACCGCGTTTTTCCAGAGCAGATTGTAAAGCCAGGGCATTAATGACCGTTGCAAGCATACCCATATAATCTGCGGTTGCGCGGTCTACTCCGGAAGCCTTAGACCATTGGTTCCCACGAAGGATATTCCCACCACCTACGACCAGTCCCATCTGGATACCCGTCTGATAAGCAGAAACAATCTCATCACAGAGATGATTTAAGGCTTTGGAGCCTATATTCTCCCCATCCGAGGATAAAGCATTTCCACTTAGTTTTAATAATACCCTTTTGTAAATGGGAGTACTCACCCTTTATGCCTCTTTATTGGCAGATTTTGCCAGTTCTGCAGCAACTTCTTCTGCAAAATTGGTTTGTTTCTTTTCTATCCCTTCGCCAAGAACCCAGCGAACAAACCGGCGAATTTGAACCTTCTCACCACATTTAGCAGTTAATTCGCCTAATAAATCTTTTATTTTCTTCCCATCATGCTCCGGTTTCACGGATACCTGCTCCAACAAACATACTTCTTCATACCACTTGTTTAGTTTACCTTCCGCAATCTTTTCACACACATTTTGAGGTTTTCCCGTTTCCAGAGCCTGCTTTATGTATAACTGTTTTTCTTCTTCTAACACTTCCGGTGGGACATCCTCTTTGGCTACCCATTTGGGAGCAGAGGAACATATTTGCAAACACAAATCTTTAACAAAGGTCTGAAAATCCTGACTACGAGCCACAAAATCGGTTTCCGAATTTACTTCAACAAGCACTCCAATTTTTCCGCCCATGTGAATATACGAAGCGATACAACCTTCTGCAGCGACTTTGTTGGCACGGGATGCGGCTTTCATAATTCCGCGTTCACGAAGCCATTTAACTGCCTTTTCCATATCACCACCACATTCTGTAAGGGCTTTCTTGCAATCCATCATGGGGGCATTGGTTTGCTCTCTCAATTTCTTTACATCACTGGCACTAATACTCATAATATTCTTCTCCTGTCCGTTATGTTTATTTTCTTAATTATTTTCTTCCACCACTGAGGTTTCCTGGTTTACTTCTTCTGTCTCTTCCGAAGTCACAGTTTCTTCTTCTATCTCTTTTTCTTCCGTATCTTCTTCTGAAACAGTCTCTATGGGCTTCACTTCTTCATCTGTTACACGCTTCACCCTACGGGAAACGGGTCTTACACGGGTTTTGGGAGTAACCGCAGGACCTTTTTCCTGAATGTTTTTCCCCTCTAAAACCGCATCTGCGATTATCTTGCAATAAAGAGAGACCGCACGAATTGCATCATCATTTGCTGGAATGGGTAATGACACAGAATCCGGGTCTGAGTTTGTATCCACAATACCTATGCAGGGGATTTTCAATCGTGCAGCTTCACATACCGCAATTTCTTCATGATGAACATCTACAACGAAAACGATACTGGGAAGGTCTGTCATATTAACTATACCAGAAAGGTTCTTTTCTAACTTAGCAATAAGTTTCCTTAACCGAATCCCTTCCTTTTTCCCATATTCATCAATCTTACCCGTTTGTTCCATATCCTTCAATCGCAATAATTTCATAATACTGGAACGAATCGTCTGGAAATTGGTAAGGGTACCACCTAACCAACGATTGTTAACATAGAACATACCACACCGTTCCGCTTCGCGTTTGATAGCTTCCTGTGCCTGCCGTTTTGTTCCGACAAATAACACAGTTCCACCATTCGCTACTGTCTCACGGACGAGAGCATACGCCTTGTATATCTGTTTGAGGGTATGCTTCAGGTCAATGATATAAATGCCGTTCTTCTCACCATAGATATAGCGGGACATCTTGGGATTCCAACGGCGTGTTTGATGACCAAAATGTGCTCCTACTTCGAGCAATTCACGAGGGGTTACTACGGACATACTTGTATCCTTCTTTGTTTGGGTTAAACCTTGGAGCCCGCTGGAACTCATTCCTATAATGAGCACCCAAAACTAAGGCGAGAGGCTCCTGTATAATTAAAAAAACACAAATAGGCTTATAATATATCAAAATCCTATTCCAAATATCAAATAATTTTTCATAAAGTTTTCATTGTATCAAATAAAAAAATTAGTAAGAAGTTCTTGTTATAAGTGATTTTCTGGAACTAAAAATATTTAATTGGTGTTCTTTAAATTGTATAATTATGATTGGATAAAAATTAAGAAGGAATTAATTATATGAAAAACATCCGTCGTATGTATCCATCTTTAATCATAAGCATCATTCTTTTATGTCAGTTCTCTTATGCGGGTCCTTTGGAAGATTATGTGAACATGCCTGACCCCACTTATACTTACACAATAACTGCACAAGAATCCAGTTTTACACATACTTACTATGTAATCAAACTAACCTCGCAAACTTGGCGTAGTTCTTCCGAAGTTAACCGAACTGTATGGGAACACTGGTTGACATTGATTGTTCCAACAAATATTACCAAAACAAAAGGGCTTCTCTTTATCTCCGGTGGGGATAACGGCGACCCTGCTACAAATTTAAGAGACTATGCACAGTATATTGCTCTCCTCACAGGTGCTCCAATGGCTTTATTAGAGCAGGTTCCCAATCAACCCCTTCGTTTTGCAGGAGAAAGCACAAGTCGCACAGAAGACGAGATAATAGCATATAGTTTTGATAAATATTTGCAGACTTATAATAATGGCACTCCTGACCCTTACTGGCCTGTGTTATTACCAATGGTTAAGAGTGCGGTAAGAGCAATGGATACAATTGAAGAGATTGTTCAGAACAATCACTCCAAAACTATGACTGGCTTTGTAGTCAGTGGTGCCTCCAAACGAGGCTGGACAACCTGGTTAACCTCCGCAGTAGACCCAAGAGTAATCGCCTCTGTCCCAATTGTAATTGATGTTTTGAAAATGGATGTCCAGATGGACCATCACTATAAATGTTATGGATTTTTCGCCCCTACACTAAAGCCCTATACAGACCTTCAAATATTTGAAAGAATGAACACACCCGGTGGATATGCTTTACGACAGATAGTTGACCCCTATTCTTATCGGGATAGATATACCATGCCCAAGTTTATACTCAATGCCAGTGGAGATGAATTTTTCCTTCCCGATTCTTCACGATTTTACTACTCTGACTTACCCGGTGAGAAACGACTCCGCTATGTCCCCAATACCGGACATAGTATGGATGTATTTACAGACATAAACGCTATCCTTCCACTACTTAATTACTTTAACTCGGTTGCTTCAGGCGGAACACGACCTAATTATTCATGGACATTTCTTCCCGATGGAGGTATCCAGGTGCAGACAGTTAGCACTCCAACTTCGGTAAAACTGTGGGAAGCAATTAATCCTGAAGCTCGCGACTTCCGATATTATGGAGGAACAGGACCTACATGGACCTCTACTACCCTGAGTGAGACTACACCCGGCTCCAAAACATATATAG